>Ga0302271_10003076_pt1 | contig 14430 bp, 7 predicted proteins | sample III_Bog_N1_1_FD_198767 | JGI IMG/M metagenome (GOLD analysis project Ga0302271, IMG submission 198767) | Peat permafrost microbial communities from Stordalen Mire near Abisko, Sweden - III_Bog_N1_1 | ecosystem: Environmental > Terrestrial > Soil > Wetlands > Peat | place: Sweden: Abisko... | reverse complement strand
ACAACACGTGTTAAAGCAGGTGATGAAGGTGTGTTAGGGTTTAAAGTTGAAAAACTAGCGAATTATTGTGACTAATATGTAAGGAATCAAAGTTCCTTGATTAACGAGCTTGCTAGGCAGTTTGAAACGAAAATCAAAACTAATTTTAACTAAAATCTACTTGAACTTTTCTCTAAAAAAGCTTCTTAGCAGGTTAGTGTTATTTTTTATCTAATAACAATCATTTTTGTTGATAAATTGTTCATTTTTTATTAAAGGATTTCGATAAGATCTTGAAAGTCTACTTTGGAGAGGACGACAAAAGTATCGAATAAAAAGTAGATTCCTTTAAAGTTCACTATAAAAACTGCATTGTTAGGCTAGCTATTTGCTTGTCTTCGCATAAGGAACGCCATGAATTCCTTTTTTAGAAGGTCTCCAAGGCAGTTGATGAGTTGATCGAAACAGACTCGTTTTATGCGATTGTAACATAAAAAAATTGTCTGGTTAACAATACTTATAAAAGAGACTTGCAGATAAAGAGTGTGTCAAAGTATATTGCTGGTCTAGAAAATGAAAGTGATGGATAAATTATCAAAGCAATTTCATCATCAAATGATTTAAGAGAGGTTAGACTCATTTGGTTGTCGTAATACTTCAAATCTCGTACACTTGAAACATCATTTGTTAGCAAGGTAATTTTTATAAATTGTCGAATTATTTTACAAATCTTTTATGATTTTCTATTTGCTGTTTGCCTTTATAACACAGTACATAGAAGCTTATTTCTCGCAGGACAGTTTTGATAATGTTGAAAGGCTTCTTTGTCTTCGTCACGTCATGAGTCTATCTAAAATATTTCCTTCGAGAATATTTTTAAATCTCGCCAAAGAAAATAATCCTTTCCTTCAGGAACTAGCGAAAAATGACTTTCTGTTTAGAAGCATTTTGCAGCAATTATTAGAATCTTTTAAGCAAAATCCTGATTAGATTCGACTTATTAACATTTATTAAGTTTGCTTGCGTCTAGAGAGCCTCAATCTTCGATTGGATTTCTTCTACAAATTCATGGGGAAAACATATGAAATATTCTATTCGCATGATGATCCGAAAGCGATTTCTCCTGAAAAAAAGTCTTACATAGTATTCCTTTATCAGCTTAAACTGCTTGAAAACAACTAACTCAGTGTCAATGCAGCCAAGAAAGCATTCGAAAATAATCGAATTGTGGATATTTTACATAAAGGTAAATTCCTGAGTTACATTGCCAAAAACGATCCAGAATTCTTTTCAACACACAAAGAGGAATATGACGTGTATTTCAAGACTCTATTAGAATCATTGAATCAAACTAACACCACTTAAGTAAACATATTTATCCATTTATTATGTCATTTTCATAGACTTTTAATCTTTTGACAGGTTCTTCATAATATTGCTGCTATTATTCGACTCCCTTAATCGTATATCCAATCAGAATCCACTTTTATCCTTAAAACATTGAAAGAACATATCAATAGCATCAGTGATACAACCAGCTATACAAATATATTCACTGCGCTTCCAAGTAAACAAGGTGAAATAAATTCAACTCTTGTGAAATAACTTCGATCTCATTTTCCATAAATTCAGAAACATCTGCAGTTAACAGATATTCGAAAGATTCTTTAAAAGTAAATATTTAGATCATTTTTGCTTTTGAAGTTGATTCATTATTCTTTTTACCTCCTTTGTCTTCCCTTAGAATGGTCAAACTCGATATGAAAGATCACTAAATTTTAACGAATATCTTGCAAGAAATCGGCAACCATTTTTACTAGATGACATGTGAAGACAGAGTGTTATGTCTTGAAGCGTATTGCAGTATGTTCATAAAATAAGTAGATTTCATTGAGAAATGCTTACAGACATTCATCGAATCATTCTAAGCATACCGCAACTATCTCCCGATTATCGTTGAATCCCTCTTCAAAGTTGGTTATGAAAGTGAGTAACTCTCTGAATATCTATTAAAGACACTCAAACTTTGGAAGTTGAGTTCTTCAGAATTGAAATCTATTCTGTTTCTCGTGGCTATTGCTAAGTCCTAGTCAGCAACTTTGGCTGAGGAAATGTCTTTGAAACTAAAAACGCTGAATAATCCAAATCAGCAATAGGGAAAAGTCCATTAAACTTAATAGAATTTAATGCTATTTTATGCGTTATCACCTCGATTTCAACTTAACAAATATCCTGAAATAACGAAGTTCCTTGAGAAACAATACAAATAGCCAGCTTCAACATCTCCTCCACTTCCAATTAAGATTCTCGTTTGGCATCCTTAGTATAATGATGTAAAATAAACCGAAAATAAGATGTTTTAAGTGAAAAAAAGGGACATTTTTTGTTTATGAAATTTAAAAAGATCTAGAAATTTTTGACTGCAATGGGCGTTGAATTCTAGACAAACTGTTTAATTGATAAATATGAGATTCCACTAGCAATTTCATCGACGTAAGCCTATTACTTCTCTTGGATTTATGAGGCCGTAAAGATCAAATAAAATTTGCCATGTTTGCTTGTTATTTACAAAGGAAACAAATCATCAAAGTGAATGGATACAGCAACCTCAACTTTGATGGAAAAACACTTGATGGAAGATCCATTATCGAGTCGCTGATCTTGGAATGCATTCCTGAGCACCAACTGGTTTCAATAAATATGAAAGAGTTCAACGCATTAGGATCTGATTCACTAGCTAAAATCAATTACCTTCTAAAAGCAGGCAAGATATTAAGCTAGTTTAAAATAAAAGCATCAATTTAATTTTAAAATTCATCTCTCTTTGCTAAATCATGACATATTATGTCAGAATATGCTACAACTTTGATTTATTTGATTTTAACAGGCATTAAGTGTGATTCTAAGAGCAAATATGACTTCTCAAAATGCAGTAAAATACATTCATTTTTTAAATTTTTTGAATTTTTTAAGACATTAATCATTTTTAAATTGTAAAATAGAATCAAAAGATGTTTAAGCAGAGGAAGCAGTCACGCATGAAGAGGCTCATACATAAATTGATGACACCTCAGAAGATCTCGTGGCTCCATTCGAGGAAGATATCATTTCTTCCGAAGAAGAAAAAATAAATAAAAAGAAGCATGATATTTGAATGAAAAATTAAATTGTGCTTTTCTTTTTGTTATTTTTATTTGAATTTTTTTTCAATTTATTTGTACATATTCAAAGATCAAAGTAAATAATACTAAAGGATTCTTCTTTTAATTTGGGAAATAATATGAAAAAAAGATTAAAAAAATCTTTAATTATCTAACTGAATTTTTACCTTTAAAAAGTACTATCAAATCAACAAGGGGTTTTCAATAATTAATTAAATTAAATTCTGAATTTTCAGATTGATTAATAAAAAATCAACTTATTCAATATGGACACATGAGAGACACAGAGAGAGTGACACACAAAGAGAGAGAGACACACACACAGAGAGAGACACACAGAGAGAGAGACACATGAGAATTGAGAGTGAGAGAACTGAGATAATCAACTGGAATTCTAGAACCCCCATAATAACCAATCTCTATCCTATACACGTCTGCTAATTCAAGCTAAATATGACTACCTTCCAAAATCATAGTTATGCCCTAGCAGATAGACTCTATCTCCACCCTTCTAATTTTTTGCTTGCGGAAACAAGCAAAGAAATAGTTATCAAGTTTTTAACTCCCAAGTAAGATCCAGCTGAAATATGCCAATCCTACTAGAAGACAATCATACTGTTGGTGACTCGACAGGGATTGTAAAAAATCTTATTATTATTATTATTATTGTTATTATTACTACTATATTAAAGTAGATAGTAAAATATCTACAGTACTTTCTTAGTACTTCTCTTTTCTACATTCAATTATATGATATATTTATCAAAAAATGAATAAACAGCTCGCATTTCTCTATTCCATTTATGAAAATCTCAATGCAAAATGAAAGTCAGTTGGAAACAAATAAAACATCTCAAACAATAATTTAAATAAACTCCAACTGACAAAGAAAAAAATCAAATTAACAAAGAAAACAATAAAGGATATGGAAGATTATCCTCCCCAATGAAATTACGCCAAATTTATTAACGGCTAGGTTATCTGATGGAAAAAGTTAATTAAAATGAGATCAGTTTAGGATAGATAATATCCGTTAAGATTTAATAATCTTAAAAAGCGGGGGAGGGAGTTCACATCATTAAAATTGCTATCCACATTAATTATATTAATATCTATCTTTCTGTTAAATTCGCATGATTGTGGGAAAATAATAAGAATTAAAATTATGAAGATTATGAATGATTTTTATTCATACTTTTTATCATGAAATATTAAAAATATTATGAAATAGATTTAACGTATTTAATATTAATAATCTTTAAAAATATTTTGTCCTTGAACACTTACTTTCATGTTATTTATGTTCGAGAGCTCACTAATTCCTATCTTGGAGATTAAGAAACAATTAAAATTTGTATATTTTTTTAAGATATTGAAGTCATTTTGCTAAATATCTTAAGCACGGCCTTTTGATATTATTTTTTAATAAAAGATAGTAAATGCAAGCAGGATATCTGAGAACTTGCAAAATGTAATAAATATTTTTTTTAAATTATAGACTACTATTTTCATGCTTTTGTTAGTTAAAAAATATTTGTTTTAGTTTAACATCTTAAACTAACTGTGCTACATCTCTTAAATATTCAAGATCATCCAAGTAAGCTTCATTTTCTTATTAATTTCTAATATGATGTTAGATGATGGCTTTGCAATAATAAAAGCGTCTTCATTTGATTAAGTTTAATTTGAATTAATTTGAATTTGGTTTGATTTTGAAGATTGTTAATTTGATATTTTTGTTTTTAAGTTTTTTTTTTTATTTAAAAGGAAGACATCAATCGAGAGATAGAGAGAGAGAGATGAATAATAGATTTCTTTAATAGCATAATCTTTGTTTGTAAATGTGTTATTTTAACTAAATGTGTTGCTGAATTATAGCAATCTGCTTAATCGAATCGCAATTCCTTAAGAATGAGCTCGCATTTTTTAAAAGGAGCGGAATCATCGAATTAAACGATTTCAACTGAAATTTAATAATATCTTCAGCGATTCCTCTTTTATTTCTTTCGCTGATCCTACTAAAGTGAAGCTGCAGTGTATCATAGATAGACGGCGCGTTAAAAACTATTCGAGTAAATGTTCAGGCTTTTTTTTCAATGAAAAAATGGCAATTGTAAAAACTAATTTGTTGTCTCATATGGCAGTTCACTTTAAGGGAAAAATGTTTTCTTTGCATTTAATTTTTCGTTGCTTTTAATTTTTTCTTTACAAAAAATTAATTTTTAAAAAAAAAGGAAAAACATCCCAGAAAACAATGAATCAAGAGTTTCGATTGATTAATCAAGCAATCGATTTTCCTAACTGCTTAATTTAAGAATAAAATTTATAAAAATTTGTCTTTCATTCTCCCAACTGAATATATTCCTTTATGTATTCATGCGAATAACAAAATTGCAATTTAAGAGGCTTAATTAACTCCCAGATACTTATTTTATATGGGTAGGCATCTAAGAATCTTAAATAAGCAGTTAATTCATTTTCTATTGAGAAATGAACCTTCTTTTTCAACTTATTTTAAATGATTCTACATGCAAAATGAAATATAAACTTAAAATTCTCTCCTTCTTGAAGATTGTTGTTATGCATATGTTTTTATGTTTATTGTTGTTGTTATTGCTGTTTGATTCCTTCTTTCAATGATAATATGAAGGACATACACAATGCATTGATTTGAAATAATCCACCTCATATTATTTCACTCAATCATGTATTTAACAGAATAGAGATGATTCAACATAATAACAAAAAAAAGAGATATTTAGATATGTGCTCAAAGTTAACAAGAATACATGCGATATTTTTCAAAACATACCCTTAGCTCTCCTCCTCATTAGATATACAAACACAATGGGTTTTTTTTAATAATTTTTGACAATAATGTGTTATTCGTTGATAATCACACATGCTCTGGAATCTCATAGATGGTAATTTTTGCTGCAACTGATACTGAACTATCTCGTGATTCAGTTTAGACCAATAATGAGAGCACTGACAGAAAGCAAACAAAGTGGAGAATACTAAATATTCTCTCTCTATTTTGTCTTTCAGTGTCTCTCGATTGTTTAAAATATCTCACTATACATATCAGGATTGTTGAAAAGAGTTGCTTATCTGGTGTGAATGCATTTTTTTTACAAGTCCTGTGATAGATTTAAGAGATAAAATGAAGGATTTTGTTGTCCGCGATGTGAAAAAATGTTGACTGCAAAAAAACTAAATGGCCTAAACTTGAGGGAGAGAAAGATAAAACGATGGAGAAGATAATTCTTATAGCGGCTAAGATAACATAGCCGTTGGGGGGAACTTCAAAGGAGGGTTTCCTCTTTTTTTCTTAATTAAGTTCGCTAATTATTAGATATTATTATTATCTTTTTAGGCTGATATTTGGTTCAATTAAGAAGTTGACTTTATTGGTTTAGTGTTCATGCTTTTTTAATTACCCAAAAAGACTAATAGTTTTCCAAAGAAGATTTATTTAATTATGTCTTTCTCCCATATGCATGCTTTCTTCATTGGTTTTTTCTTCTTTCTTAATCAAAGGGGAATGTTTGATTGAACTTCAACTCTAGTGAATTTTCAAAATCTTTAAATTTATGTAGTTAGCATTCTTTTTTCTTAGAACCAATCATAAGAGCACAAGCACCTCTAAATTAAAACACATAAAAACAAAAAAAAAGCAGTGAAGGAAGTAATGGCTTTGATACAATCATTTTTATCATTTATATGTGAAAGAAAACACAAGAATTCATTTTAGAAATGTCAATAATTTCAGACTGCCATTTTCATAGGTAATTTGGGATGATAATTATATCCAATGAGATTAAGATCATCAATCGTGAAGTCCTCAATGTTTTTGAAATTCTTATTGGGATTAATTCTTAGGATCGGGAAGGGATGAGGCGTTCTCAGTAATTACGTTTAAAGTGGTTAAACATGATTCGAGTAGACATGCGCATCACCAAGTACATGAACAAACTCTCCCACTTGAAGATCAGTGATTCTAGCGATTAGATGAGTGAGAAGTGCGTAACTTGCGATATTAAATGGGATTCCTAGACCCATATCGCATGATCGCTAATACATCATGCAGGATAATTTTTTATCATTGCTAACATAAAATTAACTCATCACATGACAAGGTGGGAGAGCCATTTTATTTAAATCCTTCACATTCCAAGCACTCATGATTAAACGACGACTATCTGGGTTTTTACGGATAGTTTGTATTAGTTCTTGTAGTTAATCGACTCCTTAGTTTGAATAGTCGCTTCTCATGTTTTTGTACTCAGCCCCGAAATGACGCCATTGAAAACCATAAACTGGGCCTAAATCACCTTCTTCTCGATTCTTAAAACCTAATTAATCGAGAAATTCTCTGCTGCCATTTCCATCCCATATTTTAACTCCAGCATCACTTAAGATCTTGCTGTTTGTGCTTCCTTTGATGAACCATATCAATTCCTAAATTAAGAGATAGTTTTCAGGAAAAATATTATCTAGAAATTTAACATTGTTTTGATCAAAAATATTAACTTTTTTTAATTATTTACCTCTGCAACTCCTCTCCAGAAGACATTTTTTGTGGTTAAAAGAGGGAAACTTTTAGATAAATCGAATCGCATCATTCTCCCAAAATGTGAAATCGTTCCTGTTCCTGTTCTATCTGTTTTCTCTTATCCATTCTCAATGATATCCTTGATGATATCAAGATACTAATACTCTTAATGCGGTTGGTATCTCTTTTTAAACAAACTTGATGAGACTTTTCCTGCGAAATTCTTATTAAGATATCGAGCAAAATCGTAGTTTAAATCTCCTTCACTTTCAGTTGCGGACACTTCAATATTCTCAAATTTATCTAAATATCCCTTATCCATGAATACATCGCATTCTATATCCACTCCTGTTGTTAAAAAAACAAAGAATTAACAAATCAGCAAAACAACAATCTAAATGCAAGTTTTGCTAAAACAATTTCATCCTATTTCTCTAATATTCTTAAAATATTTATTTACCTATCCTTGTGAGATGTAGTTATCTGCATTATGGATGAATTAATGCCTTTTTACATAGCTAAGCCCCTCCAATGACAAACACATCTTCAATTTAATTTTGTTCTGCTAGGAAATTCAAAGCAGAATCAAAACTTTTACAGGAATAAGAATCGTTCCCTATTGGTCCTTCATCCATTTAAGTAGATACTACCACATTTAATCGATTCTTCAAAGGACGATTCTTTTGAGGAAGACTCTCCCATGTATTCCTACCCATGACTACAGCATTTTGTAATTTTTCACTTGTGGTATGTTCTATTTTTGTTGCAGATGCTGTTGTGATCTTTCTGAAATTCTTAAGCTCCCCTGGGAGTGACCAGGGAAGACCTTTATTCAAACCAATGCCTTGCTTTTTAAGAGTCTAAGCTAAGACAATATCAAAATACCTTTACTTCATTCCTCTCGCTTATTTTCTGAAAAATTAATCAAATTCCAAGATTAATAATTCTGGCGGTATTTTATGATCAAATTCAGTAATATCAGAGAAACAGGATTCATTGATGTTAAATCAATTTTTAAAAATTAAGCCAATGAGATCGAAGCTAAATTAAGAACTGAGGAGAAAATATATTTTGGATTTGACTATCAAAGAAATCAAAATAGTTTCTGATTAAAAGTCCCTTTTACATTCTAAAATAAACCTCCTTTTCGACGAATCAATTTTGAAAATCTAATGAATTGAATTATCCTGTTCGCATGAAAAAGAATAAGAAAAGGATTACTTGTTATTTAACAATACTTTAATGTAAAATAATGTTGAAGATCTTCTTTCTATTCTTGATTTTAAGAGCTTTAAATCTCAATTCATTTTTGAAAGGAAAAAAAGCGTACAAAGTTAGAATATTTCATGGATTAATAAGCTGAAGAAACAGGAGCCAAGGAAGGAATATTAATTAAGCTGAAGAATAAATAAAACACTGAAGAAGAAGAAGAAGGACACAACAGCATATATCTAGATATTCTTAAGAGATAATATTACAAAAAATGAATAACAATGCTAATTTTGGAGAGACTTCTTCTATCATTGATTTTGAAGTACTAACTGATCCTAAGGAGTTGAAGAGACTCAATCAAGATCTAGCTTAGACTTAAACTTGTCTTGCTGAAACATAGAATAAACTAAAACTTCTTGAAGCTGAATTGGAATAAGAAAGGATTCAAAAGGATGCAAGGACCAAGCTTTCAGACTCATAACTACTTGAAGCGTAAGTCGATTTTTTGCAAAAAAAAAGAAAATAAAAGCATTATTATCAAATAAAAATATATGAAATTGAGATGAAGAAAATTAAAATAATTAACAATGAAAGAGGATATGCTCATCAGTCAGGGATGTTTGAGAGAGAAAAGATTGAAAATAGGGTGGATTATTATGTATTTAGAAAAATGACAAAAAATAATTATTTATTTTTTTCAACTAACAGATCCCAAACAATCAAAGAACTCAAGCATTTCATTGAGGTTTCAGTGCAAGAGCGTGAAAACAAAAACCGAGAGGTAGGTATATTGGTTAATCATCTTGAGACAGAAAAACAAAATTTACTTGAGAAACTCTAAGAAACGTAGGGAGTAATTACAAATTAAGAATAAAACTAATAGAGTAGAGAAGATGAAAAGTATCTTGCTGCTGTTAAAGAAAAAGAAAGAGTTGCTGTCATAAACGAGGAACTTTGGAGGGAGATTCAAGGCTACAAGCAAGAAATTGCAGAAAATAATGAGCAACTTAACGAATATTAAGAAAAAAATTAAAATCTGCAAGAAGTGATTAAGGAGCTCACGATAAAAAATGAGGATCAAGAGTAAAAGTATGAATGCGTTACAGATGTTGAAGAGATGAAACAGCAGCTTGTGAAGTAATTCGAAGAAGAAAAGAAAGTGATCGAGATAGAGAATGCAGGGTTGAGATAACAATGCAAAGAGCTCTTGGAGAAATTGAAAGGATATAAGGAAGAATTTGAAGAAAAAATGAAGATTTAAGAAGAGAAAACTAACCTCCATTAAGCATAGATCTAACTATCTCAACAAACCGTCTACAAGGAGATGGACTTCACTACACTTCTAACTGATACAATACTGCCTTAGATTGAAAGCAGTATCATCGAAGGTCCAGACAAGCATGATTAGAGAAAGGTTCTGACTTAGAAAACATTTATTGCTATCCTGGACTAATTGAAAGCTGTTTGCTATCAAAGGCAATTATTATTAGCATTTACTTTGAAGCAGTGAAAGCAATTTATTTTTTAGAAATAAGTGACTTTTTTATGTGATCAGCTAGTCAAATATGCAAGTGTTTTAGCTATCGGGGAATGGCTAATATTTGTATTACGTGTGTTTGAGAAATAATTATTTTTGGAAGAGTTAATGTAGTTATTCTTGGCTGGTTTTGTTGTCAAGTTGTAATCCAGCATAAACGAGTATGTTTGAATGGGTGTTTATGAAAATAAAAGCTAGCAATCTGAGTGGCAACAATGATTCAATAGCAGGTGAAAGATAAATTTTAATTGTTTTTTATGAAACTTTCTGAAAAGAAAATCAAACTAAATGAAAAGATTTTAGAAAGAAAAATCTATTTAAAAATGGATTATTACTTTAACTTTGGATACTCAAGCAATGTCGTTGACTATGGATGACACTACTTCTCTCATGGTTTATTGTTTTTATTCTAAAGATTTTAAAATACTAATAAGCCCACACTAGATTTACTTGAGTCTAAAAATGAATTTCCAACATGATTTTTAAATTCTCCGTAAAACAATTAGAAATTTTTAATAAGCCAGTAGAATTGAAGGATAAATATTGATCAGAAGAACGAAAAATGAATTAAAAGAAAAATCTGAAAAGCTGATGGCTAGGTTAATAACTTTCTTAAAACAATCTTAGCGCTTTAAAAAAGATCTAATCAGTAATTTTATGATATACAAAATAAAACAAAAAAAAATAGAAACAAAACAAAGCAGAGAGTATTGTCTTGAAAAGATCTCTTTTTCTGCTTATCTTTCACATTCAAGTAGAACTTGAACTAATACTAATAACAACAACAATGGACTAATCGAGTAAAGGAAATATGGAAGAATTTGAGATAATCAGAAGTGGTGAGGAGATTACTAAGCTAACAGCTGAGAAGGAGATCTAACTCATGAAAGAACGAGAGAAAGTAGAATTGTATCTAACTGAGATTGATACATTGATGAGAGAGAAAGTTGAGTAAGAAAAAGTATTCACTTTGACTAAAAAGAAAATGATGAAGAGTCTAGCTGAATGCTAAGAGATAATCAACTAACTCATGAAAGAGGGAGCTTAAAAGAACAAGGATGAGAAGGAAATCAAGGAGTAGCTACTGTAATCTAGAGAGGATAACGCACAGATGGATTGCTCGATCGTATCTTTGAGGAATAATTTGACTGAGACTGAGGGGAAGCTCAAAGACAGCTAAAAGAAAGTGCTTGAGAAAGAGTCGTAGATTATGAAACAAAAGATTGAACTATCAATCTACAGAGACCTATCTTGTAAGCGTGATAAGGGTTTGAAGAAGGAGATCTCAGAGCTAGAAAAAGAAAAAGTTCGAATTCAATCTCGGTAAGAGGAATTAGCAATGGAAAATGAAGAATTGCGAGTTTCCAAGGAAAATACGCAAACAGAGCTGAAGAGAGTTATTGATGTGCTTTAGAAAAGAGTTTTATCTGAGTTCCTGGAAAAATCTCAGAGGTTAGCACTTCCTCCTTCGGAAACGTAAGACAACTCTAAGGAACAAAGAGAACTTTTATTATGTCCCAATGAAGATAACTTGAAAGAGGTGAACGCTCAGCTACAAAGGCTCAACAGTGAACTGAAGCAGTAGTTATGTGAAGCATAGTATGAATTGAGTAATGCGGATATATAGAGTTATTTGCTTATGCTTGAGAATCAAGTCGATCAATAATGCAGCGATAATCAATCTCTGTAAAGGAAGGAGATACTCAAGAAGAGTGTCTAACTTACATTGACAGGGATCAGATAACTCTGTGATCATCGAAATATCGATATGGAATTTACTATATGAACAAAGATACTCATGACAGGGCACGTGATAAACAGCTAAGATGTTATATTTAAGTTACTTTATGAATTACTACTAAATAAAAGGTGATAATATTAGATTTCATTTTCTATCATGAACTTTTATTATTTATTGTTTTTGAAGAAAGGAAATAATTATTTAAATTCCAGCTAAAAAAAGGTTAATTATTAATTACTTTGTTGAAATAAAAAAAAAAGCATTTGAAATTTGTTAAAATCTATCTAAAGAAATAGCAACACTCTGTATTTTGATCAATAGCTCATCATTTTTGCATTACTTAAAGCAACCAATATAGTCATCAGCTTTTGTTGTCAACAGTATCCCTTTGATAATCCAATGCTGACTCTTATGATTATTCTCTCTCTATTCTTTTCATTTAATAATCTTTCAGCTTTCTGTTCATATCTCTATTAACAAGTTTTGGAATTGTAATTAAAATTGCTTGGTTTTTTGTAAAATTAATCAGAAAATTATAATAATAAAGAAAAATTAAGAAAATTCTCAATTTATTTTTACAAATGGACATCGAGAAAACAGCTGCTTCTTCGGAAAATAACAAATAAGAAGATCCTTCTAAGATTGTTCCTGAAAATGCGCCAAGTGAATGCCCAGGAACGTAATCTGAAAAAGCTGGAAAATCGTCAGCTTGTGAAGGATGTCCTAATCAATAGATTTGTGCTTCTGGAAAAGCAAATGAACCTGATCCAGCATTGAATGCTATCAAAGAGCGCTTGAAATTCGTTAAGCATAAAGTATTAGTTCTCTCCGGGAAGGGAGGTGTCGGAAAGAGCACTGTATCTTCTTAGATCGCGCTGTAACTTGCTAATCTTGGATATGAAGTTGGTCTTCTTGATATTGATTTCTGTGGACCTTCCATTCCACGAATGATGGGGTTGTTGTCACATGAAGTTCACAATAGTGCTGATGGCTGGAGTCCAGTTTACGTTAACGATAATCTAGGAGTAATGTCGATCGGATTTTTACTTGGAAATTAGGATGATGCAGTGATTTGGAGAGGCCCGAGAAAGAATGGTCTGATAAAACAATTTTTAACAGATGTAAATTGGGGAGAACTAGATTATCTAGTCATTGATACTCCTCCTGGTACTTCAGATGAGCATATTAGTGTAGCTCAATATCTACAACCCGGACCTGAGGACGGAGCTGTTATCGTAACAACTCCTTAAGAAGTTAGTCTTTCAGATGTCAGAAAAGAGCTAAGTTTTTGTAAAAAGACAAATATCAACATTCTAGGTGTAGTTGAGAACATGAGTGGATTCATATGTCCTCACTGTAAATGTGAAAGTCAAATATTCCCACCTATTTCGGGTGGTGCTACCAAAATGGCAGAAGATTACTAAATCTAACTTCTTGGACAAATTCCACTTGAACCTAAAGTCTTGATATGTGCTGAGAAAGGAGAATCCATAATATAAGTCCATCCTGATTCAGTTGCAGCAAAGGTATACACTTCTATCACCGAACAACTGACAACTATCCTTAAAGCAGATAAAACAAATTGAGAAGAAACAAACTCACAAGATGAAAAGAAATATTGAAAAAAATAGTCTTTTTTTGTTTTAAAGTGATTTTTGCTGAGTGATTGTAAAAAAGAAAAAGAAAGCTCTCAAGAAAATTACTTTTTTCTTTCACTTTCTTTAAGTTTTATTTCAAATCCCCCCTCATCCTTTGATTAATAGTCTGATAGATGCTTTAAAAGAAAGGAAGTGATTTTCTGTTTAGGAACACATCCTCTGATTTTTGGGTGGGTAGACATATCAAATTTGTGAGTGAGAGATAAATTTAAGCATAATAAACAAATATTGAAAGAAATTATTGAGCTCATATTTATTATTAACAAACATGGCTAAGGAAATCGCAAGAAAACTTGAGTTAAGTGGTGTTTTAGGAGGTGTCAATCCTATCTACAAGTGCTTTACTTGGAGTAAATAGCAGAAGAATGCTTATTTCTATGCTTGTGGGAACAGCATTGTTGTGAGCGATGTGGAGTAAGTCAGAAATTATCTGACTCTGAGTGGACATACTGATCGAGTGAATTTTGTGAAAACCATTGAAGGATTTCCAGGAAAATAGGTACTCATTTCAGGAGGAACGGATTCCCAACTTATTGTCTGGGAGGGCAATCTACCAGAGAATATTTTCGCTTCTGAGAGCTGGAAAG
>Ga0302271_10003074_pt1 | contig 14436 bp, 6 predicted proteins | sample III_Bog_N1_1_FD_198767 | JGI IMG/M metagenome (GOLD analysis project Ga0302271, IMG submission 198767) | Peat permafrost microbial communities from Stordalen Mire near Abisko, Sweden - III_Bog_N1_1 | ecosystem: Environmental > Terrestrial > Soil > Wetlands > Peat | place: Sweden: Abisko... | reverse complement strand
TGAATTAAGAACAATTACTAAAATGTTATTATTATCAATATATCTCTCACTCATCCTCTACCCATTTCGTTTTGACTCTGAATTCGTTCTGCATTATCTATTATTCAATTATTCGATTAATCGAATTGATTTTCTAAAAGGAATTATTTTGCATTTTAGATATTGCGCACATACAATGAAGCATATCCATATCAAATAAGAAATCATGATCGTATTTGAGTAAAAATCCATATTCTTTGTAACGTGCTGACAAATTAAGTATGCACGACAGATTTTTCGAAGGTTCTTAATATGAATCGGTAGTTATCAAGAATTTGAAAAAAGAGTTCAAATCAACTAAAGATATAATTAAAATACTAAACAAACAAGAGATAACAAGAAGAAGAAGGAGTATTAATAATATGGGCAAATTAGAGATAACTATTTGCGGTGGTGGCAATGGTTCCCATGCATCAGCAGCAGTGATAAGTCGAGTAACGGATTTCTCAGTCAATGTGCTTACTCGAAGGCCAGCAGATTGGAGTAAGAATATCATTGGTTTAACAAAAGGTTCAAGCTGGGAAGGACGTGGTAACTATGTAGCTAATCTTGCAAAAATAACAAGCAATGCTGCTGAACTTAGCACAACTGATATTTGGATAATTAGCGGTCCAGCTTAAATCCATTATGATTTGCTGAAGAAAATATCTCCTTATGTTAAAAAGGGAAGTATGGTTAGTACGTTGTTCGCTTAAGGAGGCTTTGAATGGATGTGCAGAGAAGTATTCGGATCAAGACTATCTGAGGAAGGCATAGTTATGTGGGGATTATTCAATATTCCTTTCATTTGCAAATCAGATGAATATGGCAAGAGTGTGAGGATTATTGGTCCAAAGGATCAATTACTTGCTGCAGTTGAACCAGCTTCGCGCTCTTAGGAAGTTATCAAATTAATTGAAATGATGTGGACTATCCCAACGATATCAATACCTAATTTTATCACTCTTACTTTAACTCCTTCTAATCAAATCATCCATCCAGGAAGGATATTTGGTGTTTTCGAACATTGGGATGGTAAAACACCTTTCAGTGCAAAATCTATACCTCTTTTCTATGAAGATATGGATGAATATTCTGCGCTTTAACTAGAACTTCTCGACAGCGAAATTTAACTTATCCGAAAGGCAATAATCCAAAAGCATAGTGAAGTTGATCTCTCCTATGTCCTCCCTCTCAAAGATAGGATTGTCAAGTAATATGGAAAATAAGTCAGTGATCCAACAAACATGCACACTACATTCCGTACCAACAAAGGATATGCAACAGTTAAAATTCCAGTAAAAGAAGTAGCAGGTGGAGTCATTCCGAATATCGATGGACGTATCTTTTGGGAGGACATCCCCTATGGATTGATGATCTTGAGATAAATTGCAGATTTAGCAGGTGTGACTGTTCCTAACATTAATAGCATGATCAGATGGCATTAACAGTTCATGAATAAAGAATACATCCTTCCTAATGATTAGCTTAATCCCGCTCTTCTAAAAGAAACAGGAGTTCCCTCAAGGTATGGTATTACTACACTTGAGCAACTCTTAAATTTTGAGAGAACTTGTTCTCACTAAACCAACGCTAAGTTGTGAAGTATTTTTGCTTTTTGTGGAATTTTAAAGAGGATGTTTTATTAATAAATAAATCATTTAAAATTATTTTCTTAGTATGATGATCCTATGTGCTAGTACTTTAACGAAGCAATAGCATTCATTTTTTAAAAAAAATAACAAAAAGAGAGAAAATATTTTTCATTTTATTATTTTCTCTTTTTTGTCTTTTTTCATTCAAACTAATTCAGTGAAACAATTTTAATTTACTTCCTACCTTATTAGTTAGTTTAGACATTTCATTTAAAATCCCAATAAGATCTAAAGTCCTAGGAGCTTAATGTCAAAAATGAAATAGAAAAGATAAGATAATACTTGAAGGCAGTTAATCACTCGTTGAAAGCAGGTCAAATTATTAATTTGCTTTTTAAAAAATAGATCAATTTATTTTTCTTTGATCATTCAAGCAATAACTACCCTTAAATATACTTTTGAACTACTTTTTCTATTATTATCCCTTTCAATTCAGTTTCATTGGTGGGTGTTATGCCCATAAAACACCAAAATAAGCCATATTATTACTCAATCAATCGAAGACTGATGGTTCCCTTTTTTGTTTTTTATTCTTCGATTAAAAACTAGCTAGAGCGTGTTTAAAAAAGACTAATAATTTAAATAACTGAATGCAAACTCATTCTCCTCTAGCTACCACTACCCTTCTATTCGAACACAAAAGAAGAATAGAATCCAATTTATGACTCCTTAAAAACTTGACACATCATTCTTCAAATTATCAAATTTAAGCTAAGCGATCTTTCGTTTCTATTCGATAAACTCTGCAAAATCAAATAAATAAGCAAAACAAAAAATATTATTAAAAAACGCAATAATACCTGTCATAAATACATTATTTTCATAACAACATCAATCCCTTCTCCTTCATCTTAGACCTTGTCTGCAATGAAATAAGATTTTTTCTTGTCAGCTCTTAAATACAGCAACATTTTGTTAACTGGTCTTCTGCTAGCCTTCCCTAAGTAGTTTGTAAAACTAGCCTAGGCAGCAAGCAAAAAAGTAAGTTCAGTAGCAAGCTCATCCAAATAATAGAATGATCCGAACTCGCATTCTTCTCCTTAAAATGACGGGATAGAACATGCGCTACTTGCTAAATTTAAAGCAGCTTGTAAGTTTCTGAGAACGCAAAACAAAATCTCAATAAACGATAGTTTAAAATTATATGGGCTGTTTAAATAAGCCACACGAGGAAATTGTTTAGATCATGAGCCTTCTGCGATCTTGTTTGAAACCAAAATGAAATGGGTTTCATGGAGCAAGCTCAAAGATCTAAGTAAACATGAAGCAATGGAATAATACATCAGTCTAATTATCACACTTCTTCCAGAATTCTCAGAGTATTGGACTAAGAATTAATCTATTTTCCTGTTAGGTCTTGCAGAGAGTCTAAACAAAAATGATCTAAGTGATAAAGATCTGTTTGAATCATCGGAGGATGAGGAACATCAAGGGAATGTAAAGCATTAGCAAGCGAAAGGGATAAGAGGAATTGGAAACAGTGTTAGCAAGATGTCTACTTGTCTTGGATCTGAGTTCCTAGAAGAAAAACCCAAATAAGTTAATGTATCTGAAGAAGTCGAAATGTTCTTTAAGCTAATTGAGCAAGGCAATAAAGAAGAAATAGAGACTCTATTGTAAAATGGGTTTAATATTGAATCCCCAAACAAGCAAGGAAGTACAGCCCTTCATTATTGCATTGAAAAAGACCAGATGGAATTACTGGATACTCTTTTAGCGTATTTTCCAAACGTTAATTTAGTTGATTTGGATGGTTTTACTGCTCTTTCTGTAGCAGTGTTAAATGAGAATGCGCAAGCTGTAACAAAACTTCTTCAAAAAGGAGCTGATCCCTAAATAAAAGACAATGAAAATCACTCAGCCTATGATCTTGCAGATAAATCAATTAAAAGTATTATTGATCAATTCCAAGAAGAACACTCTTGACCTATCTATCTATTTTCTTTTACAAAATTGTTTCATTCTTTTTAATGAAACTGTATTTTAAAATTTACTCGTCTCTTTTTCTATAAAATTATTCTCCATTATAAGTTTTCATTATTAGAAAGCTGCATTTATTTATCATTATTTGATCTTGATCGCTGGTTTCCTTTAAATATTGTTTTATATTTCGCAAATATTCAGTTTAAATAATGAGGACATATTCTTATGATTTTACCACGAAATGTCGAGATTACGGAGAAAATGAATCCACAAATTACAAAAAAATCAAGAAAGTACAATAATTTGAATAATATTAACAAATATTATTAATTTTGAAAGAGTTTTCAACTCAAAAACAACTTTTAATTATTAATGATTAAAAATGATAAAATAATACCTAATTCAATTAGGAATGTTTGGTTTAAAAGTTTAAAAAAACAAGTTATATCAACATTTTTATGAAAATGATTTGATTTAATAAAGAAAAAGCATAAGAATGTTGTTTTGTAGTGTCGATCAGTTAATTAATAAGTAGAAACTGAGTTTGCGCCAAACAGAGTTAAGTTTATAAATCACAGCTTCAAAATCCTGTTAATTTAATTTAAAAATATCAAAATACACACACCCACTCGCACTTGCCATGGAGGAAGAGAATCTCACATATCTGGTTCGAGGAGATCTAAAACGATAGCATAAATTAATTGCTTCTACTTTCGAAGCTGAAGTTCTAAATCATTCTTCATTAGTGTAAAACACCATATTACGACTAAAGGCAGATATTGAAAAGGAAAGAATATCCCATCGGTAATGGATTGCACTCTTATTTCCTTCCATTAATATGGACATCATTCTAGCTAAATCAAATCGTTTATCTATTGAATCATGTGTGCTCCTCTCAAAACATGGCAAAGTCACTCTCATGAACAAGACAGCTGAATTGAACGGGATCAAGATAGGAATGAACAATACCTTTCTTTCTGATTTAGATATTAAAGTAAGAGTCCTTCACAGGCCAGCTCCTTCGTAGATCACTGGAGTTATGCATGACATTTAACGTCTGCTGTAAAACTTCGATCGAGAAATTGAATTCGATGAACAAAGTGGGTTATTCTTACTTGACGTGACTAACTACATGGCAGAGAAGGGACTAAATAAATCACAAGATGTATGTTTAATTATTAAAAATGCCATTTTTGAGAAACACAAAGTTCATGCATAAACTGGAGTAGGATCAAACATCCTCATGAGCATCCTTTCTCTGCAATAAGTTGAGTCAATACATGAAAATATTGAATTTATTGATCACCCAAACAGTAATATCTCTCTCGAGAAAGTACCTTGGATTTCCGAATCACTGAAGTTATCCCTGAAATTATCAGGAATCTTAAAAATAGGAGACATCCTTTAGAAGTTCGATGTCATTTAGAATATGTTTCCAATCCATATTCTGAAGTAATTACTTCGAATATACTATGGCATTTCAAGAAGTAAATTTAATTTATGCTTAGAATATTTACTTTAACCAATTTCAAAAAGGTTACCATGAAGCAATTGGCGAGATGGACTCATTGAAAGTCAGCAGAATGCTAGAATTCAGAGAATACGATCGTGAAGAATTATCAGCTCATGTTAAGGAAATGGTAGCGTAACTTGTATGCGATATGCGGCATTATAAGAAAATTGGCAGAAGTGTTAAACTCTAGCTAACGAAAATAGACCACAATCCAATCTCAACTAAAAGAGTTATTCAACGAATCGAAGCAGATTATTTCAAAGTGTTAGAACATGACTGTCTAGCAATGGTTGGGGCAATCAACTCACCTGGAAGTATGCTAATCAGAGTTACACTTTAGGTATTTGAGCTGCAATCAATCGAAACTATTGATTCTGTGAATATTAGCTTTGCATAAAAACTAAAGAAACTAATCTAAATTGGGGCAGAAGAAATTGGACAAAAATAAATGCTAATGCCGATATCCAAGAAATAAGAGAAAGTGCCTTTGTAAGAGATAGGAGCATAGTTGAATAAGAAAATCACTTTACCAAGTGAAAGAGTACATATCAAAAACAATTCGGAGATATTTGTATAAACTAAAACAAACAGTAACGTTATTAATCAAAACTCAAATAGTTCATACACTGAAGAGGATCATAGATTATTGCCTGACTATGGAATGGAGTATTTTGGTAGTTCTTCAATTTACAAGAAAGAAGGTTAAAATACAGAGTAAGATTACGAAAATGATGTTCAAAGGGAAAATATCTCAGGAGATTAATGCATTAAACCTTTGAAACTTTCTCTTTAAGATAAAAATAAGTAACAAGAAGAACCCAGATAATTTCAAGATGAAGATTACTTTGAAAACCCTATAATAAACCAAAATTTACTTGAAAAAAACTACGATTAAAACAGCAATGCTTCCTCCAGAGAAGATATTAACACTCGAAACTCTGAAGAAGCTTATTATAATTTACCTGGGCAGAAAAAAGACTATTTACTTGAAAGATTTACATGCCCACTCTGTGGCAATTAAATCGACTGCAAGGCAAACTTTTCGTTGTTAAATAAGCACATTGATAAGTGTCTGCTCAAGTAGAATAATGCCAACAAAGAAGATACTAATGATACATGCCCAGTTTAAATTTAAAGCAATACGTCATAGCACCCTGGGATTTTATCTTCTAGTCTACCTCAGCATCAAACTGCTTTGAATGCTAGCAGCACACAGAAAAAACCAAATGTTATTGAGTTTAGGAAAAGAGGTCGACCTGCGGGTTCAAAGTCTCTGATGAAATAAATGCAACCAAAGCATAACAGTTTGAAATAATTTGGGTTTCAAAAATGAAGATTTTTATTAGTTTATTGAGAATATCTGTTTGTTTGCTTTGATATTTGCATCCAAACAATCCTTTCACACTATCATCTACCTATTTGTTAGAGATTCTTTTAGCTAAAACTATTCTACTATCTTCTTGTAAGCTTAATATCTATCAAATTCCCATCTTACAAACTGTTCTATGCTAATATCCTTTTTAAATTTGAGCAAACAAACTAACATAAAAATCACTGTCAAATCATTGAAGATTAGGAAGTGTTATCCCCCCGCAATTTAGTAGATATTTGCGTTTTTCTCAAAGCAAATATTTTTCACTTTTGCATTTCTTTGTTGACTTTAGCTGACTATTCAACGAGACTTTAGATTATTTCTATTATTCAAAAATGAATTCAAATAAATGGCTTAATAATATCGAATATTTAAATAGCAATTACTCTCGACTTCTGCTTCTGAGTTATTCGCAGTGAATGCTTTTTTCTCAACACCAAACTCTTTTCAAAAAGTAAACAAAACTTAATCAAATTGTAATTCTATGCTACTTTAAAGACTTACAGTATCTCGCAATGACATACGGGTCGGCTTCTTCACACTCCCTAACGATAATTGGGAAGTTTGGGTTTTAAGCTTTAAGATTCGTGTAGTTTTTGGCAATGAAGTTCCTATTATGAGTTCAAAATGAGCAATTAACAAAAAATACAATTAATGTAATCCCCTAAATTCTCTAAAAGCATTGAGATATTCAGCTGACCTAATTCCTTGAGATCTCTATGAATTTTGGCATACAATGAACCTGAGTTCTTTGAGGTTAGTTCCTAGTAATTTTTACCACGAGCTCATTTGTGAATCTGTGTGTGTGTGTGTGATTTCTGTTTTAATTTCCTGTTTTGCAATAAAATTTTGATATATCCTGAGAAATTAGATTCAGAAGATGAATAACTATTGTGTTAATAACCCTCATAAATACCTCAATATTGCTCTTTGGTATTAGTTCTCTTCGATTAAGGAAGATCAAACTGAATTAACTTTTGGTTTACTTGGATTCTTCAACAACAACAAAAATTAAGTAAATAGTAGATTATTTATGACATTTTAACAAGCAATTATCTCATTTCGTTATTCAGAGTATAAATTTATTAATAATATATAAGTTTTTGTGTTGATTTAACATTTATTATTGTGGATGAATAGTATGATAATTTGTTTTTGACTGATTGCTTAGAGAAGATTTGAGATTCACCAACTATTTGAACATATTCAAAGGTGAAATCAGTTGAATTAAAGTAAAAGCTAATTGCATTCTCAAGCAATTTGATTTAAATAAAATTATTCTAGATTTTGATACAACAACAAGCACAAAAAGTAAATGATTGCTGAGGACTCCAGATAACTCACTATTCAAGAACATGAAGAAGGATTATTCACCGAATAGCCAGCAGGATTCTTAGCAATGAACATGGATAACTTTTAGTCGTATTCTGATAAAATCACCTAAGCTTTAGAGGAAAGCAGCTAGTTCACAAGTTTTTTGAATTTCGATGATGTTTATAATAGTAGTAATCATTATGGAAGTTATGCAAGAACGAGTAACACGGAATTTGAAGAACTAGGAAGAGAAATAGCAAATAGGATAAAGGAACAAGCGGTGATACTTCCTACAGATACAACTTAATTTGATTTACATACAATCGAAGAAGATGCACTGAATGAAGAAGACATTAGTGTTGAAAAATAAGAACACTTTTCAGGGAAAAATAACTGGGTGATTTCTTCTTCTTAGGAGGTGGAAGAGAATTAGATGAAAATAGATCCATAGCATGAAGAATAAGATAAAAGGGAGTATGTGGATACATTAGATTAATAAAATAAAGGGGTGAATTACATACAGACTGATGAGCAACAAGAAATTAAAGTAGAAAGCTAAATTGTTGATAAAAGTAATCGAAGTGAAATAAAATCATCAGAAAAAGCAGAGAAAGAAGAAAAACAGAATAAAAACAGTATTCCAGTTAGCTAGAAATTGAATGCTCAAGAAGTTTTACAAGAAAGCCAGCAGGAGATTGAAACTAAAGAGGATAACGATAAAGCAAGTTTGCAGAATGTTGAGATAAATGGAAATAGTGCTGCATCTTCTGGAAGTAATAAAATGGACTTGAAAAGAATCCTACAAGAAAATGTAAATCACCGAACAAAAGAAGATTAACTTGCATAATAATGGGAGCAAAAAGATCTTTCTCTTGCTCATTTCCTTGCCCTTAGAAACTAATAATCAATGTAGCAAAGTACTAATAGCAATGATCAAAACTAGAATGGTAAATATTCTGATGGCTCTCAACCCAAATATAATATTGTTTAATATCACAGACAAATGAATGATTAATTAAAACAAAAAGGAACAGTTGTTTCATACAACTTTGTATAAAAATAACAAGGATCACCATTTTAATAATCGAATTACTCATCCAAAATAGCTGCTCTTTAATCGCACAAAATGCCTTCTGAAATATTCTCATAAAACAATGATAAAACTTAATCTTTACATATGGTAATACAGCAACATGCAAGTACAATGACTAGCTTATCAAGAAATATCAAAAAGGATGTGGGGAAGTTTTAAGATTAGACTAAGAAAATTAATATCGAAGTTGATCTAAAATCGTAGAATTCTTTGACTTCACCAAACAAACAGCCATTGAACTCTTAGAAAAGTAAATCTACTTAACAATTAACCCCTAACAAGAATGCGAGTAGAGCATTAGATTCAAAGTACTTTCGTTTGTTGGAGCTTTAAAAGGAAAAGTTAAAAGAAGAAAAAGCAAAATACTAGAAGGCGTAGAAACAACTGTAAGAAGAGAAGTTATTCAGCAAAACAAGTAAGACTTTTCATAGCAGTTCTAGCAATGACACTGCAATTAGATAAACAACCTTAGGAAGTTAGATTATGATAGTAAACAGAAATAATAAGATTCCAAACAATGATAAGAATGAATATTACTTGGATTATCTGAATGCACAATAAGGACAAGCTAATAACAATAATAACACAAATAGTTCCATAAATAGTGCTTAGTTTGAGGATTGCTAAGGAAGTGGTTATCTTAATTCATATAAACTAAAGAAAAAATAGCAGAGTCTCTCAAATTTAAGTTCAAAAGCATTACCTGTTTCGCCATCTTAGAAGAGATAAAGGAATACTGCAAACCCTTATTAATTAACTAGGAAGTTAGAATCACCTTATATTGGAAGCAAGTCACCAAGTCATCGATCCCAACAACCACTTGATCTCAATGTTATTAAGAAAATAACTTTGGAGCTTAGTTCTTCTGCACAAAGAAAATGTTTAGAGTAAGAAGCAATCCAAGCTGCCAAAGCTGAAAGAGAAGCAAAAGTAATTATTTTTGAGATTTTGGCTTGAAAACTTATGATTATTTTTTGAAAAGATGTTAGTACAGAGTGGATAAGTCGCAAAAGCCATAAATAAAATGCTCTTACAATCAAATTTGCAACCTCCATAGTCTATTTAAAAATAACCGAAATCAGATCCAACTGGATAAGCATCTCACTCAAATAATGATACTCCTACAGCAATTATCTTGGCTGAAAAATAAGAAGAAAAATAATCCAAATTGACGAAATAGCGCTTTCAAAATGTTGTGAGTAACTTCTTCACTTTTCATCTCAATGATCAAATTCCATCTAAAATGCTACAACCATATGAGCATTTGAAGGTTAATAAACACAAGCAAAGGTAAATATTTTAAAGAAATATTTGTCATTGATAGGGTTTGCACATATTGCAGCATTTACCTTTTGTTTAACGAACAGAGCTGTGCTATAATTAAGTGAGAATTACGGGAAATAACCAGATGCATTAGAAATAAAGTTGATAGCATAATAACATAGGCCTAAATCAGGTAGAACATCTACATCAACTCAAGCGATGAATTCTGAGTTTAAAGAACATTTCTAAAAAAGCAAAAGCTTTACACAAAGATCACAATAGTACTAAAAGAATAATCCGTTTATACCAAGAAACAATGAGTTAAATTCTTAAAACAACGGATCGAATAACATTCAGCTCAAAACTCTACTTCTTTGAGGGATAAAAACAGTAATTAATTATTTCATAAACTTTTTGGCATTTTAGATTTTTTTAGTTGTTCTATTGAGAAATGCAATCCCGTTGATTGACAGTAAATCGCAACAAACTGTCACTTTTTAGTGAAGAAAAGGATAAAATAGATTAGGTTTAAGAATGAATTTAGAAAGAGATTAGTTTTGTTTTAAAGAGACCGAATGTCTATAACCTCACAGAAGACAGAATTCATTAAGGAACCTAAGCTTTGAATATTCAAACTTCTTTTCTAATTATTATTCTGATTTATTCTTATGAATAGTTTAAATTTAAGATGTGAATTACTATGTAATCTCGAAATGTGTCAAAAAAGAAACTTGAATTATTTGATGAATTCATAAGAAAGAATCATTGAAAAAGCAAAAAAATCAATTCAGCTAAGAGGATAATCAAATAGAAATAATACATTTCAAGATAATTGCAGAATCAAGCAACAAAAAGAAGAAAAAGAAGAAGAAATGTAAAACAAACCAGAGGTATCTTTTTTGTTATTGGACCTTCATTTGGATAAGTGTTTAGATTGTGTTAATAAATGAAGGACTTATGGAAGCAGCCTGAAGAAGGAGAAGAGGAAGAGGAAGAAGAATAAAGCAAGTAGAAAAAAAAGTTGATAAAAAAGAAAAAGAAGAAGAGAGTCGTAACTGAAGATGAAGAAGATGATGAAGAGAGTAATTAACCTTCAAACACGGGATAAGATGATTATAACCTAAAGCATTCTCTCCATCCAATTAGTGTTCTCTTCACTTTCCTATTCAAGGGAGCTGCAGCAGCTATGTAATATTATTCGATTTCAAATGAAATTTAAATAAACGTATCATTTAACTCTTATTATATTTTAGGTATTTACTTGGCACAACTGTTTTCGAAGACCAAATCGTTTTCATCTCAATAGTTCTTCTCAGTAGTTTTGATTTCTGGACAGTTAAAAACATTTCTGGAAGGTAACATAATTGCTTTTTTTCGTAAGATCCATCAAAAATCAATTCGAATTTGTTAAGGTTGCTAGTTGGATTGAGATGGTGGAGTGATTATGATGAAGAAGGAAATGAAGTCTGGAGATTTGAGTCTCCAGCTAAAAATTTTTAGCCAAATGTAGTCGATAAATCTTTCTTTTGGACGAGTTAATTTTCGATCACTGTTTTTTGGACGGTGTTTCTTGTTCTGAATACAATATCGTTGTCATTCTATTGGGTAAATTTTATAGGTTTTCTAACATTTTGTTTAACTGTTTAATGATGATTTAGGGAATACTTGATTTCATTGGATTCCTACTTTCAGGAGTCAATTTATGGGGCTTCTACAAATGCAGCAAAGGTAAAAATATTTCCAAAATCTATTTTGAAAAATGTTATAATAACAATAAATAATTCTAAAATCTGTATAGAGCATTAGGATAAACTCAAGAATATGAGGAACGACTTTATCAAAGAAGGTTTGGTTCAGATGATTACAAGGAAATGAAGGATTCTCAAATAATGCTTGCTTTGTTATTGTGTTAATAGAAATAATAAACATTAGTTGTAGAAATGTTTCTTTTTCAGCTTATTGCATTCACTTAATTAGGGCATTTCAAACTTATTTATTATCTAGAAACGATTTTTACATCAAATAATAGTAATTTGGGCCATCAATCTTAAATTAATATTGATTTTTGTTAATTTTTTAAGCTTAAACCTACCTAAGCCATTTTATGATGGAATAATCCAGCCATATTATTATTGCTTTTCTTGTTTGAAATAATGGAATAATGGCAATTTGAAAGAAGAATTTCAATCATTATTATTCAAAAATGTGGCTGGACCTTTTAAGGTATCTTCGAATAAAGAAAAATTTTTCAAAAAACAAAAAAAAAACAAATTAAAGAAAGAGAAAAAGCAGAGAGCTAAGACTGCTGTGATTATGTAAGCAATTTACCATATTATTGAGCATAATACATATTTTTAATTTTATTGAAAAGTGATTCAAAAAATTGAAATCCATGACAAACTCGAAGCTCAAGAAGTTACAAGGAAACATGTTTGTGGCTTTGATCTTGGTTATAATTTGCTTTCTCTACTTCTGTAATGTCAAACTTGTCTGGATAGATCGCAAACCAAGTAATTTATATGATTCAATTTGGCCATTTGCTAATTATTTTATCCTAGGTGACTTTTGGACATATCTCTATCTGACTATCTTTAATATATTCGCGTTCATGCTCGTATGGTCTTTAGGAGTATCCATCTTCACTGATCCCGTAAATAATTTCTGCTTTATGATACTTTAAAACTAACGTAATGTTTGTTTGAATTGGTTTAGGGAAGAGTTCCTCAGAATTGGGTACACAACACATAAATTGAGAGTTTAGATCAAACAAATAGGCTTGAAAGGATTTAGAGATTTAATGATTTGATGTTTTGTTAGCTCAAGGATGTCAAACTAATGTATTATTTTTATAATAGGGATATTTCCTGGATGATCCTGAACAGAAAAAGAAGAAATATTGTCTGATCTGCCATATTTTCAAACCAGAACGAACACACCACTGTTCTGCTTGCAATAGATGTGTGCTCAATATGGATCACCATTGTCCTTGGCTTGGCAACTGTATTGGCTTTGCGAATAGGAAATTCTTCATTCTTTTGCTTTTCTACGTGAATTTAACTACTTGGCTCGTTGCTTTCGGAATGATTGGTGAAATATTCAATATTTTCGTATCAGTCAAGGTACACAAATAATATGAATATTATATTTTTTTTAATATTTTCCATGATTTATGTTATGTCATTTACATCAACCCTTAATGTCAAATTGGTCTTTTGTTTTAGGACGCGCTTGGTGGAGATGAGACTGTTGAGATTCAATGGTTTTCAGATTTCTTTATTGTAGCTGCTTTTGGTCTTGACGTAACAGCAATGGTCGTGATTGGGATATTCTTTAAGTTCCATTTGGATCTCCTTTTTATGAACTCTACAACTCTTGAAAATCTAGAGAGAAAACGTTCTTCACCAACACCAAATTAAAATACTGTATTTTTCCTATTTTTTTTTTTGTTGTTGTTCAAAATTAACTTTTTTTTTCCTGAAAGTATGACATGGGACAGTATTACAATTTCGTGCAAGTCTTTGGATCTCAAACAGCGATGTGGCCATTCCCCTTCTTTCTTGATGATTGTAAGCGCTTATTAGTCTTACTAATGCCTAATATTTATTTGATAATATAAAAAAATAGCAAGACCTGTTGGAGATGGAGTTATCTGGCCTTAAAGAGTGTAAGAAGATATATTTCTATTTTGGACTACAATTAAAGTATTCTTTATTTTCAGGTAAGCTGACAACACAACAGACACAGGAAATAAACCATTTTAATTCCAGTCTTCATAAGCCCTTGCAAGTCCATAAGGTGCTAATGGTTTCTCAAGTTTTAACAACAAAAATGGGTTTGATTCTTTTAGAAATCCAAAGATTTCAACAGCAACAACTGCTACTACAACAACAACAATTGGTTAAGGAGGCAATTAATATGGATAATAATAATAATAATAATTTGGATAAGGAATACAATTTAATCAAGCTCCTTAACATCTTAATGAATTCTAATCAGGAAATCTCTAAGGATAAAACTATTACAGACCAATGGCATGAATTATCATCAATTATCATCAATGAACCAAATTATTTCAAATTAGAGTATGAATTCATATTGATCTATTTTTGAAATGTTTAAGTGTTGTGAGTGTGTATGTTATTTTTTTTGATTGAGTCTTCAGTAATTTTCTTCTGGAGGTTGATAACCCATGAATTGCATGAACTCATCAATTTGTGTTGGCCATGCACCTTTGCAAAAACAAATCGGGGATTAATCAAGAATATAAATATCTGAAATAAGTGTA
>Ga0302271_10003073_pt1 | contig 14436 bp, 9 predicted proteins | sample III_Bog_N1_1_FD_198767 | JGI IMG/M metagenome (GOLD analysis project Ga0302271, IMG submission 198767) | Peat permafrost microbial communities from Stordalen Mire near Abisko, Sweden - III_Bog_N1_1 | ecosystem: Environmental > Terrestrial > Soil > Wetlands > Peat | place: Sweden: Abisko... | reverse complement strand
ACAGTCTACCCAGTTCTAGTGCCTTCCTTTTCTCGAACATAAGTTGATATTTCAGTGCGAGCTTTAGGCTTACGCTCAAGAAGATCTTCCTCTTCAGTCAACCTATTCCAATCACGCTTAGTATTAGTAGCAGCCATATTTCAGATGTGCTTGTTTGTTGTCTTAGCGGGTACGCAGATATTTTTTAATTAAGTGTGTTTTTTTCATGCTGAGGAAGGAGCTTTTACTTTATTTTAGCTTTAGCGTGCTGAATCAAGGAGACTATTACTTTTGACTCTATTATCTCAATAGCGATTGATGTCCTTTAAATACACTTAGAAACGAAGTTTGAAAATAAATATTTTTTTTACTGGATCTTTTGGTATTGTTTTGGAACATCTTGCAAGGTTAAATGGCATAATTTTAAGAAGAGAATAAGAATAAAATAAAGATATTCCCAAGAACATTAGTGGGGACAAGTGATAAATTAAATTAATTAACTATTCAGCAATCATTGTGGTTATTTTGTGAATAGCTCATAAATAACTAAAAATGATTAACTTCTGCATCGACAAACTCTCTCTCTTCGGTGTTTCATTCATGGTTATTATTTTGAGATGCAAAAAATACGAGATCCTCCCCCTTCCAGATGTAACAAAACGAAGATTTAATAGGCTCAAATCAAAGATTACCTCGATAAGCATCACTAAATTCAAATTTTGTTTAGTTTAAATGCTGTCACGGGGAGGAAAAAGATATAGAGAATGAATTAAGTAGAACATTAATCCTGATTTTACAGCTTAATTTTAATATTTACAGTAACATAATCGTGCAGATCATGATAACCTAATGAAATACTAATGAAGAATAGTCTTAAAGAATGTAAAAAAGTATATGAATAAAAATTATATTATCAGCAATTCTTAGGTTCAATGCCAAGTGTTAGTGTAGGAGATACATTCAATAGCCTCAGTTAGACTGCTGGAACCTTGGAAAGCTGATATTATTCTTAGTATGAATGAACAGCTTGGAATTCTGGTAGTGTATTACGAATTCGATTTCAAAGAAGGGATGAAAGGGAGATACCACTAATTAATTTTATTAGGAGGCTGAAATAGGGGGGGATAAGGATGAAGATGAAATTGGTTTAGGAAGCAAATTAATTAATAATATTAAGAAAAAACAACTTAAAAATAATTGCAAAAACAGACAATCTACAAATCAACAAAAAAAGAATGAAGCGTATCGAATCCGTCAATAAGCAGATCCAAGACAGGGAGACCAAGAACAGAACTTACTAGCAGCTTGTAAAAATAACTTACCTTTCTCAATGTTTTAGATTCAATTGTTTTTTTATCTTTTACCACTCTAGATATTATGATATTTAACTTGTATTCTCTTCTTTTCCTTAACTCCCTATTCATTTACTTTTGTTGCTTAGAGATCGCCCGTGAAGAGTGATTGGTTCAAAAATCAAGGTTGGGGATACAAAGACACTGAATTCGCATTAGATGACGATGGCATAGTATATCTCTCTGGAAATCGATATAAATTCTCAGGAGAGAGAATGCCTATTTTCAGACAATGGGCTGAAGAAGTTATTGGCTTAGACATGAATTAATCTACTCCTCTTTAGAAGGAGATCCCAATCTAGCCAGCACTTGTTAACTAAGCTTTCCTTCAAGCTATTACTGGTAAAGTAGCTGAAATAACAACTGATAAAACTCAGCGAATTCATCACTCCCATGGACATACACTCTAAGAGATTTTCGCACTTAGACACGGCCAACTAGAAAGAACAGTTGATTTAGTTGTGTATATCTCTAGCCACGAACAAGCCGAGCTTCTTGTCAAAGCTGCTGTTGCTCATAACGTTGTATTGATTCCTTATGGCGGTGGTACAAACGTCACTTAAGCATTGCTCCCTTTGAAAGAAGAGTAACGCATGATAGTGTCTGTAGATATGAGCAGAATGAACCACGTCAAGTGGGTTGATAAGAAGAATTTCACAGCTTGCGTAGAAGCTGGAATCATGGGAGAAGATCTCGAAAAAGAGCTCCAGAAATATGGCGTCTGCTGTGGTCACGAACCAGTAAAAATAAAAATTCTACATTTTTTTTAGAAAAATAATTAAAAATGTTTAGTTTTGATGATTTTTGAACTCACATTTTTAAAATAAAACCAACTTTTCTTCCAAATTAAATTTTAGCCTCTTATCTCCTAATCGTTGGGATATTTGGATTATTTAAAACATAAAATATCTAATTAATTTTATTCCTTATTTTTCTTCTTCCCTTTTCCTTTTTAGGATTCCCATGAGTTCTCTACTCTCGGAGGTTGGATTTCTACTAGAGCTAGTGGCATGAAAAAGAATAAATATGGAAATATCGATGATATTCTCCTAAACGTGAAGGTCGTAACTCCAAAAGGAACTTACACTAAAAATCAGAATGTCCCACGTATGAGCAGTGGTCCAAATCTCACTGAGTTCATCTTGGGATCTGAAGGAATCTTGGGAATCATCACTGAAGCCGTGATTAAAATTAAACCAACTCCTTAGAAAGTTGTGTTTGATTCGATTATTTTCCATGATTTCGATAGTGGCACGTAATTCATGTACGACGTAGCTTAATCTAAGCAATGGCCTGCATCATGTAGACTTGTCGACAACGAATAGTTTAAGTTCGGTATGGCTTTGAAAACAGAGAATCACAGTAAAACTCACTAGCTGATGGATCAAGCTAAGAAATACTTTGTGACCGAAGTTCTCAAATTCAAGCCTGAGACTATGTGTCTCTGCACAATCGTCTATGAAGGATCTGAAATTGAAGTAGCAACTCAATAAAAAGTTGTTGGAACCCTTCTCAAGAAATATCATGGATTCAGAGCTGGTAAACCAATAATTCCATATAATTTTCATTTTTTTTAGGAGCTCTCAAGAAAATTAATTCCAATATTTTGTTTAACTTAGGTGCTGAGAATGGTTAGCGTGGTTATTTCTTGACTTATGTTATCGCTTACATGCGTGATTATGCTTTTGAGTATGGGTTTATTGCTGAGTCATTTGAGACTTCTGTGTAATGGAAGAGTGTGCCAACTTTATGCAAAGCTGTTGGAAAAAGAATCGCAGAAGAATGCAGAAATCAAGGAGTTGTTAAAGCTCCATTCGTCTCCATGAGAGTGACTTAAGTCTACGACACTGGTGCTGCTATCTATATCTATTTCGGGTTCATTTACTTTGGACTGAAAGACCCTGTTTAGTCTTATGTTGAAATTGAAAATGCTGCCAGAGAAGAAATACTCAAGCAAGGTGGATGCATCTCTCATCATCACGTAAAGCTTTAATAATGAAAAATAGTAATAATAATATCAATTATTCACCATTTTTATTTGAAAAATAGGGAGTTGGGAAGCTGAGAAAGCAGTTCATGGAGCAAAGTGTCGGAAGCATGGGCATTAAGATGATCAAATCACTAAAGGATTCTTTAGATCCTACGAATGTTTTCGCAAGTGGAAATCTCGTTTGAGAAACAACCAATAGTCAGACAACCCCTAACCACACATCAAAAAAATTACACTGAATACATTTTTAAGCAAAAAAGAGAGAGAGAGAGAGATGAGGAATTATTTTAAATAATTTTGTGATATGTGATAATCATGTGTAATTGGAGTTATTATGTGTGTGTCTGTGAGTGCTTCTTATCCTAAAAGAAATCTATCTTATTCAAACAATCATTTTGCAACCAAAAAAAAATCTTCAAAAAACCATGAAGATTTTTCAGGTTGGCAGCAGAAATATTCTCTCTCTCTCTTAGTATGTGAAAAAAATATCTAGATGATCAGCAAGACTGATGGTTAGCTTCTTCTAAATTGAGAAAGTGCAAAAAGGATAGGATGGAATAATAAAAATAGCAAAAAACTAATTGAAATACCATAATAATAATTAATAAATTTAGAATTACGATTGCAACAAAGTTTTCCAAAAAAAAGGAAAGAATATTTTTAAGTCATACCAAAAACACTAAAAAGACATGAAGTAGATGCAGTTAGAACCAGAGAACCCTATCTTGAAGAAAGAGATCTACAAAGCTATCGAGTAATTGCCCAATGGCTAATGAGAAATGATGCTAATCTTTGAGATTCTAGTTCTCCTTTTGAAGATTCTTTATTATTTTTTCTTTCAAAACAACAGCACTGAATTGGAAGGTCTGTTCGCATGCCCAGACTATGACGATGTTCGATTTGGCATCGATTATTCTAAAGAAAAAGAAACCCTCATGTTTTCATTCAGAATACCAAACTTCACTGAACTGTTCGCCATCGCTGGAGAATACTTCCTTAACAAGCATTACCCATGTAATTATATAAAAAATAACCAATTTTTGCAAAGAAAATGTGTTTTATTCTTAAAAATAAACCCTATTTTATCATTGTTTTGTAGAGTTTAAGCGTGAAGAACAAACAGAGCTAGGATACGATATGACTATTTCTCGCAAGATTGATTTCTTCTAACCCATACCAAGTAACAATAATACCTTGATTTTTTGATAATTAACACCAAAAAAAGTCACAAATCTCAATAAAATTTCTTTATTTACTAAATTTCCTTGCAACAATCCCATTTGTTCCAACTTAGAATTCAAGAACCCAACTCCCGAGCAAGAAGCTCAGAAAAAACAAATTATGGAATCAAACATCAAAGCATTGCAAGATTTTTCTGCTTCTCTCGCGAGATTCCGAGTGAATTTCCTTTCAGCACCTTTTGAATAAGTCTTCGATAAAGTCAAATCTGATCAGCAAGCAGATAAGTTCACATTTACGATCAAAAATGGAGATCGTGTGTGGTGCATCTCCGACAGTAAATAAGATTAAAAGAAAATAAGATATTTCTAGTTTAATTGATTGTTTTTAAAACTGGATTAGAGGAATCAGCAACGTTCTTTTTCGGCTTAAGTTTCGCAGATTCTGTCGATAAGAGTATTGCTAAGCTCATGTTGGATGTAAAAAATAAATTATTTTTGTTATTTTTTCATTTTTATCACTAAATTCCTATGTTTTTAATGTACGAATTTGAACCATTTTTGCAGGAGTTCGCAGAGAGCAAAAGACATGTGAAAAATCCTCCAAGTATTACTCGAGTACTTGAAGATTAAAAATTCTCTTATCCTCAAGTGCTTTTGGAGAGCTTCCCTGAGCTCAAAAATCGCAATGAAACGTTCCTCAATGGACTTATCAGCTTAAGTAAGGAGACCATTTAGCAGATTCATATTTTTGATTTCATATTTTTGTTCTTTCCTTTAGCATTTTTCAAGACATTCCATATGAAAGGAGAAACAGATGATATCTGCAATTTCTTAGCAACTTTTAGACAATACATCCATTATCATGTGTCCGCTTCGAAGAGTTATTTGCATTGCCGTTTGATGAAGAACATTGCGACAAACTTAAAAGGATTGCAGTCTTCTTAGATTGAAAAAGAAGAAGAAAAGAACTTCAGAACAATGCGTGATGAGATGATCAGCAGTCTTGCAGGATAAGAAGAAGCCAAGAAATTGATTCTAAAGAAATGAAAAAATAAAGGAATACACGAAGAAAAGGCAATAATTACATTGTTTTTGAAAAAGTATTATTAGTAGAAGTAAATTTAGTGAAGTTGTTTTGTTAAATAATGCTTGGTTTTGTGTTTCTAAGACATTGTGCGTGTGTTTGCATGTGTATCAATATAATATAAAACTTGATAGAATAACAAACAAATCAAACAGTTTAATCTCATCCTTTGGAATATTAATAATAAATTTCTGAAATTGCACTTACTACCAGAGATATTTCAAGAACAAATATATTACAAAAATTCTCCTATGGAAGCTACATTTAGCTAGACGATCTTAATCGGTGGTGGTTTCTCTTCTCTAGCGTTTCTAATCTCCCATCTTAGATCAGGCAAGTGAGAAGATCCATGATATTTGACACGATTATGATCATTTCGAGAAATAGAATTCATTCATTTTTTTCTTCAATATCATGAATCACAATGCATTTTTGATTATCTTATTGTTTTATTGCTGTTTCCTTAGATTAAATGAGCTGCTAAAGGGTGGGGTACTTGTGCTAGAACAGAATCAACATTTCGGACCTAGCCACTTTCACAATAATGGTATTTTGACCTATTACTCAATTGATTTTGTTTTGTTTATTTATCTTCTACAATCTATCATTTGCATTTGTAGAGTCTCAATTTTCTTTTTAGATAAGAGTTCTATTTATCTATTCTTTGAATTTTTCCTAACAGTTGCAAGCTGCTGCTACTCTGGCTTGGAATGCACTAGACTCATACTCAAATCACCATTTCATGCACAACCTGTAAAAAAACCTTATAACCTCCCTCTTTATTTCGCCGCATTCAGCTAAAAATAATCTAACTTCCAGGAAATTTGCAATATTTTTAAGTTGATATTTTCCCAAAAAAGGATGTATTTAAGGCTCTTGAAGTTGAAGAAACAGCTGACAACTAATCTAAAAGCAATCTAATTGGTAGTAGCAGTAGTACTCTAACAAAACTCTTGGTAGGATCTTCATCAGCTGTGTTTTCTCAAGAAAACGATCGTAGGAGGTCAATTATCCCAAAAGGAGGCAACCTAAATCTACCTGGAAGGAAACCATTTGGATTTGAAGATAACTCCCATCACGAGCCAATCAGCAAAACGTGCTAATTGCTTATTCAATAGAAAGTTAGCATTGATACAAACAAAGCAATGAGCTTCTTTGAATCCTCTGTGATAAATGCATTCAGAGAGATCCTCTCTACACGAACATTTTATGAATTGCTAATGTATGGCTATGATCATCCACCTGCTTCTCTTTTCGGTTATTTTCTCAGACTCTTAAGCAATACAGTTTGTAGATATGTCTACACACTCAAGAATAAACTCATATTTCAACCTGATTTGCAAGTAAGGAATGGTTGAAGTGAAAAAGGAGGTTTTGTTGTTTTTGAAAAGTTATATTTTGGTTGTTGATTTGATAGGCAAAATAAGTTTAATTTTCGAACAATGGAAACTTAACGATAAGAGTATCAACTATGGGGCAACATAAACACGACAAAGAACAGTAAGCAGTAGTCAATGAACAGGGGAAGAAGTAACAGTCGTAGCAGTAGTAGTCACCCCAGAGTGATCGCCTTGCAGTATTAGATCAATTCAAAGATTTCAGCTGCAAAATACTCATTCTTTCATAAGGATGGTCGTAAGGAATTCAACTAAAAAACGCAGTTATGCCTTCAATTATCTCTTCCTTTTATTTATCTCCAGGCAGAAGGAATTAGACTACGATTCTGTGAGAACTCGAATCCGTAAGGAATTGATTATTTCAAGTGAGCGGTTTCTTTCAGATGAAGGATGCGTGAATGTATTCAAATATTTACATCGCTATGCAGCTAAGAAAGTAGTCATCATTGGAGGCAGTCACTCTGCGTTTGCTTGTGCTGAGTTGCTACTTCGTGGCCCAAAGTTATACGCAACAGACGAAATGGAAGATTATCCGTGGAGCTAATTTGCATCGAAAAGAAATATAACTAAATGCCCAATTTGCTAGTAATTCTATTAGCCAATAGGGCGATCATCCCCTGTTAAAACTCAAAGGTCATCTAATTCGCCTACACTGAGAGGACTCACCAAAGGAGCAACAAATTTTCCAAGAAAGAATCTCCAATTATCGGAGCTTTAAAATCTGCCTTTTTCAATTGCTGTTAGTGCTACTGGTGAATCTAAATGCTAATGCTTCGGCTCGATTGAAAGGAATTCCTTTGAATGGAAGAAAGTCATGCTAACTACACCTTAATTTAACCCAGGGGAGATTATCATAGCACATAGAAGTCCTATAAATATATATTTCCCATCGAAAACAGCTGCGTTGCAAGCTAACTACACACATTATTAACCTAATTCCTTAAACGAATCAGGAGAGATCAATCCTATCACGGGGCTCAGAGGAACTGCGAGGGAGCTGTTCTATAATGTAAAGCAGATTTGATTTAGAGAGGGATTGTTGTTGATTTTGTATGCTTCTTTTTTTGGAATTTAGATAATAGAAGGCATTGAGAAGAGAGTAGATTTAGAGCCATTCAAGACAGACGCAGAATTGGATAGAATACTTGATAGAAACACAATGCTAGTGATAAATGCTACAGGGTATGAGTCTACTGAGATTCTCATCAAGGATCTCAGAGGGAACATTCTCACACTTGGAAGAGATGCATCTGATCAAATATTCAATGTAGTTGCATTTCAATTTCTTAAATTTAGAATATGAAATTTTTCATTTAGTTTGTTTTAACTTCTTCTTTGTGTTTCTTAGACAGATGAATCAGGCAGAGTCATAGCTGAACAAGGCTGCATAAGGAGTATCTATGGAATTGGACATAATTTCCCAATAAATACCACACATCCATTGGTTTAATCTGAGACTTCCAATTCACATACAATAAGGTAATACAAACAAAAACAGAGTTATTTCCAAAAAGAGTTTATTCTTCTGAAACAAACAACCCATGAATGGCTCTCTCCATTTCTTACAAATCTTTGGTGCTTTCTTAATAGAGCTAGAGATATGAGGAGTATGGTTTCAGTTGGATTTGAAAAAATGAACTAAAGCTATTTGCAGAACATCGGATTCAGTTTAGATGCCCAGTTAGCATAATCAGCTAGGACTCAACAGTGGGCAGAAATATCAGATCCCACATTACTAGATGCAGAAACTTTCAATACAAGTATTCAGAAGAAAACAAAGATCATATTGACTCAGCTCCCCAAAACCAATACCATTAATATGATCAATAACAACTCTAATAAACTGTAAGAAGAAAACCAAAATAAAAAACATAAATAGATTTCAAAAAGAGAATGAAAATTGATGATTTTTGTTAATCGTTTTCACAATAGTTTAATTGGTAATACTTCTCCAAGAAGATTACCTGCATTAGCTCTCAGTAGATTAAATCCTTTTTCTCAAGATTTTAAAGGAAATAAGACTAAATCACTTATGCAATCTATCAAAAACACACCAAGACAATGAACTTAAGAAAAGAACTACAAAGATTGCACTGGCAATTCTCCTCTAAATCCACACTAAAATTCACTCCAAAACAAGAAAAATCACTGCAAAAGGAAAGAAAATGATTTAACTCAAATTAATAGAAATTTCCTCGAATTCAGAAATGCTAAAAGAAAAGCTAAAACTACTTGTATTTGTATTATCCTTTTTTTGAGACAGTGATTTGAAAAAATATTATTAATAAAATACGAAAATATAAATAATTAAGAATATGAATACGAAATGAATGTCTTTAATGAACAAGACATGTAGGTAGCAGATGCCTTCTGAACTCATTGATTTAGAATAATTATTATCTTGGCTGTTGTGAATGTATTTATGTGTTTGAAAAATTTGCTATTGTTGTTATTGTTGTGGTTAGGGGGGAGGATAAAAAAGAGAAAAAAGTTTTATCAGAAAATATTGCAAGCTGAGATGCATTTCTAATCTGGCAGCTTCGAGTGACCTTCATGATACTTGTCAGATAACTAACTGGAAAAAGCTTCAGATACAAAACTACTTTGATTTGTAGTGCTTGCTGTATTTGTATCCATGTCACAACTGCGTTTAGCATATCGCAGTTACCCTTGTCTAGCTGAAGTGTCTTTCTAATCGTTGCTGATACTAATAGTATTATCAGTTAATGAGTTATCCAGCTTATTATTTGTCAAGGACGTCTTTTCTTGAATCTTTGAGTTCTTCTTGTTGTATTTTTACACTTCCTTTTTATTTTTACAGTGATTTCCATCACTTTTTGGCATACTGTCATTATCTTAGAAGAGCATTTCTCCATCAACTGAGTCGATATGATTCTTTTACAGATGGCAAGAGAGCTACGGTGTGCGATACTACTCTTCATTTGTGTTTAGATGATACACCGAGCAATGGATTTCTTCGCCAGTAGGATTGAATTCTTATGTGTTAATGGGTTCATTATTGTGCATATTCTGATTGATATTATTATGATTTCCATTGCTATCAATGTTAGTTTGTTCCATTTACTTTCTTCGTTCAGCTGACCATAACGATAACTATGATCTGCAGTTTGATATTTAGGAAGACGATGATATTTAAGTTATTGTCGTCGCTGTGGTCGTTGCGTCATCTTGTAATGAAGTCATTTTATGATCGCTGTCTTGGGAAAGTACCAGTTGATTGGTGTGAATTTTGTTTATTTTAACTAAGGCCTATGTTATTGCACCATTGATATGTGTGGATTGTTAGTTTTTTTATTTTTTATCACTCATTTCGAGAATATTCATGTCTTTAGTGTTGGTATGATAGTCTCTGCTTTCACGAGATACACCTTCGTCAAGGAGTAAGGAATTAGTACTTATATTTATTGATTGTTACCTGATTTTATTCAACAAATACGATCAGAAAAGTCTTATTAAATTCTTAGAATATAGTAAAATTCGTTTACTTTGTTTCTTTGATGTGACGATCGAACTATTGAATCGATTTAGATATTTAAAAAGAACTAGTTTTCATTTCACTGATGGTCTTGAACTGTTTGAGAATGATATAAACATAAAATAAGTTTTTTATTGTAAATTAGTTTGTTAATTAATTTGTTTACAAGTTTCACAACATACTGGACGATTGGAAGTTCTCTGATTCTGTTGTATTTCTTCTTCAGACTGTTGAGAGCATCGACTTTAGTTTGTTGTTTCTCATCAATGCTGACTTCTCTGGAAATACAAATAAAAGATCAACATCAAACAGGTGTCAATAATATACTTTGAAATTAGCAAAATTGAATTAATTCATTTTCATTCTTACTAGAATTGCAATCTGAGATCTTGGAGTGATTATCTTACAATCTCGCAAAGTCTTTCTAAAGAATAAGTTGTCTGTGGCAGTTTGGATTTAACTTTCGAGAGACTTGTAGATATAAACATGCCAACATTGTCTCTCTGGGAGTATAAATCTCGATATCCATCAGAAATAGCAATAAGGCGCTTAATGTATGATTAGATCACTACGCTATTGGGGACAAAAAATATAAATTAGATTTTTAAAGGAAAATATCTTTTTGATTTTCCATGGATATTTGGAAATGATGAAGGAGAGGATGAAATAGAATATTTTACAGGAATTGATTTTTATGTTAATTTAGCGTTTAAGGAGTGGACTAAGGAGAAGGGGAAAGCATTGGTGTTTTCTGAGATATTTCAGAGGAACACAATGCGTTTAGAGAAGGACATGGTGGAGATAATAATTCCCATGCACTAGGGAGACTATTGAGACTGCTTTAGGAGTTTTATGTGTGACATAGACTGTTCCCACCGGTTAAAGAATGACGGCATAAGAACATGCCTATTTCTCGCTTCAGATTATCAATCTGTTAGATTAGTAAGTAAAAGGTTGATTAAAAGGGGTTGCTGGGATAATGAGGGTTTAATTAAATATACAATTGAAAAAATGGAAGAGTTTAGTCAAGAAGAATTATCCATTTAAGATATGTTAACCCAGCATTAATTAAGAATTTTCAAAAGTAAAACAAAGAAAAGACCATTTGTTTAAATTTATCAAATTGGGGGCTAAATATCATCTATCTATTCCCGTGACTTTCCCCCTCTTTCTCTCTCTCAATTTATCTTCTATTAAGAAAAGTATTTTCATCCCCACCAGTCACCCAGAAAGATTTAAATCTGTGTAAATTAACCCCCTCTTCCTAAACAGGAGCTAGCTTTCAAGCTAAAGCAATGCATTTCCATTTGATCTGCACGGCTTAAGGTAAATTAATGGCTAAAAGAAAATAAATAAATTGTTCTTTACAGCGTTGAGTTAGAGTTATAGGTACATTCTAAGAATGTCTCTGTTGTCTTCTTGCTCAATGAATCGTTTGAATACAACACCATTGTCTAGTGCATCTTTGTAGCTCTATGATCGAAAAAATAATGTCAAGAAAACTTGATTTCTTTGTGATTCTCTTTTTGTTGTCTTACAAGTATTTCTTTGGTGAGAATTTAAAAATGTAAGTTATCTTGATCAAGTTAGAAATCTTCCGAGTTTATGTGATCACGTAGGTTCTTAGCAAGTCGAGCTAATCTCTCAGGGAGCTCACTCCATGCATCAGTTTGTCTTCGAGGGCTTGAAGAATTGCTTTGGATTGACTTGTGTTATTATTATTTTTGTTCGGATATTTTTTCAGCTGTCGATTAAGATTGTTGATTGGTTAGTATCACTAGTTCTCTTTTGTCAGAATTACGTTGCTTCATAGGAAGAATGTCAGACTATGTAATAAGCGAGGTGTTTCTGAAATGAGTGAGGGTTTGAATGAATTGAATTGTTGTTTTTTAGTTATTATTAATTAATAATTTGCCTTGTTTCCCAAACGCAGTTTTCAAATCTCTTTGCTAGTCGCCCTTGATTTAACAAGTATCTTCTGAAAGTGAGTTTCCAAAATGAACAAGATCTCCTTTCGTAGTTTTTAAAACCCTCCAACGACACTTTTAAAACTCAAGTATTCTTTCATTTGAAATGTACTACTAATGTTTCCCACCAAATATTTTGAATATTTCAAATATTTTCCAATCGATTCTTTCAATGTTTCTGTCAATCCCTGAAGTTAAATGGTTATTATATCTATCAATACTGAAATTGTCTCTGTTGTCAATTTAAAACAGAATAGATATACTTGGATGTTGAAATGACCAATTATTGTACATTCTATTCTCCCCAATTTAAGAAGAGATCTTTTTTTGATTTTTTTTTAAAAAATATCATTAAATTATGTAAAAATATTGAAATGAATAAGTGTATTGTTGAATCTAATGCTAATAATAGGAATAACATTAATAATACCCAAACATATCCTGATTTCTCTCATTTTTAACAAATCCAATTCCTGTTCTCTAATGACATCTCATTATAAAAATAATATATTTGTATTACATTTGTTAATTTATTGAGTATTTTTGAAAATATTCTTTCAAAAAAGAAATTCAAATTTCTTCCAACAGTAGTAGGAGTAGCATTATACTAAAAATTCTTATCATACCAATCATGCCCTTAGGATATTTTGATCTGTTTATTTTCAATTTTGCATCCATATGATGAACTTTTATCCATGTACTTTACCAATGAAGAGCCTTACAAGGGATACATCTATAAAGATGATCAGATTGGAGGGGGGGCTCACCATATGTGTTGATTTCAAAATTAAAAAAATATTTGAATCTCAAAAAAAATTAATTAAATCTCGCATTCTCTCTGACAAGATATATTGGATGGGCTTAACATGATAATTGAGACGTCTCTGAAGATTCAACTTTTCCCGCTTTTTAATTTTCTCAAAAAATAAATAAATGTAGATTCTTATTTTATCTTTTATTTTATTTAGGAACTGAGTGTGTCTAATTTTGATTGGATTTCAAAATAAATGTAGTTTATTTATTATTTTAGGAGCATTTTATTGTATTCATAAAAAAAATAAAGAAGATTTTAAATTAGCAATCAATAAAAGGAATGTTTTGAATCGACATTTTATTACTTTAAATAATATTTCTTTTTAAAAAAAGCAAAAATAAAAATCTAATTTATTTGAGCTTAGTTATTTGGAAAAAATCTTGGATTGATGATAAAGGTTTTGAAAAATATTAGTTGTCAGCACTTTTAAATATTGGCCTAAGTAAGCAAGTCAAGTTTGTTTTAAATTTTATTCAATAGGATATATTGATTTTCATAGTTTTTTTCAACTATTTCATATTACCTTCATTTACAAAAAGAATGCTTGGGGATATTATTCAGAATTCTTAGATTTTATGAGCTTTAACTTAAAAAAAGGAAAGAATATTGAGGCAAGAAGGATATCAAGTGGAATATTGTAATTAACTAATTTTATATACACACACACTACCAGAAGAACAAAAAAAATTGTAAATTATTAATCCAAGTAATAGCAATAATGCTGGGAAAGAATTATCAATCAAAGATACGAAACTTAGACAGACAGCTATTGAAGCACTACATGCTTTATTTTAATAATAAATTACAAATGAATCTCCCAAATACTCAAGATATTCTTGAAAATTAGGATCAAGTTATTTGCAAATTCTTCTAAGTATTTTCAAATCTGGGAGAGATAATAAACTACATCGGAATCAAGATCAGCTCCTAGGGTCTTTTTAACTTTTGTAGTAAAACCCACTCTGACAGATGGGTCAATTTTGTCTTGAATTGCAATGTAAAGCTTCAACAGATTTATTTTGACATTTGGAACAGGATCAGAGATGAGTTTTCCTTGTAATTCCTCAAATAGAGCTTACAAATCAGTTTTTGGGAGAATCTCTGCAATGATAAGAAGACCTTACAGAGATGAAACTCTGAATATGTAGTTACTGGACTCCGCGAGACTTCGGAGAC
>Ga0302271_10003072_pt1 | contig 14437 bp, 4 predicted proteins | sample III_Bog_N1_1_FD_198767 | JGI IMG/M metagenome (GOLD analysis project Ga0302271, IMG submission 198767) | Peat permafrost microbial communities from Stordalen Mire near Abisko, Sweden - III_Bog_N1_1 | ecosystem: Environmental > Terrestrial > Soil > Wetlands > Peat | place: Sweden: Abisko... | reverse complement strand
CATAATTCCCCCCAAAAAACTTTTTATTTTTAATTTTTTTTATTTTTTTTTATTTAAAAAAATAATACCCCCCCCCCCCCCCCCCCCATTACATTTGTGTAAATAAAATAATTGAATTAATAAAAGTATGAGTTAATTCTTGCACTATTTGTTATCATTTTTTTCTTCCATAAAATACATAAAATAGGAGAAATGGGTAAAAATAAATGTTGTTTTTAAATAAACAAAATCATAAATGGACTGTATTTTCTTTGCAATATGTCTGCCATTTGCAAGAAGAAATAATAAAGTACTATGTGATATGTATTGATTTTACAAATAGATTAAAAGTAAATAAATGGTTCAATTTTTAAAAATAATTGCAGGTTTATTTTTCCATTTAGTAGTTAAAATTTTGTTTGATTTCTTCAATATTCATCGTAGTTATCCAGTTAAGAAGTTTAGCATTCTAATGTTCAAACATTTTTTTTAAGAATTGATTCCATTTTGAAAGACATTACCAACTTTAATCCAAAATACAAAACTTCCTTAAACTTGAACGAATTATTTTTTTGTAATAGAAATAAGCCAAAATAAGTTTTAAATGAGAAGAATCTCACATAACAAAAACAATACACAATTATTATTATTCAATTCTATCGATTAATCAATCAATTTACTCTCATAGTTTAAAAATAGACATCAATACTACCTATCAAAATCGAACTCTTCATCTGACTGTTCTGGATCTTTCGAAGAATTCATTTAATTGATTCTACCTTGAGAAGCACATAACTGATCAAACACAATTTACAGCTTTTTTGTTCTATTTTTTTCTTATTTATTCAGTGATGGTGGACTATTTAGACATTTATAATAGAAATCATGCATATTCTAAATCACCAATCTAACCCTTGAAATCTCAACTGGATGCACGAAACTTCTCCTAGTCGCTTCATCGTTAAATCTTATCCAATAATCAATATGATATGCAAACAGTCTCGCAAATTTCTTCATAATAAACGCCAATGCAATGAAGTCATGAGTGTTCAGACTACCCAATTAATCAGTTACCTACACAACCCACTCGGAGAAATACTTCTCAAAAATAAACGAATCAAGTAATTCAGAATGATTATAAGCTACTTCATAGAGAATTTTGATTTTAAGATTATTGCTGATCTCACTTTGCTTAGATACAAAAAGCTAGAATAATTACTAGTTAATCACATGCAAGGAATCTACTTTGCTATTAGTATTCTCACTGAAGTATCCATTGTTACTATTTCTTATGCCATTTGAGTTCTACCGCTCATTATTTCGTATTCCTATGAATAAACACAGAATATCGACTGCTTGAAGTTGCTCAAAGTAGGTGATTGTATTTCTAACTTTCTGCATTTTTATATTGAACCCTTGGTTTTTTATATTCTGTTTTGGGTTATTTGGAGGTGATAAACCAGGATTTTAAGAAGAATTAGCTGATTATGATAATTACTCTAATTCTTATTATGATGAAGGTATTACTTATTTCAAGGATTCGTCGTTTTTTTCTTCATTAGCACTTTCTTTCTCTGCATTATCTTCAAATCCCTCATTCATCGCTAATTCCTGAGCAGTTTTACCATTGTTCAACTTTAAGTTTTACTTTGACAAACTTTCAATTGATTTATCCTTTTTCTACTTATCTAGCGCTAGTTTCAAAAAATAAGCTCGATAAAGCTACTCAATTTCCGTTTAAAACGCTGGATTTAATAACTTCAATGAATATATTATTGTGGTAATCTCTGACGCCTTATATTTCTCATAATTCTTGATCACAATGGAGTAAAGACTTCTGCATAAATAACCAAGTGAATTCTTCCTGTGTGTTGGTCTGTATTTAGATGAGTTCTGCAAGCAATATAAAATGAATGGTACTCTAGCATAATTGAAATATTTATTTGACAATAACTTTTCGACTTTCGTCTCATAATCAAAGAGGAGATTTGGCATTTCTCTTTTGATTTTACGCTCAAAGAGTAGTTCTTCATCTCTGCTATATTGAAGTTTCGATATCGAATAAATTATACTCGTCATTTCTATCTCAGAGAGGTTTTCATAGCTGCTACCCAAGAGAGAATCAGCTAAATCAAGACAAACCTTTCCTTTTCCATTGTTAATCCTAACCATGCAGAAAAGTGTTTTGCACAAGACATTGACTTCATCTCTGGAGTTTTTCTTGCCTTACTTGGATTTTAGAATTAATCTGATTTTATTTGACAGAATCGACATGTCTAACTTTTAATTGTCTGTGTTTAGTGATCCAATTTCGTGGATATAATCGGATATTGGTAATAATAATTGAGATATTTCATAGAGATTTGCTACACTTGAGTCATCAATGTTCACGTATTTTTAAATGCATGGGATAGCTACCCTTTGTTTGATTCTGAACACTTCAAAACATTTCACTGTGAACTTAAATAGATTTACACTTTCTTTGATAATCTTCATGCCTTCTTAACTTTGAACTGTTTTCTCTAAGAACCTACTCAAACACCGCATTTCATCAATTAATGGACCTCTTGCTTAGTTTTATTGCATTTTCTTGTGGAGTTGTAAGGAATCACAGAGAATTGATAATAGAATATTATGCAAAAAAACCTCCAAAATAATTGCTTTTTCAAGATTACTTAATCCATCTGAAACAACGGCTTGAATGACTATTTTTAGGGGTTTCATGATGTAAAGCGCCTCATTTGTAGAGTTGATGGTTAGTTCAGTGAGATTCAAATTGAAATTATCAGAGTTATCTGATTCTTTTTCAGGTTTGGAGTCTACAAAACCATTGCTGTTTTTGATTTCTTTATGTTTGTTTTAATATTTTGAAGGTATTTCTGTGCAGATGTAGTCAGGATCGATAGTGAAATTGAACATCTTTTCTTCACGATAAATGCTATTCAATTCATCTATTGCTGTTTTCAAAGTTGGATTTGTAAAAAAATCATTTTGGAATTCTGGATTTTCAACAGGAAGGAGTGATTATTTGTTCTTGAGAGAATCTTATGCAGCTTTGAGTTTATGTATTTCTTCTTCGAAAGAATAGAACTTAAATGGACTCCCTTAGTTCGCGAACTAAGATCTAGATTTCATTTGCAAGACCATTTATTGATGAAATCTAGGATTTGTTCTTAAGGAAGTTAATCTCCGAAATAAATGAAGACTGAACATGCCGATGAGTATTGAGTATTGACAGTTTTCTCTTATCTTTTGATTAAACAAAAAAAAATAATAATTCTTGATAAGGGAATCAAATATGCATTCTTTAATTGAAGCAAATTGTGTATTTTTTGTTAATAAGTGGTTTCATTAGAAAAAAAAGATATTCGAATTTTCAAAGAATTTTCAGCATCAAAAACGAAAATTAGTATACACAGTTTTTAGAGATTTTTCTGGAAACAAAAAATACAAAAATAAATGAATCATAAATTGATTTGGGAACATGAAAAAAAAAAACGAAAGAGCAATGATTGACTTTCAGTGTCTTTTTATGTTCTAAACAGCTTATTAACGGATATTATTGAACTTTTTCAACTCTTCTTTTTTGAGAAAATAGAATTTGTTGCTGGAGATTTTGGTTACTATCCTAAAGGAGCTAGTTTCTGTTTTTGTTGATATTATGTCTACTAGTTTTGTTGTTAGATTTGTAATTGTGGCTATGATTCACTTCTATGATTTAGTTATATCTGCGGAGTTGATTGATTATTTATTCTTTGTGTTTATCTGTCATATTTTATGGATTTTAACAATAAATCTAGTTCTTTTTTCACATCCACAAGATTCATTCTCTTTTCAGGATTAAACTATGTCATCGCTTTGATGAGCTTCGAGAATGGAACTAGAAGTCCAATTAAGCTTGGAAATTCTATATCAATACACCCTTGGATCTTCGGATCGTATAACTTATAATAATCAATAAGATCTTATGTGGCTTTAGTTTCAAAGATAAATTCATAGATAATTATCCCAAGTGACCAAATATCACTATTCTTGCAGATTTATAAATCGTTAAACTACTCAGGTGACGAATAAAATGGCTCAAAGTATTCACTTGTGCACATCCATGCCTATTCATTATCTGTCGTTGGTATTTCTGAATATCCATAGTCTGTGAGAAATACATTATTTTACATGTCTAAAAGAATATTCTCTGGCTTCAGAGCTCCATGAATAACATGTTTTTAGTGCATTTCGAAGAGAATACTAGCGATTTGTGTTGCTATTTTCAACTTATCTCTTAAGCAAAGCCTGTAATTTTAAACTAATGTCGTCAGATTAAAAGATTTTCTTTTTGAAATGATTATCAACTCTGATTTCGATTCATCATCTTGAATTGGTGCAATATTAAAGAATTCAACTTTCACTGCTAGTTTTACATCCAGCGCGTTAAGTTTATCGAGAATTTTCAAAATTTCGAGCAGTTTAAAGTTGTCATTCTCGTAATATTTCTTGGCTACACAGAATTTATGATGAGGCTAAACTTCACATAAGTAAACTGAACTTCTACTACCCTCTCCAATGGACTCATTCATTTTGAGTTTGTTCAAATCCACCCAGGGTAAATTAGGAAGCGACTTTGCTGCTTTAATGAAGTCAGTGAAATTTAGACTTTAACTTGGTTTAATTTTGCTTTTGACTGATGAAATCGCTTGATATTAATTATACAGGGAGTTCAACTTTTCAACATTAGATTGCTAGTATTAGATAAAATCCTATTAATTGTTAAGGTCAACTTCTTAAGTATTTCTAATTTTAGAGGATTCTTTAAACTATTGGACGAGATCATCAGTAACAGTTTTGGAATCATTCATGGGCACAGTAAGTAAACTGTTAGAATGCTTAACTTCAGTGTTTAATAACATTGAATCTTGTGCATTCGCAAAATGGGAATTTCTATATATTTCATCTGTCTCAGACCATCTATCATTTAAATCTTCACTTTAACTACCTGATAAGTCCGATCGAATGTTGCTGCCAACTTACACATTGTTTTCAGAGAATTACAAATTATTCCTATCTGGAGATGGTGTTCTCGTTTCTTCAAAGATTTAAATTAGAGGTCGTTTGAAATATTTCTCAACATTTTTATAAAGTTAAATAGCATCTTATCTTGTCGTCCTTGGAGCTAGCAGCTAATCAATCAAGTCTGCTACTCCTTATCCATATCTTTAGTAAAAAGAATTCAAAATATAATTAGATATTATAAGACAATTTAGAATTATTTATTTTTCGTTGAATATTTTTTCTAAAATTACCTCTCAAGAATGAACTTTTTATCTGCATTTTATTGACTTTTAAACTCGAAATGATTCTAATACATTTTCAGTGTTGCCATTTAGCATGCAACTATTCCTAAAGAGTAGACATCCTACTTGTAATAATTAGCTCGATACTAATCTTCTCCTTAGATTAATGCTAATAAGGATTCTTAATCAGGAAATTTACAAGTTTGAATCTTTGTGTAGTCGATTTTGACAATCTCCGATGATTCAAAATCAAATAAGTTCTACGCATTCCAAAAATCTCCAATGAGAAGATCTCCATTATTTTAATCTGTGAATATTTTCTCTAATTCAATATGTCCATGGCTGATTTTCGCTTCCTGCAATTCAGCGAGTGTCTTCAGCAATTAGCGAAGATGCCTCTCTAATTCTTCCTAGCTGAAGTAATTATTGGTCTTTTTTCTTTCGGCAATGATATCCCGCAGATTTGTCGAGACATATTGCATGAGTATGTTTATTTTTGTGGATGTAATACCAGTCTTGGTATCCCTTGTTGATTATTGGCAAAAGCTAAATATTTAAACAACCCCTTTTGAGATTTATGCTTGAGTGTTCAGATGAAGCTCAAGGGTGATTCTATCGCTTTCTTGCGTGTTCTAAGGGGAGTATATTTTTAGAATATATTATTTTTTAGATTGTTTGTGAGTCGCCAAACAATAGTATGCGTTCCCAGGTTGATTCGGCAAGACTGGGCGGTCTCCGAAAATGTAGCGATCAAGTTGTAAATTCATTTTTTTTAAGTTACTTTCTTTTTTGATTGTTGATGATGGTTTTGTTTTTGTTTTGAATCAATTATCTATTGAATATCAATAATCCCAACAATATGGAATCGAATGTAGCCCATTCATTATTTAAATTGCCTCTATTTCTGGCTTACTACATAAGAAACCCCAAAGAAATTATTGTTAGCGATTTTTCAAAATAACAATAATTATGTTCCTTCTTTATTAAATTTAATAATTGATTTCCTTTGGGATTGATCATATAGAAAAGATTAAATAACTCTTTTAGGTTTAAATCTTAAGAAAGATGATTATTTTATGGAAGGACAAGGCTGTGAGGACTTTGATCATGTTGGCTAAATACAAGTTGTCTGGATTTGGTTTTTTCCTCTAAGGACAAATTTAAATTCAAAATATTTCTCTTTTTTTTCTTTTCAGTTTTAGTTCAAACTAAAATTCAGTGAAAATGATATTCTAATGAAGACACATGTTACTTGAATACTTTATCTTAATCGCATTGAGAGAGGCTGCCTTCTCTCTAAACATTTAACCCCTAACATCTCTCGTTATTCACATAGAAATGTTATTTTTTTATTGAAATATATTGTTTTTTTAAAAATCTTTTCAGAATTTCGAGTCTTCCATGACTTTAAGTAGATGAATCGAAATATTTTGAACTTCACCTGGCGAAAATCTCATTTCTAGCATGACTCTTTTCAGGGACTTTATCCAGAATAGAAAATGCTTCTCTTGTATTCCATAATAACTTAGACCATAAATCACATCTTCGATTGAGAACACATTTGCATTGGAGCAAGATTCGACAAGAACCTGCGAGAAAAATGACAGATCCGTGTAAATATTATATTCTTATTACGATATTTTCATATATTTTAAGAGAGCTAGTATGATTATGCTCATCTTGAATAGTATTTCATTCATTTTATGCGAGACAGATTCAAAATTTACGTGAATTTTTAAATTTCTCTTGATCACGATAAATTTATATTCCACTGATTTCGAAAGAATATGTGGGGCATTTCGACTCGCTGTAAGACTCTGTTTCATTAGCATTTCAAGCATAGAGATAGTTTCAAGTGACATAGGATATTTGGCTTTAACCATCTTTTCGATCAGTTAATGAGGAGAACCATTTCCAAGAATTGATTGGTTTAATACAGTCAAAAAGTCAACCATTTATTAGTCAGTTTAGAAAGATAGTTTATTAAGGAGAGCTTGCGGGATGAAAGTTTTCATGGCTTCTACGATTTCTCCCTAGTTAGAAAGCGAATAAGATTCTCTGAATCCATCATATCGCAACCTTTCTAATTTCTCTAAAATTCTAATTTTCCTTTCCCAAGATATCCGCTCTTCTTTTGCTAATTCTAAGAACACAAAATGCTTCACTACAAAAATTTCTTCACAAGTCAATTGCAATCTCTTTTCTGCATTGTTGCTTTTATGAGTAAAATGCGAAGGTACAACAGGTGGAGAATCTTAAAACAAAGTCAATGCAAAGGAATTGATATATTCTTTGGAAGTTGAAGATATTTTCTTATCAAAATGCTGTTCAAATAGCAAAACAAGATTTTTCACCATAAACTCTAATCTCCTTGTACCACCAATTTCAAGAAGTAGATTGTCAACGAGCAACCAATTTAAGCATTATTCTCTCCATATTTTCTTAAACTAAACTTTTTCTTTTTTTAAGTCACTGCGATCTAATTGTGAAATGAAAAATTCTTCTAAAGGCACTACTATTTCAACAGTCAGAAGTAAGCCTTTTAGTGATTTAGTATCTACACATGTTTATTTTGATTTTTTGTTGTTATTCAATCCAGATTGAAGTTCCATGCAGAATCGAAAAAATCTAGCTATCAAAGCGACGGAATCTTAGATTTTAAAGGGCAATAATACTTCTATTATTTATTTCATATTTTCGTTACTGAGAAACAATTAAAATAATCTAGATTCAATTTCTTTTATTTTACTCAGTAAATCTCGAATCTTCTCCTATGTTACTAATCTCTATTCTTTTAATTACTCTATTGACGTAAACTTCTGTATAGTATCGTCTTATGATTGTTGTTGCGGTTTAGATGAATCACTCTCACTTGTTTGAGTGTTATCAGCTGTGTCATTGAAATTCATGTATTTATTTTTAAACTCTGCTAAACTGTTTTGCGAATACAACACCTCTTGATATCCATTTTATCTACTAGCTCCTTCTGTTCTTTATTTAGAACTTATTTCTGCAATATTTCCTTAACTTGGATGACTCTTTATTTCTTAAGAAATATACTCTAAACTTGAGCTTCGTCTTTAATTTCCATCAATCGGAGGAAGTTTGACTACTTATCCTGAAGCCAATGTTTTATTATCTCCATCGTTATCTTTATCTTTTTCTTCATTTTACTCCTTTTCTTTTTCTTTCTTCCTATCTTCTGCATTAATAACTGCTTGCATAGAATAAAACTTTTAAAGCTACGCAAGTCTATCGATTGTCCCAAAATATTACTCTGAATTCACTCTCCTTGCAAATCCATGCACAGAAGATTTCAACCTAGTTGGGTCCTGATCATTTCTGCGAAAAAGAAATATTTCCTGCTTCTATTGCACTTTATCAAGCAGACTTTTCTTAGGATACACAACGCGCTATTCTTAATACCAATTCTCGCGATATTTTGTCTCACCAGGTTTGCCCTTTGGAGAATCCCAATCGAAGATTTATTTAACTTTTGAGAGACTTCGAGTTGTTCGTTTGTGCGTTTGCTACAAGGATTTAGCAGGAGATGAAGAAGAAGATAGCGGTGAAGAGCTGATTTAGGTATGATTAGTTGAAGATTTCATTTTACGGATAAGTTTGAATTAATTAGTTATTTTCACCGCAAAAAATAACCTAATTAAGTTTCTGGGCTGGACAATAAAAATTTATCATAATAATAAAGTCCTTATAAGAAATGAGTAGACAATAATGAAGAAGAGATGTAATTTGGTGATTATTTTCAATGGATGGACTAAAAATAAATTATCAATCACATACACAGAAACACTTTCACATACTTATTAAATATTTATAATAAAATTCCCATAATTATTTGAACTATTTTAAATACTTATTTAACAATACTTCTTTACTATTATTCTATCCATCCATCACATCAGCAGCAAATAACCCTTTTATATTATATATTCTTCTCTCACTCATTCTAAATCCATCCATTCTTCTTCTTCATCTTCTTCTTCTTCTCCTTCTTTTTTATCACCTTATTCATACTCTGCACCATCTTTCGCAGTTTTAAAGTCTTATTTATCTAATTCATCCTTCAGTTCATGTGTTGCTGAGAAGATTTCTTCGTCTTGTTCTAGATCTTTTTTTGCAAGCAGCGTTTCAGTGTATTCCAAACCAGTGTAGTAATTCCCAATCTTGAAATGGCAGAATGCTAAAAGATAGAATGCATCGTAATTGGAATCATTTGAAAGAACTAATTACTCTAATATTGGGATCTATGTATTGTATTCTTCAACTTCAATGCAGAGCTTTGAAGCATTTAGCTTGAAGCTGTCATCGTAAGTATCCGTTTCTTAATCAAGACTAAGTAACCCATCCATCACGATTTTCAAGGATTTCTTAGCTTCATCTTCGTTTTCTTTATTCAAATAGTAGTTCGTCTATTGGAGGAAAGCATCCAGAGAAGTTGGATCTGCTTGAATTGCAGCTTAAATGGCAGCAATAACTTTAGGTTCTGATTCAGGTAAGTGTAGGAAATCAGTTTAGTAAGTCTCAGCCATTCCAGAGTATGCTTCACTTAAATCTCTTTTGACTTCTTTATCTGTCTCAGATAGGATTCCTTTTTGAATATTCTCTTTGATAATCATAATACCCTTTTCATAAAGATCCAGACTATCTTATCCATTGACTAATTCACCTAATTAAAAGTATTTTCTGTAATCATCAGGCTAATCTGCTGGATATCCTGCTCTCCTTGCGACTGCTTCCTTCAAGACTTCAATGGATTATTCGAATTTCCCTTAGACTTTGAGACATTCGGCATATTACGAAATTGCTTCTTCGTTTGATGAATCTTTTTGTATGCAGAGAGTGTAGTAGTATTCTGCGTCAGAGTAATTTACTTTAGTGAAGTTTTCCTCCGCTAACTCGAGCAACCTGGCAGGAGAAAAGCTCTCAACGTCAAGAAATAATTATGAAGTATTCTTCTCTTCCATTTTCGAAAAGCTAGTTTTTGTTTATTTATTTTTTTAGATTTTTAAGACAAATGAATGTGATATCTGATTATTGAGAAATCTTCTCGTAGACTAAAGAATGAGCTCTTTCTCGCTCTCCCCTCTAGTAAAACTATAAATTGCACTCATTGAATGAATTTAAGAGTTTTACTAAAATCCAAAACATTTGGATTCTTCATAAATTAGCCTTTTCTACCCACTCGAAGCAGAATCAAAAAAAACATAAAACAACAACCACAAAAGCAACGAAATTGTTTTCCCTAAAATTTCAATCAATACACATCCTTCATTTTTATGCTCTCAGCAAGTCATTTCTCGTATGTATTTTAATCTCTTTTTTGAAAACATTATTTGTTTGCTTGTTCTGCACTCACTCTCTTTTTTATCACTTTGATTAGTATACTATTGGTTTTATTCTTTGTCGGTAACTTTAATCTATTTCTTACATTATTTTCTTTGTTTTTTGATTAATAAGTTTGATTGTTTTGATATTAATTATCTCAAAACTAACAACTTTCAACTACTATTAGTCATTTCAATTTCTAAACTAATCCCAAAATTCGAATTATTCAATGAGATAAGGATCAGCTTTCTCAGCAGCATCAACCACGACTAACAATTAAGGAAAGATGAAACACATAGGATTTAGAATACCTTCAGCATTACCAAATAAAGGGTCGTAGTTGTCTTCGTAAGTAAATATTGAATCAAATGGAAGTTCTAATTAGAATTTCTTTTCATTTGAAACATGTAGAGAGTAGTAAAAGAACAGTGAGCTAGAGCTGAAATTCATTCAGGCAACAAGTAAGTTTCAAAGAGAGATATGATAGAAACTAATGCCATTAAATGTTTGACTAAACTCCTTACTTTTAGAGGAGCAGTTTGGGCGCATGAGAAGAGAAAGAAAAGAACAAAAAGATCTTCTTATCCAAACTAGTTTCAGTGAATTTCTTAAAGGAAAAGATTTTCTTAGACTCATCATCTCAATCTATGACTACTGTACTGTAAATTATAATAATCTTTACTTGAAATAGCGCAAATGTCGAAATGTCATCGAGCTGCTGAGTCTCAAGAATTTGCATAATACTGTCTAAACAGGATCTTAACAAAATCGAGAAGAAACATCGAATTCTAGAAGAAGAAGCTAAAGACAGGTAATTATTATTGTTAGCATTAACAAATGGACAATTCTCTCCAGAATTTCACCACTTGAACTCATTTTTTGTTCATTCTCTTAGGATTAACGCACCACCTTAGCTTTTGGCTTCAGAGATCCAGCGTATTGCTGATAAAGCTAAAGAATGTGTGAGATATTTCTCATTTTTAGCAATATTTCAGCTTAAAATAATTTCTCCTTATTATTCTTTGAACACAGAGTATCGCTTATAGCTTAGTGATCCTACACAACAGTAATATTCATGACAGAAACAAAGATCAGAATTTCTTTGATTGCTTGATTTACATCATTGAGAAGATCTTAGAAGGGTTTTTTGATCGGATCGATTATTTAATGGTCAGAGAAGGTAGGAATTATTGAGGAAATGACGTTATTATGAAAATATTAAAGTGTTTACCGTAATTTGTTTGCTTGAAAACTTCTTGCGAAACAGAGGTAAATAGACTATTTCGAACAAACACATTTAATCTTCAGAAGAGAAGACATCTGCTCGATGATTATGTAAAGAAATATCCTTCTGCTAAAGAACCTGGAATTGCTTTAAGGAAAGAAAATCCAGAACATCTTATCTAAAGAGTTGAAGAACGCTTCTTTGTTCCACCGTAAAAACCAGAAAACCACATCTAAATTTGCTTAAATATATCTGTAAAATGAATAAATAACTCAACCAACAGCTTTTTCCTTTGGTTTGAGCAGCCTTAATGTGAAGGTGTAGATGAATGCAGAAAAATCAGAGATCAAACCAATGTTCATAAAAAATACTCCCTGCGGATCATACAATGCAAGATCACCATTAGTTGCGTTGTTGTATCCCTCTACGAAAGAGAAGATGTTCATTTTTGATAAGTAATCTAAAATATTACTTTAATTACAGCTGGAAGTGATTATTAGATGTGATTTGACATACATAAACGTTTTTAGATTTATGTTTTATTGTTTATTTTCAACAGGTAAAGAAGATAAAGGGAAGTATCTGCATCTGGTACACGAGTTTTAGGAGAGAGAGAAATGTCAAAAATGGTTAAGCATGATAGAGAAACTAATAACATTCAAAGAAACAGAGCTTAATCTCTTTATTCATGAAAGGATTTGGGTTAATAAAGAGAAAGAAAAGGGTTAACTAATAGATCTTTTTTATCCTTTTTTTCTTCTAATATACTGTAAAATATGCTTGGCTAATATGTAATATTATTCTTCTTAAGTTCTATTTCTTCATGGTTCCCCTGGATTCATAATATTCGTTTTTGAGCAGACTGGTTCTGTCACTTTTTATGGAGAAAACTCTAAAGCAGATGGATTTTGATTTGATTATGAAACAGACGAAGGAATGCTTTTCTTATTATTGCTATTTTTATTTGATCTTTTCTAGCATGATCCTCCTATTTTTTACTTCAGTCTGATGAATGGTTAAATAAAGAACTTAAAGTAACTATTTGAGGCATCTTCCATTTCGTCGTTCCAGTAAAGTATCTTCATTGGTTGCTATTGCTATTGGTTCTAAGAAGAAAAAATAACAAACTTATTTAATAGAAAAATCATAGAAAAAATGAAATTACTGGATCTGGTAGGTTTACTATAACACAATCCTGTGGATTCTGCCCATTTCGTTGCTGCTCTTGTGCAGCTTTATTCTTAAGAATCAGATCTTAAAGTTATTTGAGTCTCTTTTGCTTCCCTTATTTGAGGGTACTCTTGCTTTCACATTCTCTTACACAGTTTCTATTCCGAAATAACAAAAAATCTTCAATTTATTCGTTAAATGTCGTTATTTCTTGTCTTGTAATTTCTCTTTTTTTACTCTGCTTCTTCAAAGAGTTTGAGATTAGCGTAGAATGTCCCTGCTAGGAGAAGTGTTTCGTACTTTATTGGTTCGCTTTCTGCTGTCTGCAACAACAGAATTCTCAAATTTTAGAGCATAACAAATATGAATAATTCTCTTTTTGAAAAGTTTTGCATACTAATTATGCAAGTTCTTTGCATAGATCAGTGTCCTGAGTGAGAAATATATCTTCAATAATTGTAATGCCTCTAAGTAAAATATTCTTTGTGCTTTCTACTGTTTCCTTGGGAAAAAAAATGTATCAAAAAAAAGGAGGGTTTCAAGATAAAGAAAAAAAAGAGAACGTTGAAAATATTTTCAAAATAGTTTGAAAGGATAGACTACTATTCTTTACCTCTTTAAAAAAATGATCTGTACACACAGCTGCAGTTTGCATGAATAATATTACAACGTCACATGCTTTTATTGTATTTCCATTTCTATAAAACCTCTGAGCTTGCAGTATCTGCTGATTCGCCCATTCTATGGCATCTTCAGCTTCCAGTTCTTGTAAAATAGCTGCTGTTTCTTGTGCTGTTGTTTCTCCCACTGCTATCCTTTCGCCTAAATGTCTTATTATCATCCCACGCATAACATAATTATCACAAAAGGAAAAAGACAAAAATGCTTCTTAGGTTTAAAGAAATCGGTCTACTGTGATAAGGAGTATAATGAGTGGATTAAAAGCAATGATGGTTGTTTTTCATGGTGACTGCTTTGGTATTCTAAAACATTGTCAGCAGATTTATCTAAGACACTCATTGATTTATTGTATTATTTCTTAGTTTTTTTATAAAATTAGAGAAAAAAGAATAACCAATACTTTTTAAATATGCCAGGGAGAGCGATCATCACTAAATCTTGTGAAGTTTGGTATTTTAAATATGGAGAATAAATGATATCACATAGAAAAAAAGCAACATGTTTGTATCTTTATTAAAATTACAGATTAATACAGTGAATATTATTGCTTTTCAGAGTCTTCTTCCTCTACGACCACCTTCTCTTCTTGTGGAATCGGTTGGAATAGGAGTAACATCCTCGATTCTTCCAATTCTCATACCACTACGAGCAAGAGCTCTAAGAGCGGATTAAGCACCTGGGCCAGGTTGTTTAGTACCAACACCACCCTTAGCTCTAAGCTTGATGTGAAGAGCGTTGATCTTGAGCT
>Ga0302271_10003071_pt1 | contig 14437 bp, 10 predicted proteins | sample III_Bog_N1_1_FD_198767 | JGI IMG/M metagenome (GOLD analysis project Ga0302271, IMG submission 198767) | Peat permafrost microbial communities from Stordalen Mire near Abisko, Sweden - III_Bog_N1_1 | ecosystem: Environmental > Terrestrial > Soil > Wetlands > Peat | place: Sweden: Abisko... | reverse complement strand
AATAGATTCCACAGACAAAACTATCAGCTTTTTCTAAGAATTCTCGCACATGTTATTACACTCTATTTGACATTAGCGTCTACTAAGTCATTTCCTTGCTATATTTGATCATTTAAGAGATTAACGGAACATTCTGCTAGCTGATGGCTTATTTAATTAAAGATCGATTAACAATGTAATTTGCAGGTATTTTTAAATGCTTGATAAGAAATCTTGTGTAGACCATTGAAAGTAGTTGCAGTCCATTCTCATTCAGATTCAAAAGCAACTCAATCTCGTTATTGTACAATCCTCTGCTAATTACTAAGTATTCTTGCAAAAACTCAAGCATATGTCTCTCTTACCGTTTTGATTTTTCATATTTAGTTCTTTTAGCAGAGGTGCTCATGACTTGATTCTCCAAAAGCAGCTCAATAATGTTTAGTTTTTGATTTTGGATCAGCCATTCCAGTATTTCTTGGGAAATTACATTCATGCGCAAACTAAAGGTTTAGATCAAATTCACTAATAATACTTCCTTTGTCTCGATAATTAAATCATCACATTACACTTCTTCATTTCCCTTAAGAATATTGATATCTTCATTAAATTATTACTATTAACCACCGCTCATAATTTTCTAAATTTTTTGAATTTCACTGAATCGAAAAGCAGTAATCTTAGGAGTTGAAGATTCTGGTTAAAGCTGATCTACTTCTGAGTCAATCTTGTTTGCTCTTGGAGATAATTGACTGTCTCTAGCTTGGATTCCTTACCGGGTAGCAAAATTAGGGGATGCTTTTTATTTGTTATCTTACTAGGAATTATCACCTTGCTCGAACTACTCCTATTGTTGCTCATTCTTATTACTGTTTGAAGTCCTACAGCAAAGTTTAAGTATTCCACTCATTATTTTCTGATCCTCAAGGGTTTTCAATACAGAATCATAGACATCTATCGTCCCTTTGTTCGTACTTGAACTCATCTCGAATTATTCGTTCCATCTCAGCAGCTTCTCTGCTTCTCGCCACAATCCATAAAAACTTAAAAATAATGCGATAAGCTTATGAACTCTCAGCTTTAGTGGTCTCTCATCCTTCGTCTCAATTACAAGCTTTGTAATCTCGATAAGCAACTCAGTATTTTCAGCTCCTTCAACTTCTTTTTACTTAATCCTTATGGCCTCAATCATCTACTCTACTTATATTTCCTCATTTTAGCTTGAATGATGATGCTAATTGCTCATCGTCAGTATGCCTTTTAACTTCATTGAATCGAACACTTCTCCTTCATTTTATACATCTCGAGAATCTAATTGAACTAATGAATTGAAGTGAGGGATCATCTATTTGTCAGTATCAGGAGCTTTCATATTCGCAATCGATAGCAGTTCATCATAATTATGTCTATCTCGATCACTGCTTGGGGCGACAGATAGTTCTACCCGTTTTGAAACTTAAATGTTTTAAAGAGCTTTCATTTTTGAGTTTATTCTTCTTAAACTGCTACTTTTCTTCTACTTTTTGATTAAGCATAAGAAGCTTAGATTTTTAGAGTTTTATGTACTTTTGATGAGCGTTGAATTAATTAAACACCTTAATTTCTGGGCAAAAACTTTCAATTCACTTGTAAGAAATTATGTAACCAATATATAACTATGCATCTGCTTGATTTAATGTGAATTTTCTTTCGTATTTGGATTTAAATTTATTACATAGAAAGGAGTGAGATTTGGATTTATTTTTAATATTGAGAATATTTCCTTTATTCCATGATAGAGTCTTCTGCCTTGAAATTCTGATTGAGAATATCTTTTTCTTTTTGCTAAAATTCAATCTTCTCCTATTTTTTTCAGTATTATCTAAAAAATCATACTTGTAAAAATATAAATTTCAGCTATTTGATATCTATCATTAATGAAAAGAATGTTTAGTACTATTATTAGACAATATTTTTGATGGTATTTATTAATCTCACTGCCAATTAATTATGTTTTAATAATGCAATTTTTCTCTCTTCAAGTCTCATGTAAAATAATAAAATAATAATAAAACAAAGAGACTTATTTTTTCATCTATGTATTCTAGATATTTAAGTCACCCTTTTTCCAAATTTAACATTTAATTCATTATTTGAGAAGTATTGATCCTTCAATAATTTGTTGTTAGGTTATTCTACAGTCTTTAGATTTTAATCGCTAATCTAATTATTTATCATCCAGCTATTATTATCATAAATCTTACTTGATAATTGTTTATAAGATTCTAAATGATTTGTCTTTTTTAGATAAAAAAATAACTTGGTCTTTTATCTGCAATAACGAAAAGGATAATGGTTTCTTAGGTTATTTATGCAAGAAATAACATTTTTATGACTTATTAACTCAAACCATATATTTTCAAAGATATTCTGACAAATACTGCTTCAGATAAGAATGACTTTAGCTTATTTTTCACAGTTTGATTGGTCCGTAATAGACTTTTATCAAGAAACTTTAACCATAAATGAAAATAGAGTTTATGTATCTATTGATACCCTTCCAAATAAGAATTTTCTGAAAGAAAACTTTGAAATTTCTCACTTCTTTAATTAATAAATCCAAGAAATTTTAGAATTTGCTTATCTCATAACAAAATTTTGAAAAGATTATTTGCAATATAAATCTTCGTAGCTTTGAAAGCAGAACGACTCAAAGATCATCCTGAAGAAGCAAACAGTTCAAAACTTATTTTACTAGCTCACTAGTTCATCTGAGAGATGTTTGAATCGCTGATTAAATCCATCCTAGATAAGGTCGCAGGTGAATATATATAAGGCTTAAACACAGAGAATCTCTCCATTGGAATCTTCTCTGGAGATGTAAAGATCGAAAACGTTAGTCTAAATCCAAAAATTCTCGAGTTACTTGAACTCCCACTGACATTAGTCTACTCGAACATCAACAAACTTAAACTCAATGTCCCATTCAAGAATCTTGGATCTAAACCAGTAGAAGTCTTTCTCGATGGACTCTACATCATCGTGAAAGCTACGCCAGAATCACAATGGAATTTTAGAGATTACAAAGCTTTTCTAACAAAATTATCCAATATTCAGCAGTTTTCTGAACAATGCATACAGAAAATAGTTGACAGATAGAAATAGCAGGAAGACAAAAGCAAAGAAGGTGGAGCAAATGATAAAGGATATGTTTAGAAGTTAACAATGAAAATAATAGATAATCTTCAGATTACAATAAAAAATATTCATGTGAGATTTGAAGACTCTATAAATCAGAAATTCTCCTGGGGGTTCTGTTTAGATAAGATTGAAATTAACACAACTGATGCAGCTGGAATTAACAGATGTTTCGTTGATCGCACTAATGAGAGCAACAAAAATGAGCCCATGAGGAAAATACTTCTTATTTCTAATGCTGGGTTGTATTGGAATGCCAATGAGACAATTTTTTTGGAAAATTAAGCTGATGAATAAAAGCTAAAAATTTTGAATGGAATGATTCTAAAAGAAGGAGAGACATCCACTGCATAACCAGTTGATTTCCTATTAAAACTGACTTCTCAATTAAATCTCACTATGCATAATAAAGGAGATTTCGACCACCCAGAAATAATAGTTAACACACATTTCTTTTAATTTAAAAATATTTATTTAATTGATTTGAGAAGAAGGAACTAACTAAATGGTCTTTTTTGTTAGGTGAATTTGGACTTAAAGCGAATAAACTTAGATGTTTCATAGCAGTAGCTTCAGCAAATCATCGAGTAAATAGAGTTCCTTTCGAAATTCCAAAGAGAACTAGCTTTCAGAAAGCGAAATGAAAAGAAACCTTCACCAGAAGAAATTGAGAGATTAAGTGCAGTGTTTGCAAGGAATTTTACTAAAATTCTTGAAAACGATAAAGCAATAAAATGTCTATCAAAATCAGAAGCCTAAGAGTTCGAAAGCGCATTGACATTGCTGGATATTGAAATACTTCATTAACAAACGAAAAAAGTTGTGATTGAAGTTCAAAAAGCACTCAAAATTCGTGAACTCGAAATAAAAAAATAAAATGAAAAAAAAGGATTTTTTGGAAAGTGGTTTGGAGGAAAGGGACAAGATAAGAGTTAGCCCTCACAAGACTCCTAAGAGTTAGTCACAGAAGAAGAAAGGTTATTTATTCTATCATTTTAAAAGTTTATTCAAAAAAATGTTAAATGTTGATTTTCATTGCTAAAAATATTTTTATTATTTTTAAAATTCATAGGCTCCAAATCAATAAATTCATTTCCGATAACTTCACAGAAGAAGCCATTGATGCTCCCTTAATACTCCGTCCCAAGTTTTACGTATTTATGGACATTTAATTTAACCTTGAGGGAGCAAGTATTGTCTTGAGTAAAGCAATCGGAAAGGAGATACAAAGTGTTGGATTTCATCTAGATCACTTATCAGGTAAATTCGACATGAGTGAAGAAGGTAACAACATTAGTGTGATTCTAGGCAGTATGAATCTCACTATGAAGGACTATTTCAGCTAAAATAATACATTCAAGCAATTTGATGTTCTAAAAACAGCATAAGAAGAAACTGCACTACCATTAATTGAATTCACATTAGCCTCTAAAACCCTTATTTCTAACACGATAAACCTCAATGTTCGATCTGTTCGCTTTGACTATAATTCAAGTTTCATTACTCGAATCACAACATTCATGAATGTTAACGTAAAAGACGAGCAATTAAAGTAGGAAGCAAAAGAAAAAATCTAAGAAACTCTAGATGAACAGCAGTAGCAAATATAATAGGCTATGAGTAATCCATCGAGTTGTAAATTGATTTTAGATATCAATTTAGAATCCCCTGTGATAGTTATTCCCTTTTCTCCTGATGGGTCTCTGGTGACACAATGTTGGGTACTTAATCTTGGTACTCTAGCAGTAAACACGCCTCAAGCATAACTTGGCTAAGACTCTAATATATTAGTTGAAAACACAGCTAACAATGCTATCATCACTCCTGATATCTACAATCTGTCTCTCAGTAAAATTAGATTATCTTATTTTCCTTCTGTTGAGCACTACAATATGTACCTAAAGTCGAAACTTAAATTGTAAGCTACAGTTTTCAATCAAACCGAAATCTACCATACTATCGAAGAATTCTCTGTGATTATTCGTGCAGCTGTTCTTCCTTAGGCAAGTAAAAATCAGACGAAAATATTAGTCAGTGGAAGTATTGATCAGATAAATCTGAAATTGAAAACGAGTATTTACTGTAAATTACTGAAAATCGGGGAGTGTTTCGATACTCCTAAAGAAGAACTACGACAATCATAAGCATAAGTTCTCGAAGAAGTCTAACTTGAGAAAAAAACACTCTTGAAGAATGCAGCCAAGACTAGCATCCTTTTCCGTAGAGAAACAGCACTGAAAACTTGGGAAAAGTATCATGCAGTGCTTTCTAATGGATACATTTATTTCTTTTAGAACCCCAAAGACTTGAAACCTTGTGATTATGTTTGGATAAAAGACCCTGTGATCACAACCCTAGACGAAAACGTTATCGGATTCAAAAATGCGTTCAACGTTAAAAACAAATACAGTGATCTTTATTTAGCAAGTGAAAAGGAGAAAACATCCTCATAATGGATAGAAGCCTTGTAGACTTAAGTATCTTAACTAGCGTTGACAATCACAGATCAAGAACTGGATGAAGTTGTGTTAGTGCAAAATAATCTTGAGGAAAACCCAAAGGAAATCCAAAAAGCTCATGATTTCGAAGCAATTCAAATTGAAGCTAGCTTTGAACTTGGCAAGGTGCAGTTGTCTCTGTACGATGAAGTTGATTTCACAGCGAATCCGTTTGTGGTGTTCTCCACAAATTAGTTGTCTTTATTTTTCTAGCAAAGAGATTTAAGAATGGAGGCCTCAGTGAAGCTTGCGAGTATTCAATTATCTGACTATTTATACGCTCACAGTGATGGTTCTTTGAACGATTTTATTGTTAGTCATAGCATGAATTCGAGCAGTAATTTAGGAAAAGAATTAATTAAAATTGATGCACTGCTTTTAGAAAAAGATCATCCTGATTTCAAGGGAATATCTCTGAAAACATAGCTAAACTTCAACACTCTGGTGATAAACATCAAACCAGAGACTATTGCTAAGTTCATAATATTTTTCAACGCTGATACTACCTCAAACAGCCCTGCAAAAAATCTTCAAGATTAAGCAGCCTACAGTGATCAAATCACAGCAGCAGGCACAGAAACTGATCTTTCCTCTCATGGAACTTCTAACAATCTTCAAGAAAACATCACAACGTTAATCTCAGCTGAGGTTTACATTCATGAAATCAAGATTGTGCTTGTAAATCGTCGAAATCATTTACCAATTAGTGACATCAGTATTTCCCAACTTCAAGTAACTTTCAACTAGAAATCAGATGAAATTTACCTGAAAAGTTCTCTAGGAAATGTCTGTGTAAGAGATCTTACTAATTTCCCGAACACTATCTATCAAGAAGCAGACTGGTAGCGCATAATTCCCTAGTAGCTCATTGGAATTAAGAAAAACACAGGGGAGAAGAATAGTCTATTAGAATTGGAGTTCACATCTTATGATTTAAATTCTCCAAAGATATCATAAGCTGATAATGCTGCTACGATAATAAAAGTATTCTTGTAGCCAATAGAAATCAATCTTTTAATGTAGCCAATTCTGAGAATGGTTGATTTTTTCAGTTCATAGCTTGGTCGATCTGTAACAAATCCCTTGGAATATTTGGATTCTGCTTAAATCAGTAAAATCGAAGATCCAATTTAATAACAACTGGCGATATAAAAGAAAGCCACAGAGCTATTAAATAACGGATTTGAGAACTTAACGAAGAAGGAAGTTAAATAAATGATATAAAATTCAAAGGAAATGCTGTTAAATGTTACTGTGATGAATCCAATAATTAAGTTAAGTCCCAGTGAAGATTTCAAGGAAAGATTGGAAGTTGATCTGGGAGTTATTAAAGTTAGTAACCAAAGAGATTCCAGCAAGTTACGAGTGTTGCAAGGGTTATTTGATAATCCCGTTGATTTATTAGTCGAGGATGACGAGGCAGAATCAACAGATTTAGAAGTTTTAAGTGAGAACTACAAAGTTAGTTTGACTAAAATGCAGATTAGAGTGATTTCTAATAATTCTGCAAGTTCTTAGAATCATCAAGAATAACGCATTTCATCATATGAAATCACTTAAGAATTCAACGTAATAGTGAATGCTAACATTTTAGCACTCGAGAACGAATATGAATAAGTTTACCCTGAAATTCGCTTTGATAAACGAACGAAACTTCAGATTTAAATCTCGCCATTGATTCTAAGATTTTCGAATAATCAAATTAATTTCTTAAATGCATGCTTGGAAATGAATGTCAACTACAATGATGGATGCGATTGCTTTTACATTTAGGACTATGAAATCAATAAGCAAGCAACTGCGGTTATTGAAAGGACAAAAAGAGATGAATAATTAAGAATAGTTAGGAAGGAAGCTATGGCATCAAAGATCAAACAAAATGAGCATACAATTGGATTGCTGTTAGATTTGAACCTTGAAAGTTTATCGATTTTTGCGATTGATAAAACTACCAAGGATAGCAGCAAGGATAGTCATGACAACATTCCTTTTGCCATTATATAGATTGATAAATTATAATTCTCGTTAGATAATTCTCCTACTTAGGAGTCGATGAAAGTTTTAGCTAAATCACTCACAGGATCTTGGTTCAGTAAAAATACAAATAATCAGACATATTTTTAGAGAACTCTGCTGGGTGATATGCAAGAAACGAGAATTTACACACTTTAAGAAATATCTGATTTGAGTTATCTTGTGGCTCACAGCTAGCAAAACAGAGATGAAGATTAAAATTAGTTCCAAAAGGAAAGTTAAAACTAAATCAATTTTAGACAATCCTCCGCAATCAGATAACCAACAGTGACGGAAGTTAAGATCGCTGATTTCCAATTGCACTTAGAAAGCATACCGATATTAAAATTTGTAAGTTTTGCTGAGATACAAACAGATTCTTTTGTTGTGAAATAGCCAGTGTATTCAGTGGAGTTAAATCAAGCTGAAAAGGAAGAACAAGAGAAAGAGAATATCAAAATCGAGTAGTTCAAGAAACAAATTAGTACATAAAGTATTCTCAGGCTAAATTTGTAGAATTTAGTAGTGTGCACACCTTGTGCAGATGGATCCAGTGTTTTAGCTCTCAGAGGAGCTGTGAATGTAGAGTTAAGCAATCTCCCAACTAGCTCGATTGAAGATGTTAAATAGGCGATTACATTAGAGAATTTGACACTTGCAGAGTCTTATAAATTGAATTGTTCTGATAAGCTGACCGTGCAGCTGAAAGACTTAGAGTTATTTATCTGCTAGATGCAAGATCTTGCTTTGAAAAAATTTAAAAATCTAAGGAAAAGGACAATTCTCTTGCCGACAAATCTATCCATGACTAAATCGGATTATCTATTCGTCGCTTCGATGGAATCCCAACTTTTTTCATCGAAAACGATCATCGATTGTAAGTTGCAGGCTACGTAAATTAGATTGGCATTCTAGGATCTGCATTTATTAGATGAAACTAGAGCAAAACTTCAAATTGATTTCTAAGTGCAAGAAAATAAACCAAATGATGTTAAAGATCAAAATAATCAGCAGAAATCGTCTTAAAACTAAAAAAGTACTTAAAAACTGAATGAAGAAGAATGGCTTTAACAGCAACTCTAAGAATAAGAATCAAAAATAGTCGTTCTTGCTCAAAATGAAGAATAAATCAATTAATTAGATGTAGTTGCAGAAATTTCGGATTTACAAGTTTTTATTGTGAACGATTTAAACGCTAGATATGTCCCTGTTCTCAGCCTCACAGTGGAGTAGCTTTCCACGGAATTCTCTTAGAATAATATTGCCTTGAAAGCGATTACTGTAATTTAATTCAAAGCGGAATATTTCAATCCTCGAGTGAGCACATGGGAGCCTGTGATTGAGCAAGTTGGATTCTAAATCGATTATTTGCAGAGCGAATTAAACCCGATTTAATAACTTGTTATTATAGAAATGAATCCTAATTTCAATGCGTTTAACATAACTTTATCTTCTCAGTTGCTTAGTGTGCTGGAAAGAACCACTTAGACTGTGAAATAAGGTGTTTTCCCTATGAAGGATAAGCTCAAAGGATCGGTTGATAGTTTTTTAATGAATGACTCAGAATTAGTTTTAGATCAAGAAAAATAGCTAATTTCACCATATTCGATACTAAATGAGACTGGATATCCGATTGACGTTGAAGTTGACTCAGTTTAAGTGAATTAATAGAGTAGTTTTGTAGATAAAGTTGAGAATATACTCTCAAAAAATAAGTTAAATCTCTTGAATTGCAAGTAAAAATGTTTCGATTTTAATGATAATTCTGGAGAGGCAGTTATTGAGAATGACAAAACCTTGTAATTGGGCAGTTTTGCAGCTAGATCAACTGGATTAAACATTCCAAAAGAAACAAATTTTAATTCTATGCAGAAATATGTGAAAGTTCGTGTGCTTGTTCCAGGTGAAGATCTCCGATACATCGAGTAAATCGACATAGACAAGATCCGCAGTAAAGTTAGATTCTGCAGAAGTTTTGCAAAGGATAAAAAGCCTCTCAATCTCATCACAGAAGTTAAGCTGGATATCGCAACGTAGAATAAAGTTCTTTGTATTTCCTCGCCGTTTCTTTTAGTTAATAACTCTACGAAGACAATTACATTAACATTCTATGAAAACAAAAATGCAGCTGCCAAAGAGGTAAATTAAGTTTTTCATATTAAGAATTGGATTAATAAAGTTTTTGATTGGTTTATTTAATCAGACGATCATACTCAAGAAAGGAAGGAAAATACCAGTACCTATTGATCTGCTAGAAGGCTAGTTTACGATTGCTTTTGATGATTCTGAAAATCCATCAGAAAAACTGTAAATTTAGAAAATTGTGAAGAAAAAAGAAGAAATCAAAATTGGAGAGAGATTTGTGATTCTCAGTGCTGACAAGGATGCAGATTGCACCAAAAAAACACTTATTTCATTAGATCCTCCATACAGGATAAAGAATTGTTTACCTAAAACATTAATAGCTGAAGTATCTAATGGTGGTATGTTCCCATTCAGCGAGTAATTCATTTGAATTCAATTAATCGAGAAAAAAGAGAAAACGAAGAATTTAATTTTTTATTTTTTTGCTAATTTACAAAGGAAATCTGAGATTTAAGTGGTTACTTCAGGCGAGGCCTTTGAGTTCTTTGGATGCTCTCAAAAGGCAGAATGCGGGTTTAGAGTCTAATTCATGAACCATTTCTGGAGCAACCAATGTAGAGTTTCTGCAAGTACTGTTGGATTCATGTAATTGAAGGATTCTGATGGCAATATTAGCGAGATTACAGTGCAACAATCTCATTCTACTGATGGATGCAATAATCTATTTGTGTTCTGTAAGGGATACTTAGTCAACGAGTCACCTCATAGACTTCGAATTGTGACTTAAAGCGGGAAGGATAAGTCTATCATCGAAAGAAGACTCGTTGGAGTACATTAAAAAGCATCACTTGGAAGTAGCAACAACAACAATAATATGATTCCAAATGATGGATTGAGCTCCCATGTGATTCTGTTTGGCTCTGAAACATGTGATCTTTTAAGACTAGCTGATGATTCTGTTGATTCCTAGCTCTCCAAAGAAACGAATATTGGAGGAGTTGGTGATACATAACTCGATATTTTAACAACTGGCTAAGATGGAACGATGATTTACTAGACTATGGGAGTGAGTGTGGCTATCAAGAACATTGATAAAGCGAATAAATTATTCTCCAAGGTTATCACCCTATCACCGAGGTATAATATTATTAACAACAACAAATACCAGAAGATTTAAGAGGGTATTTAAAAGGCTAACTCAATTTGTAGATTGAGTTATGAAATTATTTAATGGGTTTCCCCTTTGTAAAGTGTAAAACTTGCAAAGGACTTGCTAATTACGGCAAGTTGTTTCTTCAACAAACATTCTAAAATTCACTTCTTTTTAATCCTTTATTTTTGGATATTTTGAATAGATTCATCATTGTGAATAAGACTGGAATGTCCTTGGAAGTGAAGTAAAAAGGTTTTAACGATAAAGTCACAGGGATCGAAGTCGACACAAGAATCCCCTTGTATTGGTATGACGACAGTGATAGTAGGTTCTTGAATGTCCGCTTAGTTGATAAAGAAAAAGACTGGGAATGGAGTGGGAATCTCAATGTCTTAGAGTTAGGTACTGTGAATTTCCTATGCAGGAACAAGAATCAAAAGATGGATCTGCTGTTCATGCGCACTGATGTCAGATCTGACGATTCTAATATCTTCATTGTGATTGAGAAACTCACCCCGAAAGAACGTCCTTTCTTGGTGTAGAATCTGTCTAAGAAAGTCAAACTTGAATTGGACGATCTGTTTGTTACCTTGTAGAATGCACCAGAGGGATAAGTGAACTTCTATAGGTCTTCAATGGTGAACAACATGCCTAACAGACTCTCTGTAGTGAGCAATAGCAATAATGAAGAAGAAACAAAGCTTCCAGCTAATTAAGAGTACTATTTCTCATGGGACTAACCGTTTGACAAAGAAAGAAAGGTTGTATCACATATCACACCATCGAATGGCACATTCAAGAATATCCCCTTCATCTTCTCTCCTGATTAGATTTACTTCTAAGATAAAATCGAAATACCTTCACTCGAAGACAAGAAGAAGGTAACAATCGAAAATAAGTCAAAATTTCAATTGAAGTTTCTCATTTTTTGCATTATTTTTCTCACTTTTTAAGGAATCAAGTTTGTATTTGAAATGGTCCATCGATATCGATGGGTTCACTCGTATCATCCGTTTCGAGGATAGCTCTTTCAGTGAGCCAGTGACTCAGAAAGAAAAGAAGGAACTCCGCAAGAAGATTCAGAAGGAGCAAGATAAAAAGAGAAAGCAAAACGAAAAGCAACAGAAAGAACGAGAAAAAACAATGAAAAAAGCTTAAAAAGAAGGCAAGGAGATGACAATCCCAGAAATCAAAGAAGACCCTATTGATACCGAAGAAAAACCAATTATCTAACAACAAATCAGTGTTTTAATCAAAGACTTCGGTGTGTCCATCGTACAAAACAACAGAATGAATGAGAAACCAAAGGAGTTCTTGTATCTCACTATCAAAGGTCTTGAGTTCATCATGATCACTAAAGAAGAAAGCAAAACAACTTAAGCTAGAATAAAGCTCATGAATATCGACTAAAACAGCAGTTACAGTCTAGCTAATCCTGTTATTTTTACGCCTTAGAAGTTTGCATAATACAACAAACCAGACTCGGAGAATTTCTTTATCAATCTCGTCATCGAGTAGAATTTGCTCGCGAAGAACATCACGTTATATAATAATCTAGCCATCGAAATTGATCCTTTCGCACTCAGAATCGAAGATTAGTTTATTAATACATTGCTGGATTTCCTGAAAGCAGTCGATGAAGCCAGATTTGATGCTGATGCTTAAGCTCTCAACACACTCAAAGACTATCTTAATGAAAGCGAGCAAATACAAAAGACTGCTGCTTCCGTAAGATTATTAGAATTCAAAATGTTCTGTTATTTTTTTTATCTATTGTTCTTTTTTTTTTCTTTAGAAATTTAAATGGCAAGAGAGTGAGATCCCTCCAACTAGTCTACCTACATTCATCAACTAGTTGATCCTCTCCAACATAGACTTAGCCTTGACTTTTAAGTCCAAAGCTAAGGCATCCGATAACGACTTGAATGTCCTGAAATCTGTGTTTACAGCATTAGGTGTTGTTCTTGCTGATATCGATGCACCAATTAAACTAAAAGGAATCAAACTCACAAACTGCTTTGAGTCTGTCTAAGGAATAGTCAGTAAACTAACAACTCATTTCAAAGATCAAGCTATTCGAGAAGTCCTAAAGGTCTTTGGATCTTTGAATATCATCGGTAATCCAGTTGGATTATTCTCAAATATTTCCACTGGTATGGTAGATTTAATCCAAAAACCAGCTGAAGGATTCGTTAAAGGCCCTCTCGAAGGAGGTTTAGGCATTATGCAAGGTGCTTCCTCGTTGATTAAGAACACCATGGCAGGAGCATTTAACTCAGTCAATAAAATCACGGGGTCACTCTCAAGTGGAATTTCATCTCTCTGCATGGATGAGCAGTATTTGGAGTAGCGCGAGAAAATGAGATAGAAGAAACCAAAGCACATTGGAGAAGGTGCAGTCTAAGGTGTTACTTCGATTTTCTCAGGTGTCGCAAATGGCATCACAGGTGTATTTTTGTAACCCTTCTAAGGAGCGAAAGCTGGCGGTGCAAAGGGATTCTTGAAGGGATTAGGAAAAGGAATTGTTGGATTGGTAGTTAAACCAGTTTCTGGAGTCTTAGATGCTGCTAGTACAGCTGCTGAAGGACTTAAAAACACTATCACTTATGGTGACGATAAAGCTAACGAATAGAGGTTAAGGTATCCTAGAGTGTTCTACGGTAGAGAAGGGTTCTACAAGGAGTTTATTGACTTAGATGCAGGAATGAAGGTTGCTATGTAGTTAGTCTCCAAAGGGAAATACAGTGATAGCGATTTCCTACAGACATTCTTGATCGAATCAAGTTCGACGAAAGGGAAGAAGAACTTAGTTTTGGTGTTGACATGCGAAGTTATCATGCTTTTCGAGCAAGCTAAAGAAAAGAAACAGTGGTACATCCCAACTTCGTAGTTGACTCAAGTGCAATTCAAGGAGAATGGAGTGCACTTCACAACGTCTAAGACCATCAAAAAAATCAAAGTAAATAATATTGAAAAAGACAGATTTGTTTTGAGAAAACTATTTGAATTAATCGTTTGTTTGCTTTTTATTTTCCCCTCATCTAGGATAAGCAAGTGTTCATTTCAGTGCCATTGATTGAATAGTCTTAATATATTCTGGATCAGATCAACACTCTCAGATTCTAGCTTGAAGAAGAGAATAAGATTGAACTCCTTGATAGTTGAGCTGAGCTGAACTTTTGAGGAAACATCTAATAGAAGAGCATGAATTCACGGATATTTAATTGGCTCTTCTACAGCAATCGCTACCCTCAAACAATTTATGTTTGGAGTTTATGTGCTTGTGGGGCAGGTAGATATTAACTAATACAGATAAACATAACAAAATTGATTCTAATTTTTATTAACAAATCGCATAAAAATATTTGAAAAGATTTTATTTTGCAAAGGAGGCCTCTTATCTTTTTAGATTTTGTAAAACTACCCACTTGAAGTACCTTTAAAAAACTTCTTCAAGGTTGAAATTTCATATAATTATTAAAGAAGCTGGGAGATAGAAACCAAATCATTTGTAAAAGAAGAGGTATTTATG
>Ga0302271_10003070_pt1 | contig 14443 bp, 12 predicted proteins | sample III_Bog_N1_1_FD_198767 | JGI IMG/M metagenome (GOLD analysis project Ga0302271, IMG submission 198767) | Peat permafrost microbial communities from Stordalen Mire near Abisko, Sweden - III_Bog_N1_1 | ecosystem: Environmental > Terrestrial > Soil > Wetlands > Peat | place: Sweden: Abisko... | reverse complement strand
GCTATTGCTATTGCTATTGCTATTGCTATTGCTATTGCTATTGCTATTGCTATTGCTATTGCTATTGCTATTGCTATTGCTATTGCTATTGCTATTGCTATTGCTATTGCTATTGCTATTGCTATTGTTGTTGTTGTTGTTGTTATTGTTGTTATTATTATTATTATTATTATAAATCCTGGATTTTTGTTGGAAATAGTAGATTCTATGATGTTGAATGAAGCTACTAAAAGATAGCCTAAAGTTATTTATTCTGTTCGATCATGAATGCCTAGTGCTACAACAGCTATTCTGGAAGAAACTAAGGGAAAGCTGATGCTTATTTAAATACTTGTAATTTCTATTCGTCTTCCTTAGTAACTTCTTCATTGAGAATCTCTTTACTTTGATCTGTCTGAACTGCACTAGCAACTTAATTCAACAAACCTGTAACTGCAACTTATGATTATTCTTACTTCAGCTGCAATTCTTCAGGTAGTTATCCAGCTAATTGTATATTATTCAGTTATTGTTATGCAATTGATCTTTGACTTTCCAATTACAAATCTCTTTCTTATTGTTAACTTCTTTCTTGTTATTTCTATTATTATTCCAAGAGTAACTTTTATTTTTCATCCTCCTTATCTTTCCGTTCTTACTCCTATTAAGCGTATTGCATTCTGAGTAGTTTTTCTTATTCTTCTCTTTCTTTCTAAACTTTTTTCTTCATCAAAGCTGCTTACTAATCCTTCTGCTATTACGCCAGCAATCGTTATTTTAGTATTGTTTCCTTTATTTCAAGTTACAGCTTTCTCTGCTATTCTGCAATTTCTTTCTTTTCTTTTAAAAGAGATTCTTGCTACTCCAGAATTTCTTGCTAGAGTCTGTATTCTTCAGCTTATTCTGCTTCATCTTCTTAAAGTCTTTGTTCTATTCTCTCAATTAAAGGATTGTGTTGTTGTTTCCCTTTATTCCAAGATATTTTCTTAGTTTGTTTCTGCTTTGGTTCGTCTAAAGAGTTGACTAAATATTAGATACATTCTTCATCTTCTTCTTCTTTGTCAATTTCAGCAGCAAAAGCAGCTAGTCTTGTTCTTTATGACTATTTTCTAGAAGTCTACTGCTATTTTATTTCCTCTTCTTCAGACACAGAAGAGCTAGCTTCTTCATTAAAAATTCTTTCTCCCTCTACTTGCTCAGATCTGCCTTTTTCCTTCTTTTTATCCTTTTTCTCTGTAACTTATTATTACTTATCTTTCCCTTTCACTTACTTATCCTTTCCATTAGCTCTTTCTTCTTCTAATCTAGCTAACACTTCACTTGGATACTCTCTCCTTTCACTGGGATATTCTCTCCTTTCACTGGGATATTCTCTCCTCTCACTGGGATATTCTCTCCTCTCACTTGGATAATAATCTCGTCTGTTCTCAGTAGGTTTTCTTGATTTACTGCCTGTTGTGGATTTGGATTTCTTACTAGTTGCTCTTTCTTATCTGTTATTACCTGCAGCTACTCCTGTTTTTGTCTTACCATAAAACGAATTATTGTTATTTTTTTTATTATTATTTAACCTTTTCTGCTTCCTAGACGGTGCTCTGTCTGTAAATTCATTGTAGCTTTCGTCATCATCATCCTAATTATCCTCTTCCTCTCCATCATCATAATTATCATAATATTCATCATATGCAATCTCTTATCTTCTTCTCTTCTCTTCTTTTTTGATCTTCTCAGCATTAGAATATTTCTTATATGCTATCTCAGGTTTATTTTTCCCAGTTCGTTTTTGTTATTTTTCTTCTTCAATCTGCATACCTTCCTCGAACTCATTTTCCTTCAGTTCTTCTTAGCTTTTATTCAATCTTCTGAACCCCTTTGTGGGACCAGTTAAGAAAAGTCTACCTACATTATAAGTTTCTTTAACATTATTGACTCCTTGAATTGATCCTCCTTCCCTCGGTATTTTTTTCCCTAAGGTGAGTTCCATAGCTTATTATGTTTTCAATCTCATGAGCTCATCCCAATCAAGAACATTATTCATATTCATATTCCCCTTATTTTTCTTCTGTGGTTGAAACGGCCAATATCTTTAATCGAATAAATAGCGATTTGTTGAATTAAATATGTTGCTTTTGTTATTTATTCTTTGAGAAAATTATTATTCTTTTTTAATCAAACAAAATCCTCCTCTAACAATACAATTCAACTGCATCCGTGTTTATCTGTGTATTACGCGCAATATCGATTCATTTAAACTTCTTAATATTTACATAGCAAAACAACAGCACCAAAATAGTCTTCTAAGATTTGAAGAACAACCTTCCTTTGAGTTTCATGCAACAAAAATAGCATAGCATCAGCTAATAACTAAAATCAACGTAAGATTATTCTATGGAAGGTATTTCAAAGTACCAGCTAGAACCATCTTAACAAAATATATGTAAGAGAACAAAGAGCAAAAAAGGGAAAGAGAGATAATGATATTCTAAAAATATTCTTTCTTCTTGTTCTTTTGAATAATCCCAATAACTCCTGAATTAATTTGTACATTTGAAAAGATGTTTTAATTATAGTTGCTTCAAATGCTCTAAGCTTTCTATATTTACCTCGCACAAAGCAAGTTATTAAATAAATTAATTCACTTGCACACCATAATAGATAAGTAAACAAAGCAAAATATGTTAATGCACATTTTCAAAAATAATTCGTCAATTCAAGAGCCTTTTTCTGTATTCTTCAAAAAACCAATTATGATTTTTTCTTTTACACCTCCATACAACAAAAATCTTGATTAATTCTTTTTCTCCTACTCCATTTATAATAATTTTACAATCCCTGAGCTAGTTATTATTGTTGTTTTTGCAGTTGTTTATCTGGAATAAAAATGGGATATTTTCACTAATTCTTCAGTTAAACAATTAAATGATAAATATATTGGAATCGAATAAACAAGTATTATTTTCTCTCAGTTTAGGTCTTTCTCTTTTTTGGTTTAGGGAATGTATATGATTGCAAAGAACAAAACATGAAGATTTACATATAAAATAATCATCATCAATATGTTTAGAAATTATGCTGTTGCTGCTGTTATGGCTATTACATTGCATGATGCGGAACAATCCCTCCTTGCAGTGACTACTACTGCTATGGCGGTTACTGTTGTTGTTGCTATTACATTGGTAACGGTTACTGTTATTGGTATTATTATACCTAAGGATGTTGTTGTGGTGGTTATTATTAGTATGGCACTTGCTATTATGGAATATTAGGTACCAAGTGCTATTGAGAATTCATATGAGGCTATGGCTACTGCAATGGTTGCTGCTAATACCCTAAACTATGTTAGCCATGTGGAATGATTCCTTAAACATGCTGCTGTTATTGCTACTATTGGAGGATTTATTGTGGATGAGGAGGAAGCTATTGCTATTATTATTACGGCTTCTGTTATGGAATAATCTATTGAGGAATCTGCTAAGGCAATATTTAGCCTGGAAGAGGCTATTATTAGTTAGGTATTTTGGGAATAGATGGCATTGCAGAGTACTATTATTGTTATTATTGCTATGGCTATGGTGGGGGTTGTTGCTGAATAGGCTTAGGTTAAGGCAGAGGAAGAAGTGCCTTTTGCATTCTAGAATGTGCAGTCACAAGGGATTTATTCTTTTTGAGTATTTCTAGCTCATAGACGATGGAAGGTGGAGCTGCGCGGCAGAGCTTTATCAGATTCTTCTCGAATTCATAGACTTTGCAGAAACCAAATAAACACATGTGTGAGTATTCACATTTTCTCATCAAAAGAAGAGGCAAAAATGTGTCTAAAAATAAAGAATCAGAGTTTTATTATTACTTTGATTGAGAAGGTCAGAGTTGAAGAGATTAGCGTTCTTTCTTTTGGCATATTCCTTCTTGATTTCGAGGAGAACTTCATAGTTGTCGACTAGGAGTCGGTCAACCTGCGCGCCGCATAAACAAAAAAGAAAAACTTTAGTTTAGGTAAACCATACATGTACAGCATTGACTAACTTACCTCTTGCTTGCTTTTTGGTTTTTAAATGGGCTGCTGTTTCAGTATTTTCTGAGCTTCTTTCAGCAGTTCCTCTCTGGAAAGCTTAACTTATTGTTTTATGCTTTGTGGCGCAAAAACACCTGTAGTCTATTGACTAACCTATGGAATAGGTTAAGATATCACTGCTTACGACTAAATTCCTTCTTTTTCAGACATTTCCCCCCTTTGTTAACCCTTTTCTATTATTTAATTATTCTTTGAAGGAATCCTAATATTTTCTTTCTTCTTCTTCGAATTAATTAAACTCCCTTATTTTTCCCGCTTCTCTCTCTAACTTAAGTGGTTTTTAGGCTATCTCTTGCTATTGTATAATATAAAAATGCTATTATCTTAATATTGATTGTTTTTCTTCTATTAATTTGTTAAAATGAAGGAAACACTAATAACTTTAAAATTAAATATTTTTTAAGCAAAAAATTCTTTGGTATTCTCCATGATGACTACCTCCATGTCCATAATGACCATCGCTGTCGCTAGGATAATCATCTTTGTGCCCTCAGTGATGTCCCCCCTATTAAAAGCCTCGACCTCCTCCATTTCCTGGTCCATGAGGATTTCCTTGTCCAGGATGATTATCTCCATCGTGACTATGATGTGGTGATCCTCCACGATGTCCATTTCCCATACCTTATGGACCTTAGCCATTATTATTCTGCGGTCCTTAGCCCTTAGACATTTAGACATGTTCCTTACCTTACATGCAGCCCATTGCGGTTGTTGCAGTTTTTTCTTTTGGTAACTGTTTTATTTTTTTTACTTTTTTTATTATTATCGAAAAATTGCTAATTCCCCAATTATTAATAGCAAAAAATATTCATTTCCAATTTGGTTATTTTTATTCTCAGTGGTTAGTTAACAGTTTGTGGCTTTTATGAGCAGTTGAATGTTTGTTTAAGTGATTGGTTAAGAAAGAATTAGTTTAATTAGGATCAGATCCACAGTGAGTAATTCAAGAGAGAGAGAGAGAAAAAAAGAAAGAAAATCTAAGATTCGTTTTGTGAAGAATAAAAAAATTAATTCGAAAGAAATCAAAAAACAGAAGCTAAAAAGCAATAATTAATATCATTAACACATATCTTTAAAATGGCAAGACTCTGGTGGACACTTGATCCCTCTAAATACTACCTAAAGCAGGTAGCTACTGGTGGTCGTAATGAAATCCTCTTCACTCTTTTAGGTATTTTTAAGCGATTTTCTTGATATTTTTGAATTATTTTAAAAATGGGAAACTCTTATTCTTATTCATGAATGCCTCTTCATTTTCAAAGGTGTGACTGCTGGATTTATCTATTATGGCCAGAAAAGATGTGACCATTTCTGGAGACGCAAGATTGATAATTGCCAATCATGGAAAAGAGCAACAAGCTCCATTGGATAGTCCCTCACTGTTCCTTACACACTTTGAGCGCTATTAGAAGAAAAGTAGCATAAAATCATGATTGATAGTATTATCCATATGTTTAGGGAGTGAATTTCCTTGAATTTGTTTAGATAATGAATTCTTGTATATTTGGTAATTCACAACAAAAAGATATCTAGATCATCAATCGTTTTGATAATTAATTGCTAAGAAAGTGATAATTAGCTCGAAACAATACTAGTTTTTTTTAAAGAATCTGCAAGGATTTTATAGAAGTTTTGCAAAGAAAAAAAGAAGAAAAGGGAAGTACAAAAGATACATAAAAAAAAATTTCCTAATTTTTTCATTAACACATAATTATCTCTCTAACCTCTGCAAATCTTTATGAGTTTTCTTTCCCTCCATCAGGAAGCGATTTCGAAGAGTAATGGCTCTTTGGAAGGTATGTAATCAGAGATCGGCTTATCTTTACAAGGGTGATGGGATAAATCTAATTTGAGTTTAGTTAGCTGCTTCCGTCTCAGCCAATTTGCAAAGTCCAGCAGTAGATAGATTCCAAAGGTTTGATCAAAAGAAGGTAAGTATTTGGGAAGGTATTTCAGAATAAAGAATTCTCCTGCGATAAGAACATATTAGACACTTTCACTATTAGAAAAACAAGCAGATTTATTGGTTGAGTAACTTCGATTTATTAGGACTTCAAAATGGCTATTCTCTGGGTTATGCGCAAAATCTTCCAGTAATTTATAACCTTTATCATTGAGACACTCTCTAAAGCACCGAAAGAAGATACTCATCACTCGGAAAAACGGTGCATTCACAAATTTAGCTGCACACCATAAATACACTCCAATCACACTATCAGTGCAGGATTCTAATGTTATTTCCTCTCGGAATACCTTATTTTGGATGCCTTTCATAACCCCGCAAAAAGGATGAATTTCAACTTTCAAAGCCCCTCGATAAGTTGGAAAACAACTTACGAAATCTTCGCAAGTTCCCTTACCATCTTTGAACACTTCTAGAATCTTCAAATCACTTTCAGCAACCATCTTAAGATAAATTCCAGTCATGTCATCGACTTTCTTCTCCTTGGTTTCTTCGTTCTTCATTATCGGCTCATCCTGCAAAAAGAGAGAAAGTTTTCAGCAATTCAGGAAGTTTATGCTATTATTTTTCTTAAAAAATCGATGATTTTCAATCTGTAATTACATTGTTCCTTCTAGGTCTGCCTCTACGATTGTTGTTGCAAGTTGAGTTGAGCGTACCTTCTGGATTTTTACCATCATGCTTTGTTTTGATGTGAGTGTACAGAGCAGGATATGAGAGATATGATTTTCCACAGCCGCAGTGGAAATCTCGTTTGTGATCCTTTTTAGATTTAGCTTTGGCATCGATTTTGCTGAGAGCGTTTGCTCCATATTCTGAGGTATTATCTCCATGTTCGTCTTTGGAGGCATTTTTAGAATTCGCAGGACCATTTTTTTCTTCAAGGTATTGCTGTTTCTGCAGTTCTTGCTTGACACGGAAGAACTCGTTGATTGACTCCGATGGGATGTCCTTTATGCTTAAATGCAGATTCATAATCTTAATAAGGCGTAATAGTCTTTTTATTATTTTAAACGCTTTTTGGCTGAGATGTTTAGTGGAGAAACAATCAAGTTATTTAGAAAAAAATTGCTGCGTCTAACAATAGAAATTTCAATTTACAAAAACTTTCTAAAATGTTTCTCCCTCTTTCTATCCTTTCTTTTTGTTCATTTATTTCTTGTCTACCAATATCATCCATATTAATTCAATATGCATACCTGAAATCCGCATCATTCATATTAATTCAAAAACCATATTTTAAATCCAATTCACATAAACAATTCTTCTTTTCAATCAGCCAGTTAGTTCTTAGTGAGAACCATCAAGATACTTCACCATATAAGGACCTTCCAGATGATATCCTAGTTTACGGTAATAATGACGAGTACCAACACCTGCAATGACTGCTAGTTTCGAAGATCCGTGTTCGTCCCTTGCAATTCTTTCAGCTTCTTCCATGAGCATTGTTCCAAAACCTTAATGCTAGAATTTAGATGGATCTCTAGAGTGAATTGGTACAATTGAACCATACACATGAAGCTCTCTTACCATAGACACGCTTTGTAATTACATCAAAAACATGTTTAGTGTGTCATAAAAGTTAAATTATTCAATTAAAAAAGTTTACTTTCCAAGAAGTTCCTATCTGAAAGTTGATCCTGCACATTTACGAAGTCTTAAGAGCCCTACGAGTGTATCCTAAATAGGATCTTCATAAGCAAGGAAACTCTCCCATCCGTCATTCGCAAAGTAATCTCTTCGGATGAATTCAATTTACTCCGGTTTGACTTTAAAATGAACTTCTTTAATACCGACTTCTCTTGTTCTAATGTCCCTGCATGGAATATTCATATCTCTCATTTTAGCTAAGCATAATTCTCTTAGATTTCCATTATCGACACCACTCGTTACAAGAGGCATCGGAATATCTCTCTAGATTCTGTAGATTCTAGTCCAAGGAGGGACTAAAGCAAGAAGCTTAGCGATTATCTCCACCAAAGCATCTGAAATCAAAAGAAAGTGTTGTTTAGGAAGATGCGTCAACAAGAAAAAAGAAAGAGTGAGGGCAATAACTCCCTCATCCCTGTTTATTGTTTAAGCTTGATAGTTTACTTGGATGGTAGTTTCTGTACTTGCCATTTTTCCATAACTCATAAAGACCAGTGCCTCTAATGACTAATGTTGGATAGATCTTAAGCCCGTCTGTTCTGAAATCAGGATTTTCAAAGAATTCCTTGAATGATTCCAAATCCCTCTCCACGCCTAGAAATCAAATCATTTATGGATTTATCAATTGCTCCTTTTTCACTCACTTTTGTCTTTACCCATGTTAGGTAGATCTGGCATAAGATGGGAGACAACTTTGAACCCAGCATCTTTGGATAATCTAAAACATTTTTTAACTGCTTCAATAGTATGTCCTCTGTTTGTATCTCTCGCAACATCTTCGTAGATAGATTAGACACCCACTTCAATCCTTGTGCAACCATACAGCAGCATATCAGATAAATGTGGTTGGTAGCAAAAATCAGGTCTTGTTTCGATTGTAATTCCAATGCACTTTGCTCTACTTTCATCAGAGAATTTAACTGATTCAGCAACGTTATGAGATCGATGACCACTGAGAGCATCATGCAAATTTCGAATAAAGTAGTCTCTGTAGCCTGCATCGAGAGACATGAAAGTACCTCCCATGACAATGAACTCAACTTTGTCAACATCATGACCTAATTTTTGAAGTTACTCTACACGATCTCGTGTCTAAATGTACGGGTTATATCTGTTGAAACAACACATTATGAAGTTGGAAAGCAATGAATGAGTGTAATCGATTATTTATTCTAATTATCAAAAGATTCATTTCAAAATAACATTATTTTTCTCATATGTTCTCTCTCTCTCTTTCTACCTTGCTCTGATTGCTCTCATTGAAGTCGGTTCATAACCAGTGTAACTCTGTGTGGAGTACTCAAAATCAGAATCTGGACCCTATTTATTTGAAAAACAATAACAAAAATGATCTAATAAAAATCAAATACTCATTTTCTAAACCAACATCTACAAAGTTTCAAGCTTATTACGCCAGGGCAATAGACACAAATATTTCCTGTGGTAGCAATATGAGGGCATCTATGCGGTTTGCACATAACAGCGACAACAGCAATGCCACTAGCAGTTCTAACTGGCTTGACTTTCAGGATTGGAATGAGTGTGTTCTTGTATTTATCAGGGATTGCAGAGATAATATCGACGATCTTAGGAGTGCCTGATATCTTGTTCTTCCTAGATAATTCACTCTTCACCTATTGAGTTTCAATCCAAAAATAGATGTTATTTCTAAGCAGTTTCAGACCAAATGTCCCATATGTTGCAGATAATTTGAATTTACCTTTGTGAGATTGATTTTTTCATTTTTCTCAAACGCTTCAATCAGGGCAGTGACAACCTCTGAGATTGTTTTCAAGACAGCTGCTGGGTCATTCGAAGATAATTTACCTGATTTCTTTGGCTTAGCTTCTGCCATTATTCTGCGAATATCTAGTTATCTGTATGAGTTAATGTTTCTTTATTTAATTATAATTGACCTCTACAATCTTCTTCTCTGATTAATGCTTCTAATCCGCCAAGTTTCGCATCATAAAATTATGCATCTGTATATTTCTGTCTTAATTTCATTTGTTGCCTCTACCAAAAAAATAAAGCAGAGAGTCTTAAGAGATTATGTGTATTCAGCATAATTTTAGCATTGAAATCACTGGTGAATTGAAATTCCCTGAGAAATTATCCCAAAAACAGAGCGAAAGGGTCTTGGTTGTTAATTTCTTTATCAGTAATGAATGCATGACATTATTCAAAAATGAATAAATAAATCAAAATTGCGTGCTAGATATAAACACAGGAATAATGTAATAATTGGTTAATAATATCCCAACTATTGTAGTAATAATCATAAAGCAGTGAAGGTAAAATTCAATAAAGATGTTTTCATAACCAAATAAACATCATTAAATTACATGCAAAAATAACAAATTTAATTATATTTCTCTTTTTTGTTAAAAAGAAGAGTATCAGAACTTGATACATTTTGAGGTCTGCTCAATTCTTGCGAAAGAAAGGAGAAAATGATCTTTTAAATTTATTCTCAGCATACTTCGCGTAGCTGTTTTATTGCTACTATTACTGCTATGCGTGTAGTTGCTCTTGCTACTTTTGCGATTGTGGATTGCTTTGTTCATCGTCTGAGATGTTTTCTTCACCATTTCTTGCAGTTTATTTCCCTGGAATTGGATGGTTTCTAAGCTAATCAGAGAGAAGCACTTTTTCGGTGATTTTGATAGGAGAAACATTCGCAGTCCTTGAAGTGGCTTATCTGACTTTATTCGAAGATATAGACGACTGTGAAGACGTAGATGAATAGTGGGATCTAGTATCTCCAGCCGTTCTTTATTACGACCCTCTCTCTTATGCAAAGAAACCTTCACTTTGATGTGTAGAAGGAAGCCTTTTATGAATTATCCCTGTTGTGGCTACTGCTGCAGCTGTTATTCCTTGATCTTTTTTCTCGAGCAGCAGAGCAAACTATTGAGAGGAGGCATATTTATTCTATCCAAGCTTTAGATCTTCTTGTTTGGGTGAATGCCCCTGCGGCTTGATCTGCTATTGTGGTTTTAATGGAGGAGTTAGTGGGTAGCTTGAATTGGTAGAGGTTTTTGATGCTTTCCCCATGGAAGAGGTTGCATCTATTATCCTAGATAGCTCGACTCGAGGAGCACAAACGAACGAACCAGTCTATTGGTTGCGCTGTTTAATTGGTGTTTTTGAAGTATTTTAGATCTAATTTTGATTATGGTTTGAAGTGAGTTTGGCTTGGTAAAATTATTATTAAGGTGCTGATTATGAGGGCTGGTTAGTAATCAGTGCTTTTAGAGGTATTTTGTTGGACTAATACTACTAATTCTAGGGTTATTCGAGTGCACTTAAATCGATCTTTTTGACATCAAATCTAGAATCATTGGGAGCTGCTGATGATGATGACGATGGTTAAGTGTTGCATATTTGAGGTTGGAGTTAATAAGCATTTGAAGCTAAATTAGCTGGATTGTAAGGCTGCTGGGATGGGATGCTTGCAGAACACACAGAATACACACTTGGTGAAGTGTGATCAGGTGATTTAGAAGCCTGTGTTTGGTTATAATTGGATCGAGTCGTGATAGTCTAAGAAAGAAGAATCAAATGAGAAGACGCTGATGCTGCTGCTGAAGCTGATCCTAAAGGAGGTGCAGGGGAGGAGTTATTCCCCTAAACTGATGCATATTTGCTTGTAAACGCCGTAGCTGTTGTATCCAGAGAATTATTGTACGACACAACGGATGGTCTGTTAGATTACGACATTGATCCATTTCCTGCAACTCCTAGACTTCCTTTGCAGGTTCTTTCGTTGTCTTCTTTTGCTTTTTCGTAGTCTTTCAGAATTATTATCTAGGAATGGCTCTTTTTTACAGTATTATTAGTTTTGGTTCTGAGATTCTAGAAATCTAATCGTTCTTGCTGTTTCAAGATCTACTGCTGTCGCCAATAGCTAGGTGATCCAATGACTAAATAGCCTTGCGGTTACTGCTTAAACTTAGTAGTGAAAAATCCAGTGTGCATATTTTCAAAATCCAAGAAAGTTCGATTCGAGTAATCGCAGTTTGAAAAACTAAAACTTGTAAGTTTATGCTATTTTTGCAATTGTAAAAGCTATTCTTTTGGTAAAAAGTTTGTTGGCTTGAAGGAAGCGCAAGACGCTAAGTAATTACTGAGAAAGATCCTCGAATTTAAGTTGAGAAGAGTGTCTTTCGCTGCGAGAATGAGTTGAACAGTTTTAGCATTGAGGTTATGCAGCATAGCTGTTTTGTTGTATGCCTGATAGCTGAGTTGCTGCAGTTAACTAACGTTTGATCCAAAGTAACTTACCGCTTATCGCACTGCCTCCAGCTACTGCTCATATCCAGGCAAAGGAACAATTCTAGTCACAAGTGCTGAAATTATCCCTTCAAGTAATTTAGTCATGCCTTCTTGCCGTTTCTAAGCCTCTTCCGGGGACAATCTCGAATGCAAGAACTCGTTGAGCATGTGAACATTTCGAGGGAGAGTCGATTTCTCTTCGCTCACAAATTTGACTTTTTTCTCAGAGAGCCTTATGAATAAATATCGTAAGAACATTAACGCTTGGTAGAATTCAGACTCTACTACTTGAGGATGCAAGCAGAATTCCAGAAGTTTCTGCAATTCTGCTTCGTAGTCAGAGTTGTTATCGAGAGAATGCACCTCCACAAATAATTCGCTGGAAGATAAACATGATGAAAGTATATTCGCTTATTCAGAATCTAGTTTCTCTTATTTGAAGCCATTTTGTTGATTTTGAGTTGATTCTTGAGCAACTCCTGCAGAAGTGCTGTTGAAGTTACTCAAAAAAATACAAGATCTTTCTTCGAGATGATTTGGAGTTTTTTGATTGTTTCGCATAGCATTTCCTGTATTTCTGTCAACCATTAAGTCCTCTTCAGGGCCTTCATCAATATCATCCATCATTTCGTCATCATTTTCCATCATATCTTCATCTACTTGATTGTTTAATTTAAATTCCTAAATTTTTCTTGTTTATTCTTCTTTTGTGTTCTGCCTTTTCAAACCACTTCCAAGAACTTACACCTTCAATGTTCCGCTGTGAGCTGGTGTTGTGATAGTATTTACTGATTCTGATTCCATTAATGAAATAGGTTGATTTTGTGGTGAATATATTCCCGAAAACCTAAACCCTTTTTTGCTTTCGTAACTAATATCTGGATCTAATATTTCATCTTCTTCCGTTTCGAATCCAGTTCCCTTGTTTCGTGGGTTAATTATCTAATTATTCTACATATTTTCCTTTATCGCATAACCGAATTCTATGTCGTCGAATAAATCCAGTTGATCTTACAGAAAATGCTCCTTTTGTTTCATCATCTCTGCAATGCAACCTCGTAGATTCTAAATTGTGCGTTCAGCTGCTTAGCTGTTAGATGAAGCTTCTGAACTGTCATCGCCGAGAATATTCTTGTCAGTCCATCGTAGTTCTTGCTTCTTAATGATTTTGAACAGCACTAGACTTTGTAGAGCTACCTAGAAGCGATAAAAAAATAATAATAAAAACATTTCCTTTTTTCACCAATTTATCAATCCCTATTAGGTTTTGTATTTTACTTTTCTAGGCGTTTAAGCAAACTTATTCAGTGTGAGAGGACAAGAGTTAGCTTCAGAGAACATCTCCAAGATTGAAACATTCCCTTAACTAGCTGCTAAATGCATTGGAGTCCATTTATTCGCTCCTCCTTTCTTATCCAAAATAAATAGCTTGTTTACACTTTTGGGGAGTTTTGTTGCAGCAAGATTGTTAAAATTACTGTTCTTAGGTACAATTCCTGGTGATTTATCCCCAGTTTCATTGTTATCTTCGCTGTCACTTGAAATATCTTCTTATCTTGGAAGCTACAAAGAATTAAACGATCTTTGTGGCTAAATTGAGTTAGGCGATATTGGATTAGATTTATCCACCAAACAAGATTTCGATTTGTTCAGAGAAACTGAGGGAGATATATTCAGTATCGAAGCGGTGTTCTTTAAGCCATTCTGATCAGTTTCTTAATGAATATTATGCTGAGAATCTCCTTGATTTGTAGATAATTTCGCAGAAAGTTTTTTATTGTATTCAATAGCGAATTTTATTGCTTCCTTTTAATTTTTCCTCACAGCTAAATGCAACGGTGCCCATTTGTCTTTATTGGCTAGATTAGGATCAGCGCCATGAGACAACAGACACTCAGCGATGATACCAGCTGAAATAGGGTCTTTTTAGAAGATTGTAAATACCAAGTGAAGTGGTGAGTTGCCCTCTAAATCAATGCTCGAAGGGTTCGATTTCGCTGAAAGAAATTTTTGCACTAAATCTTGCTGTAATCTGCTAGTTGCAATGTGAAGACAAGAACCAAGTGGCCCTCCTCCTTTTGTTGGATCAGCACCAAGTTCAAGAAGGCATTTTATCGATTTTGCTTTGTTGTCTGTTAGAGATTGCAATAACAGCGTTTAATTGTCTTTATCAACTGCATCTAGCAAAGTAGGATCTTCGTTTAGGATAGCTCTAAGTACACCAATGTTTTCTTCTTCAGCCGCTTTGAATGCAAGAGATTTACCTCTAAAATCATGTAGAAAGGATGATACAACAGGCATAGGGGAGAAGTTCATCGGTGAAAAATAAAACTAATTCTGTGACTAGAGCTGCATAGAAGAAGATGAATAATCTGAATTCTGTTGTGAGAAATGGGTGATAAATGATTTGAAGGAGACTTGAGGTGTCGGTGAATCGTTGCAGAGCTGGAATAGTTTAATGTAGATCGCAGCATGAAATGGCAAAGAAACAAATATGTCGA
>Ga0302271_10003069_pt1 | contig 14450 bp, 7 predicted proteins | sample III_Bog_N1_1_FD_198767 | JGI IMG/M metagenome (GOLD analysis project Ga0302271, IMG submission 198767) | Peat permafrost microbial communities from Stordalen Mire near Abisko, Sweden - III_Bog_N1_1 | ecosystem: Environmental > Terrestrial > Soil > Wetlands > Peat | place: Sweden: Abisko... | reverse complement strand
GGGTCCCAACCTAAAAAACCCATTTTTTTTAATTTTTTATCCCCCCCCCCCCCCCCCCCCCCCCAATTCCTATTCAAATAAGAGATTGTTACTAGAGTTTTCCTCTTTTTATGTGATCCTTTGTAGATTTGGTATTAGCCATTTCATCCTATCTCCAATTCATTTGTTGAATGGTTAAATTGTTTATTAATTCTTAAAATAAGAAATAGTTCTCCTTTTATTTTTCAGATTATCATCTCAATTAAATTTTGCGTAGACTCCTTTTTGGCAATAATAGTTTCTAAAGATTTGTGGGATTGACTTTGGGGAGTTATTTCTGTTATTTTTTTGCAATTAAAATGTGAAAACAATAATCCAGCACAAAAAATCATAAATAAACACACTGCAAACCTAGAGATCCACCTTCATTTTTGATAATACAACCTTTCGAAAGCCCATGGAGTAATCTCGTATTTCTAGTGTAGACCTTCTTCGTGAGATGACCAGAGTCTTAGAACAAACAATCAAACCTTAAGGTGAGATTCTCCTTTGCTCATTCTAATCCAGACAAGCTGTCCTTGAACTTCGATCTATCCTCAAAATCTCAAAACTTCCCTTTCCTCCAGATATCGCTCGATGGGTGTGTCCTCAAATACTAAGCACTGAAATATTATGGAAAGCAAGAAAGCCTCTTAGGATAATCTCCTCAGATTACTATGAAGTAGAATAACTGTTGAGAAGATTCACAAAATTCGAAAGCCTTTTGAAGAAATTCAGACCAATTTAAATCGTTGAAATTGGTGAAACAATTGGGTTAACCTTCATAAGGCAAAGATTATCATTCAACTAAGGAGACGAAGACCAGAACGAATAAGAATAACTAACAGCTACTTCACAGTAATCATCAAAATACCAACACTGTCGAGGTGATGAGTGGGAGCACTTAAAACTAAAAGCTCTGCATGATTAAAAATGCTTAAGTTTCGATGGTTTTGACTTGCAACTGAATCAGGAAGTGAGTCTTGATTTCTATTTTACTTTTCAAGATGCTGAAAACAACATGTCTGCACATTATCTTTTCTAAGAGAATTCCTTAGTAAAAGGAGGAATCAGGACGATCCTCACACTGAAGTACTTCGTTTTAGACAGCAACCAAAGAGTATTCGTAGCCGTCAAAGAATAGATCAAGGAAAATCTAAATGAAGTGATCACTAAAGAAGAACTTTACAAGAGTTAACAACCTGAACATCCTCGCCTGAGTAGTAGTGTTATGTCACCTTAAGCGTTGCTCTCAACACTTCGACAACTCTCTGAAGTAGTTAAATCTATTCATAAGCAAGGGTATTTAATCAAGAACTTGAGTGCAACTAGTATTGTATATTCCACATTAGATCAGTGCTATAAATTAGATAATTTCCGATATGCTGAACGAATCTGTTAAGAAAGCAATTAAAGTATTGCTGAGGGAGTTATCGGCTATTGCGATGATTATCTCTCAAGGGCGATTAAGGGATGCTTAATAAATGATGATGGGTAAGATGATTTGAAAGCCAGTGAGTTATTTGCATTAGGAAGAGTATTTGAATTGTACATAGAAGCAATTCAAGGCCTTCAAAGCCACAATGCAAATGATGAATATCAGGAATCGAGATTGCTTATCAAAACGCTCATGAGTTCGCATTCAGAGTAGTTTATTGATTCTCTCTAAATACAAAAGGAACTTCAAACTAACAGCAATTATGATAATAATACTGTTGCTGGTTTTGTTTCTGTTAGTCATCCATCATAAATACCAGAGAAACCAGAATTTAATAGAATCTAAGTAGCTGGTACTCTCCACAAGATAGGAATGGTTGATTAAGCTGCTGAGATCATCTCTTAAATTGAGAAAGATATTAGCTCTTTGGAAGAGGAGAATCTAATTGAATTAATGCTGTTTTTCAGTATTATCAAGGCTGACTATGATAAAGCCATATTCTACTGTAAGAGGCTCTGTGATAAATATCAAACTGTGATTGGCTCTGAAGCATAGCTCCTAAAGCTGCTCAAATAATAGTCTTAATAGCAGCAGCAAGAGCAGAAGCGTCAATAAACCAATGCTTAATAATAGCACTCTGGTGAATTGTTCGTGGAAGATTCTAGAGAAGAAATAGATTATGATCATAAAAGCTCATTATTGCCAACTGCAAAATCATAAAAATATCCATAAGATGTCTTAAAATCTACAAATCCCTAGCAGCACCCTAGATCTACAGAGCTTCTTATGCTTGAAGCTTCTGTATGTCTCAACTCAAAAGACTACAAGGAAGCATTGAAGTTGGCAGAGGAAGCTCTAGCTAATATTGAATTTTTTATCGGTAGTTGTTTTGAAGATCTGTTTTTCGATGAGATAGTTGATTGCTATTTACTCTTAGGAGAGATTTAATTGAAATCGAATACCTCAGCCATTTCTTCAGCTGCTTGGTACTTCCAATCTGCTGTGAGATTGCTTAAAGATCAAGAAATAGCCTTTTGGAAGAATAAGAATAGGTAGATTAACAATATTGTGAATGATTTAGATAATTAAAGATCCGAGCATGCACAACTGTAACCATTACTGAGCAAAAATCAGAGACTAGCCGATGCTTATTTGAAATTATCGGAAGTTTATGAGATTGCAGGGGATGACACAAGATTCTTGTTTGCACTTGCTGAAGTTCTGAAATCTGGGAGCTTCGAGGTAGCAGATCATGCTAGGATATTATTGTAAATCAGTAGGATTTTTGGGAGATTTAGGATTTTTGAGAAATAGCAAGAGTATCTTTATGAAGCGTTTAAACTAGCAGAAGATGACAAAAATATGAAGTTTTAATCTGAATTCTAGCAAGTTCTTCAAGAAAAATACCCAGCTGCAACGGAGTTTACTAATTATTTAGCTACATTAGCTTAGAATTATTGAGTTAAGGAAGATTGATCTTGAGCACAGATTTGAAAAATTTAGTTTTTTTTCCTTAATTTCAACTGTGGAATAGGATTAAAAAGCCATATTATTAGGTGAAATAACTCTATGTCTTTCTTTTTTGAAGAAGATATTATTAGGAGGCGATAAAATTATTTAATATGACTAGTTAGTTGCTTGGAAGCAAAAAATGGCTAATTTTCTCAAGTGAACAGTAAAAAATATGAGATTCTACTATTCAGATGTTGCAAAAAGATACTCATGGTTATCCCAAATAGAATGGATAATTAGCATTCAGATTTGAATAGAAAAATGATTAGTTTATTTTTTTTTGTTGACACTAATTAAAGTTGATTATCCTTCTAATAATCACTTGTATATTTTGAAGTATTTCGAATTTTATAGATATTTATTAATTTAATTTTTAGTTGTTGGTTTAAATCCCCTCAAAACTAAGTAAAATCACAGTAAAAAGAAGATATTTATTTTGAACATTAATGTGTAAAGACAATACAAAAAAATAGACAATTTGATTTATTATTGAAATATCTTTTCACTAGGAAAACCCCAGGAATGAGTTGCACTGAAATTGAATTAGTAGAAGGTCAAAATGTAATGAAAACTCTGTAAACTAAAGGAAACACTCAGAGCAGAAAAAATAGAGATCAAGATAAAAAAGTATTTCTAAGGTTTTGAGTCTTTTAAGGATTTTGAATATTTGTAGCTCTCATAAATGAATTAATCTCTATCACTCGTTCGCATTATGTGTCTCCCTCTCTCTCACTCCTTTTCTTTCTTTAGCTCCTTTTGTGTTGCCAGCAGCTAAAAAGAAATCAAATAAAAAGATAAATTAATTAAAGTTCTTGTTTTTTGAAAAATTTCAAATCAGACGAAGATAATAACACAACATGAGCAAGATTCTAAGCTAAGTCGTCTAGAAAGTCAAAGAAAACAAAGTTGCTGTAGGCGTCACTGCAGTCAGTGCACTTGCTCTTGGTGCATTCTTCTTTTTCTTCAAAAAATCAAGCCCAGCAACTTAAACACAGAGTGATTCAAATGGCCAAACAGCTGAGGTTAACAATCAAAATGAGAGTGCTTATGTGAAGAAAGCCAGACAAATCGCCAGCAATATTACAGTTTAGACTCTTGGAAACAGCAAGAACTACACTATGGATACTATTTCCTAGGTGTTGGAGTAGTCCATTGAATTGGCAGAAGAAGAGTATATTGAAAAGACTCTCAAAAACAGAACTGAAAGAAGAGCTATCATGGAATCCGATGCTGAAGCTTACGAGAAACTCGTCTTGGATTACAACGATGAAATCGAACAGGTTCTCAAGAAGGCTCAATAAACTATCTTAGAACTCCTCAATATTCAATTCGAAGATTTCGAAGAATCAGTCATTGTCTACATGGAAAAAGGACATTACTAGGAAATCTACATGTTCCAAGCAGCCATCAGACAAAAGATCAAGGAAAAGATTGCTGCTACTAAAGACCTAACCATCGATCAAACCAAGGAGATCATTAAATTCCAAATTGAAATTCTCAAACAGCAGCCTGAACTGCTGAAGTAAGTCATCTAGAAGTTGGCAACTTCTCCAGAAACTGTTCAACTCATCCCAATCATCATCAGCAACCTCCTAAATGACTACATCTTCAAGGAGTTCTAAGTCGAAGAAGAAGATCAAATGAAAATCATGTCTAAACCTGAGCTCGGATCTGATCATGAAATTCTCTTACTTTTGCAAGAAATCGAGCAAGCCATGTTTACATTGATGATGCCTTACGGGGCTGGTGGTGAAGGTGGCTACTGAAAAAAATGGTTCAAACCGTCAGAAGAAAAAAGGAGTAAAACATCTTCCAAAAAAGACCGCAACAAAATGACTTAATAGTTCTTATGGATATCTGTTTATTAAAGTAGTTGTATTAATGCTACTGCTGTAATTGTTAATTCCCACTTGTATTTGAATCCTTTTTTTTCTCTTTACCAATATTTTTCCTCATTCTAAAAAAACAACATAATATTGCTGTTTCTTCTTAAAAATAAATAAAACAAAGATTTTATGTGGTTTAATCATTTCTATTTATTCCTTATTGCAAGCTAATTGAAGAGAGATTGAATAAAATGAGGAAGTGAATTTCATACAAAGGAAGTACAAACGCAAGAAGATTGCACAAAGAGCAAGTCAAAAAAAAGAAAAAATTATCCAAAATAATCAGAAATTAGAAATTGATTGTGTGAAAAATTATAGTGATGATTTAAAATTTTAATCTAACGAAATAAATCTGCTTAAAGATTTCATCAGATCAATATTTTCTGTTTCGTTTTATTAATTTTAAGGGGAATTGTGGTTCTTGAGCTTTTAAAATATAAATAATAAAAAAATTAAAAATCTACACATTCCCCTCTATTGTAATTGATGTCTTCGATTTTAAAGGATAACGTTATTATGGAAAATGAAACTAATCCAACAATTCAGAGCAATGAAAACAACACAACAAATCAGTAAAAGTTAGAGTCGTAGGAGCAGCAGATGCAGTAACCAAAAGAGCAAGGACAAGAAGAAGTCAAGCTTGACGGTCCAATTGAGGAGTATGTAGCAGTAGCAAATAAAATAGGAAAAGCGTTTAGATTAAAGAAACAAAAATTTCAACAGGAAAAAGAATAATAGATGTAGCAGGAGATCACACAAGAGTAGCTATAGCAGGAGTAATGATAATCAATGGAGGCTAAGGTAAATGAGTAGTGACCATTTTATCAACAGAAGGTCTTTCAGGGAGACATGTTTTTGCTGGAATTAAGAAAACCAAAGAAAACATAATTAAAATTCTTCGTTTTGTGTTTTTTAGGAACGAATAATAACCACAAAATTCGTTTTTTTCTTTAAATTAGTTTTCCTTTGATTTACAGTTTCACATAATGAAAATCCAAAGTGTTTCTCTTTCATCTTTAATATCAACACCTTTGAGAATAATTTAAAAAATGGCATTTTTTGGTAGTTAAGAGTTGTTGAGAGTGGTCTACTAAAATTTTAGCACATTTGTGTTTAAAAAATTAATTTGGATACTTGTTTTACCATTAATTTCTGTGAATTTTAATTCAACCAATTATTTCTACTTAGATCAAAAGGACGAACCAATTAAAAGATTAAGTTGTAATCTGTGTTTTTGTTTATTCACAGGTAAAATGTGGAAAAAATAAAAAAAATTACAAGACAATATTCAGCTTCTAAATTTCTCTCTCAAATTACGAAAATAAACTTAAACTCCAAAAACGATCATTTTCAAGATCATCACTACTGCATAAACACAACTGATGGTCTTTACACTGCAGATGAAAACATATTTTTCTATGATTGATTTCTTAGACCTACTGCTAACGGATCATTAAGCTTGCTTTTTCTGACATTTTTAGCTGAAATAACCTTAACAGTCTTATTCTACATTAATTTTTCCTCTTAGACTTTCCTGTACCGATGCAGCACAAATTAGTAATTTTGTTTTTTATAATACACCTGCCACTCATGCATGGCATCAAAACTGTACTCGTTATCAGGCACCATGATGAAATTGACTATTAATCCCTTCTCTTATTCAAGTCGTAGATTCTTTCTGCAAATCAGCATGTCTAAATCTTTGAGATTCTCCATGCAACGGATTTTATATTCGGAGGAAAAATTCTAGTCAATCTAACCAGAAAGCAGCATATTCTGAGGAATCACATTGCCATTGTTATTGTTGTGATAGTTGGCGTTGTGGTTGTTGTTGTTGTTATGGTAGATTGAGTTATTGTTTTAATTTGAATTCAATTGATTTGCTGAAGAAGGAAGTTGATTATTTGAGTTCGATAACATTGGATTGCTATTTAGATATGTTAAATGCAGATTGTTATCACTTCCTTACCTCATCAACATCCCAGCGCGGTTAATACCTCCATTATTAGCTAGATTATTATTATTATTATTATTGGAATTCGGCGAAGATTATCTTGTAGGAGGATTGATTTGAGATATATTTTAAGTTGAATCAATATTATTGAGTTTTCTATTCAGTCTATCTAGTTTCTATGCATCTGAAAAAGTGTTGCTCTTCATCTCTCTTACCTTGCCAAGTTCATTCAGCTAATCTTATTGCTGTTTAGCTTATTCATTCTTTTGGTATTATGATAAAAAAGAACTACTTTTGTTATAAGATTTTGGTGTATTCCCTCCTCCATTTATTATGACTCCTTGTTGAGAGTTTAAATGCTACTTCACACTAAGCTTCTTCGAATTCTATCTGTTGAAGATGTTTGTATTGCTATTGTAATTGTTGTTATTGCTGTATATCAAGTAATTAGGTACTTTATTGTTGTTGTTGTCTTAAATTAACCCAGATGACTGCACATTATGGTGAAAACTATTGTTATTATCATGATTAATTCCGTTGAGATTTATTAATTTAAAACTTTTATCGCTGTTCTGTCTCTCCAACTATGACGATTACCCATTTCCTGGGAGATTATTAGCTCTGAATATCGAAACTGCAGATGTGATTTAGCAGATGTCGTCTAATGTAGCAGTCTGCAAGTTCACTTTGAGAATATTATCTTTAGTATGCTAGTTTATCGCTCTTCTTTCTTCTATCAGTGTCAACCTAGCTTTTTATGCCCTTCTCTCGAAGACCTTATTGAGTAATTCACTTCCATTTGAGTTCAGTTTACGATAAGGATCTTCATTGTTATTCACAATTACATTCCCAGCAATGTTAAAGTTATTGACATTATTGAAATTCGATGCATGTGGATCATCGGGTGCATTCCAAGGTGAATTATGGTTTAGTGACATTTTATTACTGTTGATTTCTTCCGAATGCTGATGAAGCTCACCAAATCTTCTAATTTCTTCATATTTTGAAATATCCTCTGTTTTCCTTCTTTCTTCCATTTGTTTTTTCATATCTTTTAGAGTCAACAGTGGTTTTTAAGGTCTTTGATTTTCACTTTGCTAAGATATTTTCCGCAGTTACCTTTTGGAATCACTAGGGATTTCTTCATCTAGTTAAATAGATGTATCTGAACCTTGATGGCTTTTGTCATTCTTATGCTTGTGTTTCTTATCTTCTTGGATTTCAGAACTAATAGAAGATTCTACAACGTTCAAATTGTTTTGGGAAACTAAAATGACTTCAGAGTAATCGAGTTTTTTCTTTTTTTCGATGATATTGCTGCTGAGAGAAGAAACGATTTTAGATTTATTTAGTTGTTTATCAGTGGATGATACTAACAAATTTGACTTCAAAGCTTGTGAGGCTCGTACAGGACTCAAGATTTCAGCTAAGGAAGCACTGTAGCTTCGTTGTCTTGTAGGGGAGTCACTTCCTGGGTCTTATCTTGAGTTGCTGGGTAAATTGTTCCTTGTGCTTTTATAGTCTATAACTCTACTACGAATAAGCTCATCTTCGCGCTCTTGAATAACAAATAGACCTTCACCTTAAGAATTCATTCTCTCTTCAGGAAGACCGAAAATGTTGCTATTGAGATTATTGCTGCTATTTGACCGATTTAATTAAACAGGAGTGCAGCTTCCTCCATTCTATAAAGCTGATCGTGGAAGAAGTGATGGTTGTTTACCTCCATTTTAGCCATTCCCGAAGAGATTTGCTGTTGGAGATATTGTATTGCTACTCCCGTTGAAAAAGTTATTATTATTTTTGGATGTTGTTCCTGATGGTGAAAAGTTATTATTATATTTTTGTTTATTTTGCTGAAAAATGTCGATTCTTTAAGGAATGTTACCAATCTATTTTTGCATATTATCCAGCAAATCTTAGTCATTTCTAACCTCAAATGAACTGTTGTTATCATCTTCAAATACTTGGTTTATTACATCTTGTTCTACGACAGTTCCCATTTCGTTAGGCTCGTCTAAAATCGAAAGTAATTCCTAAATCACATGTTCCTTATCTAATTCGAAGACAATCTCCTTTGCTTAAGCTTGTATCTCAACTAAATGGTACAATGGCTTGAAGAAAGGTATTTTCTTTCTTTAGTGAAGACTTCGTTAATTCACTTGAATTTCTTCTTGGGATAATCTTGGTCTTCCAACGACTGGGTTGACAAATGGACACATCCTGAATTCATGCTGGAAATCACCACAAGATGTGCAACATAGTTTTAAATCTTAAGTCTTGGAATTCAGGATTGCTTCGTCACGGGTTAGTGCATATCTCTCCTAAAATTTCAAATGGATTTTTTAAGTTGAAAACCAAAATATTTGAAGAATAAAATGTTTATTATTTTTTACATAATCCAGTGGAAAATCAGCGAGAATTCCAATTAAGTCTTTATATTGAATGTACGAAAGGACTGCAACGCCACTTGATTTTGCACTGTACGGATTGCGCTTCCCAAGTAAGAATGACTCATATCCAAAAACTGATTTTTTCTAGGAACAAAAAAAACCAACAATTATTTCTCCTGAAATTTCCAAGAAACTTGTTACTTATAGCGTAAGGATGTTCATATTCGGGAGTGCCTTATTCTTATCTTTCTTGATTGTCACAGGTATGCTTAGTTCAACTTACCCAGAGGCGACATAATAAATACAATCATTCGTTTCATTTTCAAAAAACACAGTTTCTTCCGGAAAAAACACCTTCTGCTTAATAGCAAGTGAAATCATCTTCTTGCACTCAGATGAGAAGATCTTAAGCAGAAATATTTCTTCAATAACTGCTGCATTCACATCTTAAAGTACTTCCTCTTTGAGAAGCGTCGGAAGTGTATCGAAGATATTCTACCTGTTTCCCTGCTTTTATTCATTTTCATATTGCAGATGTTCGTAGTATTTCCTAACTTTATGCTGAAGAAGTAATGAAAGCCCTCGCTTATTCATCTCATTATTGATCCCGTGCATCATTTTATTGTAAGCTTGTTTTTTGGCTTCTTCGTTTTTGACAATTTCACTGATTTGTGAGAATGTATAAGCAAAAATATTTGTCGCCATCAATGCAACAAATATCATGAATCCTTTTTCTCCTTGACTAGCAGGGGTAATGTCACCGTAGCCGATTGTAGTCATTGTAATTATGATGTAGTAGAATGATAATAAGTATTTCTCACCAAATGACAGATCCCAATAGGAGTATTTGTTCAGCCAAGAATCGGATTTGGATTCTTACAGTCCAATCAGAAGAAAAATGCAACAGGTTATATGAGCGAGCAACAAGACTAAGCACTCTAATTTGATAAGCTTTAGCCAGTTTAGCTAAGAAGAGCTGATTTAGAGCTTTGTTTCGATGTCTGTTAGTTTTGAGGGGATATCAAGGTATTTGAAAAAGACTATGTAATCTAGGTATTACTGAGCTGTGTCTGAGTTGGCATTCTGAGAGTATTGAAACACAAATAACACGAGCATGTCTTTTCTGAAGAAAGAGAAAGAGAAAAAGGTTAATAAAGCTCCATGTGTTTGGTCAAGATGTATTAGTCATGTTTCATTGAATTCCCAGTTCAACATCTACAATTATTTTCATTTTAATTTAATTTACAGTAGATTCCAGAAATAATCCTTGAATATTTTGATCCGATTTGTTATGGCGACTCCGTTCTCATAGATAGCCTAGTTAATAAAACATGCAATAGTTGAGATATTGTGAGAGAGATATAAAACCTAAATTGAATAATTACTGAGTTTAGATTTATGATAATGTCCAAAATGAGGAAGAATTAGATGATCGATCTGTTCAAGAATTCTATCTATGAGAGCTACCCGAACTTGCTCACATGCTCAATAGGAACCGTGATGATCAAATAGAATGTCATCAGCATAATGAAAATATCCCTATTTCGAAAATGAGACAATAATTAATCCCTAGGAGAACCATAAACTACTTGGATTTCGCCGATATTTCTCTTACCAAATTAGCTTGAACATTGATTCCTATTATTCACAAATTATAAATAAAAACAAAATTATTTTTTAAGAAATTAAAGGCATCAATTAGATAATAGCCAACAGTATTCAAAATTAGCTTTACTTGCTTCAAGATAAATTAGCCTTAGATTATCTGCTGCACTCTGTCATTGATCTTCGTGTCTGTTGTTGTTGTTGTTGTTGTTGAGGGAAACAAACAAGAAAAAGTCAAATAAACAAATAATTATAACAATTAAATTAAAGGCATTTGAGGTTCTAGAAGAAGAGAGCTCATTTCATTGATAAAAATAAAAAATCAAGCAAATTATGTGGGATTCAAACTAGGATTCTCAAGATTACACTTTGAATCTTACTCCTTTTTAATCCAACCGAAAGAGAAGAAGAAAATTAATTGATACTAACCCGAAATGTTAATTTAATAAATCAAATAGTGAAGAAAAGAGACAAAGAATCTGGTGATTCTAGTGATCTTACTTCTCAATTGGTAGACAAGCTTCTTGAAGAATGTGCTTTTCTTTAGAGAAATTAAGAAAGAAAAAAAAATAAGAACAAAAAAGAAAAGAAAAGATAATTAAAAAGTAGTTTTGTTCGCTTCTTTTTGTGTTGCTTATTTCATATTTAGGAAGCTCGAGCTTAATAGAGAATCCATGAAATATCGATTTCGAGATGTTTAAATATTAAAAAAATGGGGGAAAATTTAACTGCTTGTATGGTTATTTGTATAAAAGTTTGTATCCCGTTACTTCAGAGAATATCAATGGATTTTGATGAATGAAGTAACCATAATCAGATGAGGCATCATTGATCATTCTGAATTACTCTTTCTTGAGATGTTTGAATCTTGTGCTAGGTACTCTGGTGATTAGAGTATGTACGAATTTTCTCTTAATAAAATTGACTTTACTCCAGAAAAAGAAATTCTTTGTTTTTTTCACATCATGATTTCCAATTTTAATCGATTTTGATGAAGCGTTTCGCTTAGCTATTAGTTCAGTTGTTTAAGGTGTGCAGGAACCTCTTTTATTGCTGGCGTTACTACTGTTATTGTTATTTTGATTGTTAAAATCAAGCTAACTTTATTATGAAGGTTTATGCGTCAGAGGTATAGTCTAAGGCTCCCCTACGGATATCTTAGGTGTATTCAATCTAGATGAACCTTCTAATCTATTAGTGTTGTTTTTATTCAATGGAGATTTCGATTATGCAAGGTAATTTATGGCAATCTCTTGTGAATGAACAGGACTATTATGATTGAGGTTATCTTCATTTTCTTATATCGATGGAGGATCTTGTGTTTTAAGAACCATAAGTGAGTCTTCTATCGCTCGATTTGGGCGAGTATTAATGGTCTACATATTCACAGGCGATAGGCAAATATTGCTTTATCGATTTGTTAGAAATAAACTTTCTTCGGCTAAATTATTGTTGTTATTGTTCCTATCTGCACTTCCTTAAATCATTAGATTTGAGGTGTTAAGAGTATTGTTCTTATCGCTAGCAGTCGCAGAGAGTTGCTTCTGATTTGGATTGTTGAGAGTTAAGAAGTTTTTGTTATTTTCATTGTTGTTAGAACTTGCATTTTCACATAAAATCCTCTCTTGGTTGTTAGATTTTTGATTTGTATTATTCTAACACTAAGCTTAACTTAGAGCAGTAGGAAAAGGCTTAAACTTATTCTATTGCATATTCTTCTCAGATGTGGACTTGCCATCGATGCTGGAATCTAAGGAGCTTCTTAACAACGTTGGAATATCATCCTGATTCAATCTAAATGGATATTCTGCAGAATGTACACTCTCAAAGTATCGCTTGATTTTGTCTTATCCACTTCGCAAAGCTCCCTGGTCTTTATCAGAAGCAGATAAATCCATGATTCACTTGGTTTATCTCTGTATTTCTTTCTTCTTCTAGTCTCCGTTGTTACTGCTCACAAATGACTAAGAGGAGTTTATTAATTGTTCTGGGGGGGGGGAGGAAATAATCAATCAATTTGATCTTTACGCTCGGACTTAGTTCAGATTGATTAATCCATGCTCTCCTCATTACCAGCCACTTTTGTTTTGCATATCACACAAAAGGTATTTTAGTATTTTTCATATTTCTTACTCTAAATTTATGAGGTATTTGAAACATTTTTACTTTAAGCGAGAATCAGCAGTAAACACTTTGACTCTTTTTCGCTCTTTGAATTAAATAATACACCAACTGGCTAATTTACTTGATTTACTGATGATTTTAAACAAGAATTACAAGTAACATCTGCAAGTAAATCCCAAAAAAAGGTTAAAAAAAAACTATGAGATTCAAGAAAATAACTCAGCAACTCAAAAACTTAGAAATCAAATGAATCACTCTAACGTGATTTCAAGTGAACAAGCGAGTTGAAAAATCGATTGGAATTTGAATTATCAAACAAATACTAGCTAGTTTTGTTTTTGTTTTCTTTAGTTTATTGGAACATTCTAATTTTTGCTGGCTACAAAATAAAAAAGATCTAAATCAAAAGAGAAAAAACAATAATAAACCACTTCCTTAAGTATATTCATTTTTTCTTGCTGCCTTTCAAATGAAGTTTATTGCAAACTCTTTGAGGATAATGCAATCCTTTCATATTCTTAAATGTTCTTCAATATTTTGAGAAATTACAAAGAAATTAAGGATTTCAATGAAATAATTTTTTAATAAAATTCCACAAATCCTTTTTCGTTATTTCTTTTTGATTATTCTTTACAGATACTTCGCTATTGAGCTGGTTTAGTGATAATACTTCTCTCTGCAGCTAGCAAACTAAACATCAATAATTACTTCCTCCCTTAGAACTTGTAGATATTATTCTCCAAACACATTTTTTTTTCAGCCAAATTCACATGTAAAATTACAAACTAAAACAGTTAAAATGCAAATAAATTTTAGCTTGGTCATCACTCTCAGCTCTCCATCCTCCTCTTTCATCTCTCTCTCATTTAACAAGCTATTTCCTTAATTTATGAATATCTTGCAGACACGATTCAAAGAAGAGTTCGAAAGCAGTGAAATCAATAGAAACTGTCGCTTAACTGATTATCTAAGAAATATTGCTCTGCTGAGACAATATCAAAGCAATCACACCACCAACTATCGCTGAAATCCCAGTGATCCTAAACACATGTTCTCCTTTGAATACCTATTCAGCGTTGTAATAGAAAAACAACGAACTCAGAAATGTCCCACTAGCAGCTCCCCATTTGAAACAATTTTCATAAGTTTGTTTCTTCCTATTCCTAGTCTGCACTACGAACACCTCGAGCTCCAGCATAGTCGAAAATTGCACTTGCTCCTTTGTAATTTTGTATGTCACTTTATGGTCTATCAGCCATTCATTGCATCGCTTCAAACATTGCTGCTCCAGGACGTAAATCTAACCAAGTTATTGTTGGAACTAGAAATTATTACTCAGCAATTCACTGTTCTTAAATAGCGCACGATTGTCATTGCTATTATTATTGCTACGAGGAGCACTGAAATTACTTTGCCCTTCTTGTCGAATTGGTATCTGCACATACTAAACGACTTGCTAAGGCGGTTGTTGCTGCTAGACATTAACAGGAGCTTCCCCTAGTGGAAAGGAGACGCTTTGA
>Ga0302271_10003067_pt1 | contig 14451 bp, 14 predicted proteins | sample III_Bog_N1_1_FD_198767 | JGI IMG/M metagenome (GOLD analysis project Ga0302271, IMG submission 198767) | Peat permafrost microbial communities from Stordalen Mire near Abisko, Sweden - III_Bog_N1_1 | ecosystem: Environmental > Terrestrial > Soil > Wetlands > Peat | place: Sweden: Abisko... | reverse complement strand
TCTTGGGAGAGCGTGAGTGCGTTAGGGAGGGTAAGTGTCTTTAAAACCTGTTGAGATTAATATTAGCAGTGGATTAGATGCTTTCCTGCTCTTAGATATTTTTTTCACAGTTTTGGGAGTAAAACTAATTAATCACATACACATATTTGACAGAAATTAAGCTAAGTGAGTCTCTCTAATATTTTTTCTTTTTCATTTAAGTTAAAATAGCTTCGGTTTCTTGCCTTTTACAAACTCTTATCAATCGGCTGATAAACTAATACATTCATTACAAAATTAATAGATAACCATATGCAAAGAGATTCTTTTTCAAAATAATATGTTTTATTCATGAGGGTGAAACTAATTTGGGTTGAGATATTCGCGCTTTGGCATTATTTTCAATAACGAAAAACCATTGATATCTTGAATTAGCTTGTTGGGGTGAAAACTGTGTGGGTTTATTAAACAAGCCATTGAATATGGAGCATTATTTTGTAACAAAGTATTCTTTTCTCTTAATATCTCAATGGTAAAACATGTTTAATTGTCTTGAATAGAATTCATTTCTTTAACCATCAACCACTCAAAAATGTCAAAAACAATGATTTTTAAAAAAAATGATGATTGTTTATTTATTTTATTGAACAAATTATGTGCATTTCCTGCATATTAAAAACACTTGGGTGAAAGGAAACTAGAGCAAAAAAAGAGATAGGCCAGAGAGAGACAAATTATACAAATAAAAATTGATTTTGACGAGAGCAAAAGTGAAGAAAAAAAATCTGCGGAAACAAAGAAAGAAAATAATATTTTTTTAATATTAATTTTGAACACAGCGAAGACCCTTTTTCTTGTTCTGAAATCAGCATCAGCAGATATCAACTTTAAGAAAGAGAGAGTCTCCCATCGGTTAAGATAGCCTGCAGAAGCACACAGGGTTGATGAAGGTGCCTGAAAATATCGTTAAAGAGTTCAAGAAACTCTCTTTCTCTTTGGTAAATCATAAATATCCTTTTTTTTTTCCAAGAAAAAGAATTTCAACACAATAGCAAATGTAGAAAAGATTGAAATACCATTTTTATAAAGGAAAAGAAACTTGCAGTCTACTTTTTGGACTTGTATTTATCTAAGCTGCACTAACATATTGACATAAAAGCTTAGAAAATCCTCTTTTTGAGATATTTAGAGTGGTTTTACAACACAAAAATGAATTTGGCTTAAATAATTTATTTCTCCATTGGTTTTATTTCTCCTAATATTTTAAAAATGTATTGTCTGTTGTCTAGGAGGAAGATGATCGATTATTCGAAGAGTTGAAGGCTAAGACGAAGAGTGAGTTTTGGAGTTCTTTAGATTGGATTATGCAACAAAAAGGGATTTATCGTACAATGGAGAGTGAAAATATAGCTTTTTTATTAGATCGCTTAGATGATTTCCTAGAATAATTTACTGAATCCATTCGAGATTATGAGATAAAAGGAATAAAGGAAAGTGATAGTCTATCAAGTAAATTAGCAGCTGAAGAGGGTATCACAAAAATACTGAAATTCCAAGCCAAACTAATTAAAAAAGATCAATATAGGTTTTTGTTTCGATAACTTGATCGAATACTCGAGATTTTATAATGGAGTGATAATCTCTCAGTCAAGCGATGCTCTTTGTATGTATTACTACTAGTTGTTGTAGCGGAAGAAGGTTCCTTGCGGCTGGAACTTTCGTATCTCAAACAATCTCAACTTGATTAGCTCTCCTTTTTCATAAGATACTACATTCTCCATGTGAATTCTTTTAACTCATCATACACGGAATTAGGTGAATTGTTTAGATTCGATGATCCGTTGTTTTATAAGCTAGAAATGGTGAATAATCCAGCTTATAAAAAGAAGTCTGTTCTTGAATCAGATGGTTTGAAGACTCAAACAAATGAGAATGATCATGAAGAGCATCTAATTGAAGAAGAGATTACTACAGATAAAACAGATGGAAACGCGAATAATAACTTAAATGCTAATCCATCAAATGATTTAAAGATTTAGGAAGAGTAATCTTAAAATGATTCTGAAGTGGTTTCAGAAGAAGAATTGAAGCGATAATTTATTCAAAACAAAGAATTAAATTGGTAGGCACTTCTCAAAAATGCGAGTTACTTTGAGTTCTTTGATAATTCCATTAACACCAAGACATTTACGTCTCTTTCAACCAAGCCGATTCTCTAAAAAATATCATCTGATCAACTGATTACGTTAACTCTATCTTATGATGATTCTCTGACTCTATATGCGAATACAAAGAAGGTTTTCTAAGATTAAATGAGAGTAGAACTTCATGATTCGATTTGCTTGTTTCAAGGACTCAAAGAGAGACTGATTATCTTCAGAGAGCTTGGCAGTATTGCATCAAGGATAGAAATCGCTAAAATATTCCTTCTCACCATATAAATTCTCAGTAAGATTGAATTAATTCTACTCATTTTTTTATTTTTAAACTAAGTCGAAAGTTGCTTTTGATATTTACGAAGAATTGTTTCTAATTTGACCTGCATTTCACTTAGGTTTCTTAATGAAATCGTCTAAGAAGCACATGCAATCCATCATAACGGAACAGTAGCTTGCATTTGAAAAATTCTAAAAGACATTCCCAAAATAAGTGACGGAGATAATTCATCTGAAACTAAATCCTTAATTGTAAGCTGATGTCATACGATTTATGCTGACAATCATCAAAGAACACAGTCAACTCCGTAAAGGCACTGAAGACTATCTAGCTAAGCAATCTGATAGCTTGATTTATAAAATTTACACAGACTGCTCGAATTTAGAACTTACAATTGATTCAACTGTAAATGACTAAAATCAAATGGAAAGTGAGGAAACTTGTCACGATAAATATAAGATCACATCTAAGGGCTCAACTGTCCAAGAGGATACCTTAATCAACTCTAAATTCATCGATTATGCTCTGAAATTCGTTAACACAATCCTGAAATACCCTGATAATCAAGGCATCTAAGAAGTTACTCCTTTTGCAATGAATTTCGTTCGTACCCCTTGGAAATGCGAATACATTCCGTATAATTTAAGACAGCTTCAAAAGGCACTGAACAGCTTAGCTCTAATGGTACAGCATGATGAAATCCAACGGGAACATAAAATTATTGTTAAAATTCTAGAAAAAATTGAATATTACTTAGAAGTCATCCCAAAGTATCAATGGCTAGATGGAAAGTGGGCAGCTATTAATATCAAAGATTATGACATATTTTTGGGGGAACTGCTTGAGATAGTAAACTCGATCTTTGAAGCTGGACACAAGAGGCTTAGAAGGATTGCGCCATAATTAGCAAAGTCCCTTGTAGAATTACCAAAGTTTTTTGGATTACTTGGAACAGCAATAGATCGTCTTAAAAATGGTTATCCATCTGATAGCATCAATGAGAACCCAAATAACACCAATGTACACTCTGAAACTAAAAAAGATTAAAACAACATTTTGCTGATCGAAGCAGTGCATCTTCTGAGCAATATTAATAAAGAAAATCCTAGTCTCATTGAAAAATTAATGGAGGAAAATATTATTCAAAAAACGATTGCAGCACTCCAAGTCATGCCGCTTCCCCACAACACCAAGGCACTCTCACAGATTATCTATTTCCTATATCATGTGTCGCTAAAGGTAAGAATGAGTCATTTCCAATGAGAGATCTTGATTTATTTTGCTCATAAAATAATTTTTCAACAAAAAAATTATTCACTTTTTTCTCCCCTAGGAACAAGGAAGATAGTTAATTATGAGCTCAGGATTATTAGAGAAAATGATGGAAATCTTCGTAGAAGATGATTACTCTGAAGAATTATATGCTTTTACCTTGAATTTAGTGACAGAAGCACTTCACAATTATTATAACAACATTAAAGAAATCGTGCCAATTATCTAAGCGAAATTGGAAATGTTGCTTGTGACACTTCGTAAAAAATGTGCAACGTTCACTGAGAATGTTGAGGAGTATCTCTCCAGATCATAGACGAATGAATCTTAGCCTTCAATCAACATTAAATACAGACAGATACTCTGCTACTAAGTTGTGAATGTCTGCAAGGTATTCGAGAAACTGACAACAGGAATCGATAATGTTTATCCAGATGTGAAGAACGAATTCGCTAGTGAATGCTTGCACAGTTATCTAGAAATATTGTAGTTCCCATTCTTATTCCTGATGCCACAGAGGACAACTCACAAGACACCGTTCTTTTCAGTTAAAACAACATGCAAGGCAATTTATTCAAAGCTCGGAGATAAATCAGAGAAAGAGAAATACAGAATGCATAAGGTTTTGTTAGCGACTGTGACGAGATTAGAATAGTTGTTAAGGCATCCTATTGATCAACTAAAAGAATTGAACTTAGAGTTAGTCAGTGAATTGTAGAATAAAGACTTTAACACTGCAATACAAGTCAACTTCGACAAACAGATGTACAATCAAGTGTAAATCTATCAATAATTGCAGTTCTTGGATGCTATGATCAACACATTTAGATCTCTTAGAATCACTTCTTTAATGCCTGGCGACACGTAGTTTATTTAAAGAATATCAACGCTCTTCACCCTCACTTTCAACTAGCGATTCAAGGAACAAACTTTCTACGTCAAATAGCGAATCAACTACTTGAACGAGCAAGCAAATAAAATAAAGAACAATTACATCAGCGAGTAAGACTGCCCTAAGCAAGAGGAGACGCACCTTGAGTAAGAAAATAAGGAATTCAGATTGTACTTTAAAGATAACATTCTCTCATCTAAGAATCATGTGAATCACTACTCCTATCAGAATATCATCTTCCACACGATCCTTAAACTTGTCTATCAGAATTATACATCTAACGATGACTTCGAGACTCTTTAACCAAACCACGCTGATGTTCAAAGGCTCATTTCACTTTCTATTGACAATATCGAACTGTCTAGCATAGATTAAAAAATTATTGACCCATACGATTTCCAAACAGTAAGGCATTTTTTAAATAATTTCATAAAATGAAGATGTGTAAAGTTTAATTAATATTGTTGGTTTGAAATTTGATTAGTTAGAGCATGTGAGTGCTTTGGCAGGGACTCTAGTGATGTTGACTTAAATCCTGCAAATCTTTATGAAAGATGCTAAACTTGTTAATTTCTTGATTCTCGTTAATCTCTAAAAAGATGGATCCTTTGCTAAAATGGTCGAATTGGCTAAACGATTTTCTAATGTTTGGCAATAAAATGAACCAAAAAGTCTAATGAAAAACAAAGAAAATTACCAAGCCTTGATTGAACTTGGAATGTCTTAGGAGAGTGCAGCTCAATTCAGAAAATTCGAGAATCTCCTCCCCAGTTGCATCGACTAATGTTTAGAAACCATAAACTCAAGACTTGAAAGTTTCTTCAGAATGACTTCTCTGCAGATAACTATCTCCCTAAACTTCCGCAAAGATATCAAAGAAACAGCCAAAGAATCTGCTCGCTAAGCTGTTTTTGCTTGGCATTTTGAATAAATAAAATAGCAATAATCGATTCTTAAAGACATAAAGTTACCTTCAAAGAACAAATACTTCAGCTCTCTGATTGACTTTCTAATTACAAATATCGAACTGATGCTTCTCCCTCGGTTTAGATAAATGAAAAAGATTTAAGAAAGCGAAAAGCAAGATGAATCGCTGATCTAATATTTAAAAAATATTTTCCCAATCCACCCAAGAGGTAAAATTCTAATCGCAACCTTTATTATGATAATTTGAATGGCTTTTAAACTCTTTCTTTCTTTTTCTTGCCTTCATTTCAGAGTTTTTCATCCATGCGATTGAGGAATACAGAAAAGATAAAGTTGGTTATGGCTCAGATTTGAAATAAATTCTATCAAGTTACATACTCGACAATGGGGAAAAGATCAAATAATCTATGGAAGCAGCTAAGAGAGCTGAAGAAGCTGGTGGTAGTGACCAAAACAAAGGTGAAATAGCCAGCATAAAGAATCTTTAGAGGATAGGAAAAGAAGAGTTTTATGTTTCAGTTAAGCGTGAAGCTGAAGAAATGTGTGGTTTCTTCCTTCGAGAACTATTTTGTTTTAAGAATCATTCAGATTAGATTCTAGCTTTGCTTGTAAGAAAACAACAAACTGAAATGGAGAAAGTCAAGAAGAATATAACTCGGATTAAGATGATCTAAGCGTTAGAGTTAAAAAGGTAAAATGCATCAGCAATGGAAGTTGAAGAAAACTCTGAGAATAAAAGTTAAAGTAAGAAATAAGATAATAGTTCAGGTTCAAATGGGTAAGGAGAGGAAAGATAACAGTAATCAAGGCAGATGCAAGACAGTTAGCTATTACAATAATAACCAGTTTTTAGACAGATGGAAGGGGATCCGAGACCATCATTGTAATTATTATTAGATAATTTTTATTTATTTATTGATTATTTTTGTTATTTCTAGAAGTTTGCAGAGAGACTTTCTGTCAAGACAGTCAATAAGAAATCCATCTCTTTTCGACATTGCAAACTCATATGCAGCTGCTTCAAGAGGAAGAAGAGGAGGAGATTTCATGAGTCAAAGAGATGGAACTGGTTCACAATAGAATCCAGGTTCATAATCAAAAGAGAATATTGCTTCTAAATCAGAGTAACTTGATATTTTGAAGAGTGAAATAGAGAAATGGTCGGACGATGCACTTATTTTGATGTACAAATAAACACAATCAACTCATATGCAGAATGCCTACGTAGTATTTGCAACAATTAGCTTACTTTCTGGGAAAATCACAAAATCTGCTCCGAAGTTCAGAAATCCATTCCAAGCCGACAAAGAAGTCATTTCGAAACTCCGTAACAATGAACTATTAAGAATTCCTTCTCGTCTAGACACTCAATCAGGTGTATTTAAGCTAGAATTGATAAATTCATTGTTTCCATTTGTTGAAAAATTCGGATTTTATGAATATCAAGATGTCACAACTGTCTGCTAAGAAAAGAGCACAACTGTGCATTAATCCCTAGCTGGAACGAAACCATTTACAATTACACTTTTAGACTCTGAAAAGCTTGAATTACAATGGAGGGAGGGAACATAAAGCTACGAGATTGGACTAAAGTTCTTGAAAATGGCTAGAAGCTTCATAAATTAAGGTTTTGATCTCTTTTGCTCTCCAAAGAAAGGGGAAGATAAAGAATCTTCTAAACTCAACTCCTATGAAGCTCTCTCTAAATTAATTAATAACGTCTGCCACATTATCTAACTTGTAAGTTAGAATAATGCCGTGTATCTTTAGAAGATTAAAGAGGAGCTTGCAAAGGAAGAATCAAATGAAGAAAAGGGTAAGAAAGGAAAGGATTAAAAGATGTCAAGCTAAAGTGAGTTGATGTAATCTCCTAAGTAAAAGCAAGAAGGAACAGAATCAAAGTAGATGACTAATCCCAGCGAAGTAAAGAATGATAAAACTTTCAAAAATAAAAAAAAGAAAAGAAAAGGAAATAATAATAGTCTAAGTAAGAAAAAATCTGCTAATGTTCTCCAAGATGAGGAGGACAGCAAAAAGAAAGCGAAAAAAGCAAATCTACGTCTTTAAATAGCAAAAGCAGAAGAATTCAAGAAAGAAGCCATATCGTTCTTTTCAGATCTTCTAAAACAAACAAACGAACTTTACGAATACTACGGGTAAAGTTTAGTCAGTTTAGCAGTTCTTTTCTTTATCTTAGATTCTATCAAAGACTTCGGCGAGAGTGACATTAAGATGCTCCATTAATTCATAAGTGAGAAAGGAGTTGTAGAATTACTTAAAATACGTTTACCTTGTGATAAAAGTGAGTAAATTGTCGAGAAACTTAATATATTTTTAACCTCTGTGTCTTAAGATCGGATTATGGCTCTAGCTAACTATGAATCGAAGATAAAGTACTTTTTCTATGAAAAATGCTTACACAAGTAGACTACCATGTATAACATAAAGGCTGCTCCTGCATCGAACAACAACAAAAAATCAAATAAAAAAGAAAATATTGGAAATGAAGTTGTTCATTCTTCAGAAACCTTTAACATAAGTTCATCATAATAACAACCTGTTTTGGCATCTAGTGTTTCAGCCCCTGCTTTCAAGGATAGTAGTAAATTTACTCAAAATTAAACTCATAAAGTAAGTAGGCTTGCAGCTTCTAAAACAGAAGAACCAAAATAAGAAAATCCACAACGTTTACAAATGAGCTTTGAAGACCTGTTAGAAAGATTTATATATTTCTCAGAAGAACAATAGCCACTTTTCTGGGAAGCCTTAGATAAAATCTGTGAGAAAAAGGCAATCATGGTACCTTAGAAGCCAAAACCACAATCATCTAAGGGATCAAATAAAAGATCATTTTAATCTAAAAAACCACAAAAATAAGACCAATCAGAATAGACTCCTACACCAGCTGTCAGTTTCAATTTATCTGAAACTGTTGAAAACAACTAAACAACCAAGAAAACAGCCAAAAAAGGAGATAAAAAAGGAAGATCAAATACTCAATCAAAAAACAAAAAATAGCAGTCTCCAGAATTGAAAAGAGAAGCATTTTACGTATTGCGAGAAGGAATAGATCTTGATGTATTTAATCTCCTTCCCAAAGAAAACTTCATGGCTTATGCCTTCAAGTCTGATGCGAATTCAAAAGAAACACCAATCACACCTGGAGTTTACAATCAACAGATTAACTTCATAGCTCCAAGTCATATTTATGATACACTGAATGCTATTTTAGAAAGTACAGTTACGCAGTTTACTTAAAAGATTCTAGCGAATTATGAAAAAATACATGAAAAAACAAACAATGGAAAATTAAAAAGTACTACTGAAACAAATGCTAAATCTAAAAACCAAGGATCTTAGCTATTTGGAAGTGTCCTTCTTATTAAAGTTATTTAAGTCATCGCAAGATAATAGCCGACACTGATCCCGTAGATTGTGCGATTCAGATGTTCTAAAATAGTTAAGAAAATTATATCTGGACACCCCTTAGAACCAGTGTTTAATAAGTAACTTGGAAATCATTTCCATTTCTTGAAATTCATTACGAAATGTGCAAATTATTTCTCGATTGCGTAAGTTAAAGGGTTGATTTTCGAACTGTGCTTAGATAAGTAAATTCTTTATCGTAATTCTCAGTAAATGAGTACAATGCAGTCGTAGTAATCTGCTATGTCGTTAAATCATCCATCTGCATCTTCAAATCTTCTAGCTCCATTTGGCGCAGAGATTCGAAAAAAAGTTCTTGGAGAAATATATTCCTCAGTGGAACATGAAATAAATAATGCCTTCGAATCACCACCGACAATCCATTTGCTGATGTCAAATATTTTACTGCACATATCACTTCTGCACATTCGTGAAGCAGCTAAGCTGTCACTGAAGAACTTTTCATTGGATTTCTCATTCGAAGGGTTAGCTCAGCATTAGTAGATCTAACAGCTAGAAGGATATAACTTCGCGAAGCTCTATGGAGAGATATTTAAAAGAGTAGATCTGTCTAAGATGAGTTAGGTTTAGAGCTTAGTGGTGTTTGTAACTGCGATTCTTGAGATGCTCTATATTCTCAATTATTTCTTCATTCTCTACCCCACTGGCATTAGTTCTTCAAAATTAGAGTCAAAGAAGAAGCAAGAGGATTTTTTGAGTAGATTTGTGTAAGGATAGATTCTCAATGAATAGCTTCAAAAGCATATTAAACAGTATGCTGGTGTTGTCAACAATAATCTTATTGGAGTACTTCCTTCATCAGCTAATGATCCCTTTGGTGCGGCTTAACCTTCTCGCAGAGATTAGTTCTCGTACTTTGTTTTTATTAAATTACTTTTTGTTTCTAATTAATTTGTTTTGAACAAAAGTGATCTCATGGCATTTAACTAAATGAGTTTATTTGGTGGCAGGAACAGTATTGGAGCAAGTGATCCCTTGACAGTTCTGAGTAGATTTGCAACAAACTAGGCTCTTCCTTTTAATTTCTTAGCTCATTAGATTGACAGACAAGAAAGAGAAAGGGCTTCTTAGAATCCATATACTTAGCTTGCCGAATAAAGAGCTGGCGAACATGATTTAGGAGGTATAGAATCACTAGCTAATCATCTAAGGAGAACATAACCTGGAAGATATCTTTCTTTAGCCTCGTCTAATACAAGGAGAGGACAGATTAATGGGGAGAATAGAGGCAGAGGAGGTATGGGAGGATTAGATGACAATGGAGATATTGGAGTGAATGTCGGAGGAGGAGCTGATGATGATCTTGAACATATTATAAGAGTAGGAAATGAAGAAGATGGAGATGACGATGATGATGAAGATGATGATTAGATGGAAGGTATCTTTGATGAGGATAGTGGAGATGAAGAAGATGAAGATGATGAGGATGATGAAGAATAAGATGAAGATGATGAAGAAGATAGTGCAGATGAGGAGGAGGATGAGGATGATGAAGAAGATGATGATGAGGGAGAAGATGATGAGGAAGAATATGAAGATGAAGAAGATGATGATGTAGAACAAGAAGAGGACATTAGAGTAGAAAATGAATAGCAAAGGGCGCAAAGATAATAATTAAGAAGTAGAAATTCTAACAGAGTTAGAACAGATAATAGTAATGCCTAGAGTAGTGTAAATAATCAAGAAGTAACAGCTGAAGCAGTAGTACCTTCTGGAGTTATCCCCCAGCAGAATGAAAATAACAACAACACTAATACTAATATTCGTTAGAACATTGAAAATGAGGATTCTTAAATGTTTGAATCTGAAAGAAACGATGAAGATAACGAAGAATAATATCTCGACGAAGATGAAGATGACGAATTAGACGAATAAGACAACGCCGATGATGAACCAGGTTAAACTAGAATTGAAATATTCTTAAATATCGTTGAAGACCCTACTAATGAAAGAGATCATGATGATGATGAATAAGACAGTTAAAGTTAAGTAGCTGAAGAGGATGAAATTGAACCTGCGAATATTGTATTGAATGAAGAAGGGTCTTATTACAATCAAGACTGGGAAGATTACTCCAGTGAAGATGAAATCTCTGAGAATGATGATGAAGATGTTGAAGGAGAAGATTATTTTGAAGGTGGAGAAGAAGAAGATCATTCTGCTGAATAGGAAGTAGATGTTAGGGATAGAGAAGATGATGACGATTTTAGTGAAAATTACAGTTAAGATAGAGGAGATGCTGAAGATGAGAATTAAGAGGAAGAAGAAGAAGAAGATGGAGGGAATGGATTAATGAGTGAAGAAGAGGAAAATGTATGGAATGATTGTGATTTATCCGATGAAGAAGAAGGAAATTAATTCGAAGAAGAAATTGAAGATGAAGTAGAAGATGAAGAAGACGAAGATGAAATAGAAGGATAACATTTAACGATTAATCTGCAGGATTTTGTTGAAAGAATTGAAGACAACGACGACGATGAAGATGATGATGGTGAAGAAGAAGAAGTTGAGGATGACGATGAAGAAGTAGAAGAATAAGATGAAATGGAAATAGAAAACGATAACATAAGATCTATTTAGTAAACCTCAAATTAAGATCAACCTAGTAATACATGGGAAGTAGGGTTAGATGATGACAGTGGGGAGTTATTGAATTTCATGATGCCTGGTAGGACTAACTTAATCTCCAAGAAATCATAAAATCCAGTGAATTAACCACGATAGCCATTGAATTCCGACCCCGATCTCAAAAATACAGTCACAATGCGAGAAATCACTGAATTCACGAATATTTCGATGTGCTAATGTCTCAAAGATTCATTTTAACGATGCATGCAATAAATATCTGTATTTTATCTTGGCACTGCGATCATCACTAGCTACTCCACAAGTCTCAAGGAGATACAAAAAGAAGTCGCTGCTCTTGAAGCGAATTCGGCAGGATCGCTGTTTTCAACGAGTCAAGATGCATAACTGTCTTCAGATTCGTAAATGGTAAGAGATATAGTTAGTTTTCAAAATCATAACGAGTAATTTGAATTAATTAATCCTAAATCATAAACTTCCTTTTCTTTTGTTTTGTTCCTTAGCAAGCATAGAATAGTCTACTCCGTAAGACAGTCTACATAGCCCTGTTGATTTACTTGAAACACTTAAACTTCGATTCGTAGTATTGCACACTCAAGAAGCCACAAAGATTCTTCCCTGTTCACACTGGAGGCATACCTGCAGGCAATGAACCACCTGGATCGCCTTCTGCAGGTTCATCTTCTCAGCTAAGTTTCACTTAACTTCGATACACACCTTACATGGCAGGTGGAGAACGACGAGCAGCAGCCGCGTCAATTTAGAATCCACTTTAGAATAATAATTATTCTCGTCATTCTAGATCTCGTTTGAATCTCCGAATGCAATAATTCATGAATCCTAATGGGTTATACAGCAGCAGTGGCAACAGCAACCGTTAACCAAACGAGCAGCTGCTTGAATCTGAAATCCAAGGAAGTTCTCTAAACGAATTAATTTCAACTGTTTAAACAACTTTAGCAGCTCGAAATCCATAAAACCCATTGAGTTCATAATTTCTCAGGGGAAATGCATCTCAATTCATGTCTAATTTCCGTGGAGCAGTTGGAATCAGTAGCATAGGTAGCTTTAACGCTCCTTCGTTCTTCACTCAGCATCGATAGATTTAACCGCCTGGATTCATTCCTTATCCATTCCTAAACAATCCTAGATTTTCATGTATTTAATTATTAAAATCACAAAAACCAAATAATTCATTTAACTTTTTTTTGAAAACACACACAGAGAGAATCCCTTAAAATTCAGGAGGTATCCTACCCGAATCCCGAAACAACAACGATAGGTCTTTCACAAATGCAATGGATATTCTTCATTAATCTACTCTCCCTCGAATTTTAGAGGGCTCCGAAGATGTCCAAGAAGCATTGAATACTACTTTAGCGTAACTTTAACCACCTTCTATGAGATAAATCGCTGATGATAACATTCAAACCAATTCGTAGACTCTTCTTTAAGCAAGAAATATCTTATTGAATGCACAATCTACTTTGAATAATACAAATAATACAACAACCAGCAATGAGCCCACTCAGAATTAGACTTCAACTGATCTAACCTAAGAACGAATAGGCAGTATTGTAAACAGATTGAATTCCATAGCTCCATTGCTGATATCGTAGCTCACAAGAACTAATGTTCCTAATCCTAATTCTTTGTAATTAAGAGATATCCCAACACCTCATTGGATGCTTGAAGAAACTGTGCCGGAAAGCTTTTAGAGAGCAACTCAACGAAATGAAGTAGGATAGGAGAGAATTGAAGGAGAAATAGCATCTGTCCAGCAAGATATTGTGGTTCCTGCAAGATCAGATCAGTCTAACAGGTAGGAAAGAGAATAAGAAAATGGTTAAGCTTAGTAATAAGAAGAATAGCCATAAATGATGTCAGATTCTGTATAAAATAATAATAATAATAATAATAACAATGTGATACCTTAAACTGCCTAGATGTCTGCAGCTTCGATGATTGTATTATCTCGATTTAATCTTGATGCTAGCTTTTTGACGAGAAATAATCTAGATTTCTAATATTTTGATGAGTTACCTGAGGATATTAAAGAAGAACTCATTTTCTCGTATCTATAATATCCAGATGCAAACGCTGCTGAGGTGTTATAAGATCCTCCAGCAGTGGATAATAATGCTCCAGTTTAGAATTAAAACTAAACTGATATTGAAAGAGAACAATAATAACCAAATGAAAATACTACTCCTGGACCAGTTTAAAGCACAGAATCAATTGTTGAAGCACTTCAAGCACCTCCTGCAGCAGCTGCTGCTACTACAGCTTCCACAAATGCAGCTCCTGCTTCGTTAATTAATCACGCAAACGTTGAATTTGTTAATTCTGCTGATGTGAATCTTCGAGCTGAGATTCTCGTTTAATCTGAAGATGAATTCCTAAGAACTTTAACTCCTGAGATGCAAGAGGAAGCCCAAAGACTTCGTTAGGAAGCAGGCAGAGCTAACAATGGGATAAGTTTGCTAGAGGAAATACGCGCAGCTGATAGAAGAGCATAAAATGCATAAGGTGCTCGAGCAAATCTAGCTCGAGGTGCAGAAGCCGCTAGCAACCAACAATAACAAGACGAAGTCAACGAAATGTTTAAAGCTGAGAACATGCGATTGCAGAAGAAATAAGTCAGATTAATCGATGATTGGATTATCAAAGACAAATATATCTACAAAAAGTTATTAGACACTGATGATAAGTTCATAGAATCCATTTTAAGATTAGTCTATTATGGTGGGAAGTCCTCGAATGTGTTCCCACTTTAACTACTTGAACTCATCTGCAAGAATCCGCTTGTTGAAGAAAAGGTATTTGATGCTCTTATGTTTATTCTCATGAATCCTAACATGCCGGAGATTAAGAATAACCAAAAAATGCAAGAAAACATAAATGCCAATTAA
>Ga0302271_10003066_pt1 | contig 14455 bp, 7 predicted proteins | sample III_Bog_N1_1_FD_198767 | JGI IMG/M metagenome (GOLD analysis project Ga0302271, IMG submission 198767) | Peat permafrost microbial communities from Stordalen Mire near Abisko, Sweden - III_Bog_N1_1 | ecosystem: Environmental > Terrestrial > Soil > Wetlands > Peat | place: Sweden: Abisko... | reverse complement strand
GTTTATTTGTCCTCCTGTCAAATCCATTGTTAAGTGTGAGTTCAAGTATCTTCGGAAGATTCAAATAACCTGTGAGCCAGTAGGCCTCGGTTCCAAAAGCTCCTGTCTCAACACAACCTGAGGCTCCTCCGTTTCGTGCATCAACCAGGCTCTTACCCTGACGAAGTAACTCCTGTATTATTGCATCTGTATTGAAGCATGAAGGTTGTCCGAATCCTGTTCTTATGATATCAAGGGCTTTATGTATAAAACGGTCGGGACTCTTCTTTGAAATCTGGACCATTGAACTGGGCTGAAGGATACGCATCTCTTGTATAACCTCCAGCAGAATATATGACATTTCATTTACGGCATCAGTTCCATCGGGTTTCACACCACCCAGATTAATCAGGCAAAAGTCAGTAAATGTGTTACTTTCGCTCGCAGTTACTCCCATTTTGGGGGGAGAAGGATGATTGTTGAATTTTACCCAGAAGCATCCCAGAAGATCATCCATGTGTTCAATTGATAGAGATCCGCTTTCTTTTTCTTTCTGATAAACAGGAAATAAGTGCTGGTCCAGCCTGCCCGGATTGAATGAATCCCAGGGATTCAGTTCCGTGATTACTCCCAGATGTATAAACCAGTAGTGCTGAAGCATCTCATGAACGGTTTCAGGTGCATATGCCGGGACTTTCCTGCAAACCTCTGCCATATTTAATAATTCCTGCCTTCTTGCGAAGTTAAATTCAATCATGGCCAGTCTTTCAAGTTCCATAGCATGTCGAAAAGCATACATCATAATTGCATCACAGCAAATATCCATTGCCTTGAGCTCCTCAAGCTTTGCCACAGCATTTTTATCAGTATAAAAATCAAGATTCTCATTGGCATCAGCAATCTCCTTTTTAACAGAAAGGAAACCTGTTGTGAACATCCTGTAGCCCAATACAGTATGTCCGGGAGCACGTTGTTCCTGGAACTCAGTGAACATACCCGCGTTGTAAGCATTCAGCCATTCGGGAGCCATAAGAGACATAATCCGGTCACGATTGCTCTTTCCTTGCCAGAAAGGGATGATCTCGTTTTCGTAGATTTCCTTTACCTCATCATCTACTTTGAAGGAGACTTTCTCACGGGTGTTTAAAATCTCAAGGTCCTTTAATGAATGAAGGCTTATTTCTGGATAAGTAGGAGTCTCTTTGGGAGCCGGGCCACGCTCTCCTACAATCAACTCACCTTCACCGATATATATTTTTTTATTCTTCAAAAGATATTCAAATGCCTTCGCCCTCTTCACAGGAATGGAAAGTTCGCGTGCCTCATCACTCTTATAAAACTGAGTAATCAGCAAAGCTCTTTCTGCACTTAACTTTTCAACTGCTTTCAGGCTCTGTTCCCTTAACTTTTTTACTCTTTCTGAAATTTTCATTTTGGAATAACATTTATCATTTTTTAGTCTTGAAATCCATTAAACGTAAAGTTCGCAAAGCCCGCCTGTGCTGATGCTCCGGCGGAATGAACGCAAAGCACAGAAAGACAAAAGTGCATTTCAAAACTTTGCGTCCTTTGCGAATATACTACTCATACTTTGTGATTAATTGTTTTCTAATCATTATCCTCCGATTTTTACTGTAATACCTGTTTCAAGGAAAAACTCTTTTATTTCCTGCATTTTTTCATTTGACAATGGCTCAACACCTTCCATTTTATAAGGAAGATTGAACTTTTTATATTTTGATGATCCGATCTTGTGGAATGGAAGCAAATTGATCCTTCTAAGGGAATCTGTTTTTGTTGAGATGAGATATTGCCTGAGTCTGCTAAGATGATCAAAATCGTCATTAAATCCGGGGATAACAGGAATTCTGACATACACATCTTTGCCGCTGCCGAGCAAAAGCCGGTAATTATCCAGAATATTCAGGTTTGACATACATGTTGCTTCAATATGCTTTGCCTCATCAAGATGCTTGAGGTCAAAGAGGAATAGGTCGGTGTAAGGAATTATTGCCTGATAATTTTCAGATGATGAATAACCTGAGGTATCTACTGCAGTATTATACCCCTCACTTTTGCAGGCCTTTAATGATTCTAGGAGGAATTCATTCTGAAGCAATGGTTCTCCCCCTGAGAATGTAACTCCTCCTTTTGAATGTTTGAAAAATACCTGCTCCTTTACCAAAATATCAAGAATATCATCAACTGAGTATGTTTTCCCGACTTCCTCGTCTCTGCTGAATTCTCTGTCACCAACCCTGTTTGTCTGAATAACCTTTTCAGGCAATGGTGAAATGCCCTCAGGATTATGGCACCACCGGCATTGAAGGGGGCAGCCTTTCATAAAAAAAGTCACCCGGATCCCGGGACCATCGTGGATAGAATATTTTTTTATACTAAAGATGAGGCCGGTCATAGAGATGAAATGAATAGATATTAAATAGAAATAAATTTAAATGAATTGAAATTAATAGTTGAATGAATACCTTTAGTATTCTGCTGTATAATATCAGAACGGGAGTAAATTTCAGGAATTATAAAACATCAGACAGCAGTAGAGTCGTCTGCCGAGGCGTTGCATCATGAAACGATATTTCAGCTTTGCAATCATAAGATTCTTTAAGGTGCAAGTTAATTAAAAGTTAATTAAGTCTGTAAAATTTTGCTGTCTGTCTTTTCTTTTAAATTTGCTTAGTCAGATGCAAAAAAATGAAACTGTTTAACACTTTTTTAGTATTAGTACTGCTGGAAACGCCATTACTATGCCAGTCTGTTGAGCGCCATACGGTCAGCGGATATGTCAGAGAAGTAGTAAGCGAAGAGTCGCTTATTGGCGTAAACATCTATTTATCAGATCATAAGAATGGCACAGTAACCAATAATTACGGTTTCTATTCACTAACAATTCCATCAGAAGACTCCGTTGGACTTGTGTTTTCCTATGTAGGGTTCGCAACAGAAATCATCAGAGTCCCCCTAAATAAGGACCTAATGCTATTCTCTCATTTTTGAATCACATGCCTGTATATGTTTGATTTTATGATGCATACAAAATTTAACATATGATTAACATAACTTTAACAAAAGTCGAAGCAACAATTCTGCCTCACAGACGTCTATACATTGGATGACAACAGAAGAAAGGAAAAAGTAATCCACCTTCGCTTAAGCTTCGGTGGACGAAGAAAATAAAAAGTTTAAAAAAAATAAAAAAATATAAACCTTTTGCAGTATTCAATTGTTATAGTATAAGGTTAAAAAGATATAAATTTAATTTAACGATAATTTTAATTTCTCTACAATCGCCATTCGGCGTATTCAACGATCAGGTTTAGGTTAATCGAGTATAAGGCACCGCCCGGTGCCTTTACTTTTTTTGTATATTGCCAGCTGATAACATAACCTAAACCAACTTATCAGATATGAAAAAAGCTATTATTTTTATTATTCCCCTTGCAATTCTTCTTAGCACCGGAGGTAAAAAGGAAGTAAAAAGCAATAATCCATTCTTCAACACGTATGATACACCATTCGAAGTACCGCCATTTGAGCAGATAAAAGCAAAACATTTTATGCCGGCTTTTATTAAAGGATTTGAAGATCAGAAAAGAGAGATAAAAACAATAATAAATAATTCCAAAGAACCGACATTCGAGAACACAATAAAGGCTTTCGCATACAGTGGCCAGTTGCTGCAAAGAGTAAGCAGCGTTTTTGGATCTTTAAATTCTGCTAATACCAACGATTCAATCCAGGCGATAAACAGGGAGCTCTCTCCAATCTCGTCGAAACACCGCGATGATATCAACCTGAATGATACTCTTTTCAAAAAAGTCAAGTCAGTATATGATAACAGGGCAAAATTTGCGCTCACTGACGAGGAGAAAAAGGTGCTCGAGGATACATATAAAGATTTCATAAGAAGCGGAGCAGCTTTATCAAATGAGGACAAGGACAAGCTTCGTAAAATAAACAAAGAGTTGTCGCTCCTTTCAGTCCAGTTCGGACAGAATCTGCTGGCAGAAACGAATGGATTCAACCTGATTATAGACAAAAAAGAGGATCTCTCAGGATTGCCGGAAGGTGTAATCAATCAGGCAGCCGGAATGGCTAAGTCCCTGAAGATGGATGGCAAATGGGTATTTACACTTCAGGTTCCAAGTATGACACCTTTCCTTCAGTATTCTGACCGGCGTGATCTGCGGGAAAAACTTTTCACTGCATATTTTATGAAAGGGGATAACGACAATGATCATGATAACAAAGCGGTTATTGCAAAAATAGCAAAGCTCAGATATGAAAGATCTCATCTGCTGGGCTATGATAGTTTCGCAGACTTTGTTCTTGAGAGAACAATGGCTAAAACGCCTGAGAAAGTCTATTCTTTCCTTGGACAGGTTTGGAAAGCTGCATTACCGGTAGCAAAAGCTGAAGCAGCAGCTCAGCAGGAACTCATTGATAAAGAAGGAGGTAAATTTAAGCTTGCCCCATGGGACTGGTGGTATTATACTGAGAAAATAAAGAAAGCAAAGTATGATCTTGATGATGAAGCAACAAGGCCATATTTTAAAATTGACAATGTAATGGATGGTATGTTTTATGTTGCCAATCAACTCTACGGACTTACTTTCACAAAAAGAACCGATATCCCGAAGTATCATCCTGATGTAAATACCTTTGAAGTTAAACGCGATGGGAAACATATCGGATTACTTATGATAGATAATTACCCCAGACTTTCAAAACGTGGTGGTGCATGGACCGGATCCTTTCGTGGCCAAAGCCGTGATATTAATGGAAAAATGATCACTCCGATAGTGACAATTGTCACAAACTCCACTCCTCCCAATGCTGATAAACCTTCTCTTCTGACTGCGGAGGAAGCAAATACTGTCTTCCATGAATTTGGCCATGCACTTGCAGCACTTCTCTCAAATAAGACTTATCCCGGAGGTTCCTTACCACGCGATTTTGTCGAATTGCCATCTCAGATTATGGAACATTGGGTCCTCGAGCCGGAAGTACTTAAAGTATACGCTAAGCATTATAAGACTGGAGAAGTAATTCCTGCAAACCTGGTTGACAAATTAGTGAAGTCAGGTAAATTCAATACCGGTTTTGTTACAGTAGAATACCTGGCAGCTGCTCTCCTCGATATGGAATATCATTCCATAAAAGAACCTGTTGATATTAATATCAGGGAATTTGAACAGAAAGCTATGGACAAATACGGTTTAATACCAGAAATCAAGCCAAGATACCGTTCAACATATTTCAATCATATCTGGGCGGGAGGATATTCAGCGGGATACTACGGCTATATCTGGTGTGAAATTCTTGATGCTGACGCATTCCAGGCTTTCAAGGAAACCGGAAACATCTTCAATAAGGAAGTTGCTGCCATATTTGAAAAAGAGATCCTCTCAAAAGGAGGTTCAAAAGATCCTTTGGCAATGTATATTTCATTCAGAGGAAAAGAACCTGGCATAGATGCTCTTCTTGAAAACAGAGGCCTTAAATGATCCTATTGCATGAACTGAATTCAGATGAGTATGTCTTAAAAATATTTTCATTCTAACCTTCGTGTTCCTTACTGTTACTCTTAGTGACGCTTTGTGGTTGAGAGTATTGAAATTTAACTACGAAGACCCACAAGGAATTCACTAAGGTTCACAAAGGACTCTTAAGACTACTCTTTGTATCTGAAAAAAATTATATTTGTACTACACGTACCACATCTGCAAAAGATGAGAATCAGGTTATTATTTTTTCTTTTAACATTAACTCTTTGTTTGCATGCGAAAGCTCCTGATCCGGAAGCGGTTAATGGCGTAATTGACTTACGTGGGATCAAGACTCCTGATCATTTCATCGTGACGCTCAACGGGAAATGGGAGTTTTACTGGAATAAACTGTTAAAACCATCAGACTTTAATTCTTCAGGTCTAATCCCTGATTATTATGGCAAGGTTCCGTCTTATTGGACAGAGTACCCCCATGATTCTGTCAAAACAGAAAAATTTGGTTATGCAACCTACAGGCTTACAGTTTTATTTCCTCATGGTTTCAAAAATCCGCTCGCAATAGATTTGCCTGTATTTGATTCAGAGTATGATGTTTATGTAAATGGAAAATATATAGGAAGTAACGGTGTTCCCGGAAAATCTGCTGAGGAAACAAAACCTGAGTACAGAAGAAGTTTTTATCGCATTGTACCGGAATCCGATTCAATGAATATAATCATTAATGTTTCAAATTTTCAGCATCGCAGGGGAGGATTCTGGCTTCCTGTAAAACTAGGAACCTTCAGGGAAGTGCAGAGACAACTGGCAAACGGCTGGGCTGCAGAATGGTCTGTTATAAGCCTCCTGCTTGGATTCTCAATGTTTATACTGTTATTCTACGTTTTAAATCCTGCGGAGAAACTGTTAGGCTCTTTCGGCATAGTAACAATGGGACTGGCCTTAAGGCCCTTATTTACAACTCATTATCTTATTTACAATCTGATTGACTTTAGCTGGATCTGGGTTATCAGATCTGAATACCTTATCTCATTTCTAATTGTCATTGGGTGGTCGTGGTTTGCACAAAACCTTTATCCTTCTGTATATGCCCGCGTAGCTGCCTGGATCATAACAGTTCTATTCATTCTGATTTCAATATTCACACTCTTGATGCCGGTCAGCATGTTCAGCTATTCGATATTCGTACTACTTCCTTTAATGACAGTTCTGATGTTTTATCTTCTGTTTAAAAGCTTTAGTGGTTTATTGAAGAAGCAGGTACTGGATTTGATGTATTTCCTGGCATTTATCTTTCTTTTTCTCGGCGGAGTTCACGACTTCAAAGTATCATTGGGCTATTCGGGAAGCAGTGTTGGATACATACTGACATATGTTATTGTACTGTTTGTCTTCATCCAGATGTCGCTCATAATGTATAAATGGATCAGGGCGTTCAAAGATAAAGAGAAATTACAGGATGAACTGGCATTTGTTAATCGTAACCTTGAATTATTGGTTAATGAAAGAACACAGGAACTTAAAAACAGAAACGCGGAAATCGAAAAACAGCACTCGATGATAGCAATTCAGAATAAACAACTGTCAGATACCATCCAACTCAAGAATAGGATTTTTTCTGTCATTGCGCATGATTTAAGAAGTCCGGTTGTCAATATCCTTTATATGCTTAATCTACTTAAAGAACCGGAATATAAAGAAAAGTACGATACTTATGCAAATTCAAGTATACAGTATGCGCAGCTTGTTATCAGTCTGCTTGAAAATATGCTTGTCTGGGGACGTGATCAGGAAAACAAAATCAAATATTCTCCGGAGAAGCGCGACCTGGCCGATATAATCCTTACAAACCTCAGCATTATAAAAGAGACATCTGATAAAAAAGAGATCTCAGTCAATTTTACCCAGGTAGGAAATTCGGTTGCTTATTGTGATAAGGATCTTCTTGATATTGTAATAAGGAACCTGTTGTCTAATGCTGTAAAATACACACCCAGAGGAGGACGTATCAGCATTCTTTTGAAGGATAAGACTATGACCGGTGAGGTATTAATGCTCAAAATATGTGATAATGGTACCGGCATTCCTGAAACTAAACAAAAGTACCTGTTTACCTCGACTGAAATTGAGAGCACTCCCGGAACCGAAAATGAGAAAGGAACAGGCCTGGGACTTAAGCTGTGCTATGAACTGGTGAAGATCAACAATGGTACAATTTCTATTGAAAGCAAGCAAGGTGAAGGAACGTGCTTTATAATTACACTTCCAATAGGAAAATAATTATAATAAGCTATTAAGATTTATATCAATCGGTTATGAGTTCTGCCAGTCCTTCTTTATCCAGTATCTTAATACTCTTCCCCTTCACCTCAATATAATTTTCACCTGCCAGTAAACTGAAGGCTCTTGCGACGGAGGGTCTTGCGACTCCGAAAAAATCAGCCAGCTCATTTTGAGTCATCCCCAGAGTTATAGTGTTATGTTCAGTACCAGCTTTTTGTAGAATATAATGTGCCAGTTTGCCTCTAATTGTTTTAAAATTCAGAAATTTAATCTTCTCCGACAGAAATTGCGACCGGTTTGATATCATATCCAGAAAATTGACCAGCAGCAGATCCTTCTTCATTAATAAGTTAAGAAAATCGGCTTTCTCAATCAAAAGAAACTCTCCGTCTGATACAGCAACCACATTTACAGGAAATACGTTTTTGTTTCCAAACAAAAAAGCTGATGCAAGTACCCCCGGGGCCTGAATATCTTCTATCTTTATCACCCTCCCGGCATAGTCAACCATTTCTCCTTTTACAACTCCGCTAATTACAATGATAAGTGAGCTGACCGGTTCACCGCTTTGTGATATCATTGAACCTGCCTGAAATTTTCGAATCCTGAAGGATATGGCGCCAAGATGCGTTTCAACATCTTCAGGAGTCATTCCTTTAAACAGCGGCGCCCTGGAAAGGAGATTATAGTCCATGATTTTTCTGTAAAAATAGCGATTTGGTTTATCATTTAATTCCTGATTGACAATCCGCAATGCGAAAACATCACAATCCGCCAAGCCACTTACAATAGTCGTGTGTGTTTGATCAAGGTAACCCTTTTTCTATTATTTTTGGCTACTTTAATTTTAGTGTGATGAAAAAAATACTGACATTCTTAATATTCATTTTTGTTTATACCTGCCGGCTGACCTTGGCACAAGATGAAACTGAAACAAAATTGATGAAACAATTCCATGCCATACAGAGTGGTGAACTGATGACCTGGATTGAGAAGCTCTGTTCACCCGAATTTAACGGAAGGCTTACCGGAACTCCGGGCTTTTTAGCCAGTACAGAGTGGGTTGCAGGGAAATTTAAAGAATGGGGAATCAAACCAGGCGGCGATAATGGTGATTATTTTCAATGGTTCTCTGCCCCTTATACAGATGTCAATGATATTGGCAGCCTGGTCCTCAGTTTGCAGCAATCTGACGGCTCCGTTATTAAAAAGAAATATAATTATCCTGATGATTATTATCCCGGAATGAATTCAGGAAGCGGCGAAATAACGGCAGATGTTGTTTTTGTAGGATTTGGTGTTTCAGCTCCCGAGCTTAACTATGATGATTATAAAGGTATTGACGTAAAGGGTAAAATAGTTCTCATGAACAGAGACGTGCCTTATACTGATCCAAGAAATCCTGAGTATAAAAAGTGGGTAGCCTACTGCTATCATCAGTATAAGCTTGAAAACGCCGTTAAACATGGTGCTGCAGGATTTCTTTACATTGACGGTATCGGTGCAAATCCAAATATATCTTACGATGCATCAATAATTGTCTGCGGGATTGGAGCAGACCCTCTCAATGATATTTTCGCCGGTCTTAAAACTACTAATAAGGAACTGACAGAAAAAATTATTAAGACCCTAAAACCATCCTCATTCAATACTGGCAAGATAATGACAATTAAAGCCAATACTACCCGTCACAATGAAGGGAAAGGATGTAATGTAATCGGTTTATTGGAAGGAAGTGATCCGGTTCTTAAAAATGAAGTTATTCTTATCGGAGGACATCTGGATGCAGTCGGAAAAGCAGGCAAAGTAGTCAACGGAGCCCTTGATAATGCAAGTGGGATCGTAGATATCATGGGTGCTGCTAAGGCGCTGGCTCAATCGGGAATAAGCATGAAAAGAAGTATAGCGTTTCTTTGTCTGGGCGGAGAGGAAAACGGATTACTGGGAAGCAAACAATATGTAAGCAAACCGCTTTTCCCGCCGGAAAAGACAATTAGCTATATTAATCTCGATATGGTCGGCAACGGTACAGGTCTTGCCGTCTATGCAGGAAGCCCTTATGAAGAGCTTCTGACCTATTTTGTTGAGGCAAATAAAAAGTATTTGCATCGTAGTATGCATACTTCAGCGCCGGTTCCGGGCAGCTATTACGGACGACCACGAAGTGATGGCGTTGTTTTCAGTATGGCAGGTTACAGAACCATGTCATTATCAACCACTGACGGTTATAAAAAAGTTTTCTATCACCTGCCAGGTGATGATCCTGATGCAGTTACGATAGATATCATGGAGGATGTTTCTAAGATGATGTATATCGCTCTGATAAATATGGCGAATGATACAATGCTGAAATTCTGATAAACTGTATGTAAGGGTCACGATAGAGCTCTGCAACGATCAATAATAATTTAGAATATATCTTCATTTTGTAACATACGTTACATTTTGTTCTGTCACATTTTCGCAGTTTTGCTGCGAAAATAAAAACTCAGATGATATGAAAAGAGATATTTTAAAAATTGACGATGAACTATGTAATGGTTGCGGACAGTGCGTCCCTAACTGTCATGAAGGAGCATTACAGGTAATTGACGGAAAGGTTCGACTGGTAAGTGAGCTAATGTGCGACGGTCTGGGCGCATGCATTGGTCATTGCCCCGAGGGCGCAATTTTAATTGAAAAAAGAGACGCAGAACCTTATAATGAGGCCAGGGTAATGGAACAGATGAAGGACAAGGGCAAAAATACAGTAGTTGCACACCTGAAACATCTTAAAGATCATGGCGAAACAGGTTTTCTTCAGGAAGGAGTATCCTATCTGAAGGATCACAGGACCGCCTTAAATTTCAATCTTGAGGAAGTCATGACTGAAGTGCACAACCATGGGAAAGCCTCTGCAATACAATCCGCGGTACTGAATATCTCTCATAATCATAATCACGAAGGTGGTGGATGCCCGGGGTCGAGAACCATGATAATTGAAAAACCTTCATCACAAACAGATTCTGTTATGGCTAGCGATCAGCCTTCGGAACTAAGGCAATGGCCGATACAAATGCACCTGGTAAATCCTAATGCCCCATATTTCAGAGGTGCTGATCTGCTACTTGCTGCTGACTGCGTAGCGTTTGCGATGGGAGGATTTCACAGTAAACAACTGAAGGGCAAATCACTGGCAATAGCATGTCCGAAGCTCGATCATGGTACTGAATCATATATTGAGAAATTAACTGCAATGATTGAGGTTGCAAAAGTGAATACCATAACTGTGATGATGATGGAAGTACCTTGCTGCGGAGGCCTGCTGCAAATGGTCAGATCTGCTCAGGAAAACGCCTCAAGAAAGGTTCCGGTGAAGAAGATGATTGTGGGGATTAACGGTGAGGTTTTACAGGAAGATTGGGTGTGATAAACCAATTTGAAAATTGAAAATTTGAAAATTTGTATTGCTAAACATCATATGGCAGTATAGATTGATATTCAGGAGGATTTTATATATTTGAGAGAAAGCATTTTGTTGCAAAAGATTTGTTTTTAAATTCTTCAAAACTTTTCTTTATGGCGGCTGAACTCTCTGCTCCTGAACCTTCTGTCTCTAATTTATTTTTAGGTTTTGATATTGGCTCTGTATCGCTGAATACAATAGTTTCAGATGAAAATAACAACATCCTCGAGGAGTGTTACGACTTTGTTTATGGAAGACCATTTAATGTTCTGAGATCAAGGTTAGCAAACATATTTGAAAAATACCCTGTTGAATCGATCACCGGGATCGCCCTAACGGGAACAGGAGGTAAACTTGCATCAGAGCTTATCGGAGGGGTTTTTGTCAATGAGATTATCGCCCAGGCAACTTCAACCGGAAAATTATATCCTGAAGCCAGAACCATTATTGAAATAGGAGGAGAAGATTCAAAGCTTATCCTCCTGGAGAAAGATCCTGAAACCGGACATTCCAGGCTTGTCGATTTTGAGATGAACAGTATTTGTGCTGCGGGAACTGGCTCATTTCTTGATCAGCAAGCCAGAAGAATCGGAATTCCTATTGAAAATGAATTCGGGAATATGGCGTTGAAATCTGTTGATCCGCCCAGGATTGCTGGCAGATGCAGCGTCTTTGCCAAGAGTGATATGATCCATCATCAGCAAATAGCAACACCACTACATGATATTGTTGCGGGTCTGTGTTTTGCGCTGGCAAGAAATTTCCGAAGCAATGTAGCACGAAGCAAGGAGATCAGGAAACCTGTAGTCTTTTCCGGAGGAGTTGCTGCAAATACGGGTATGATAAGAGCCTTCAGAGAGACCCTGAATCTGACAGATGAAGAACTGATCATACCACAATATCATTCTTCAATGGGAGCCATAGGATCTGTCTATTATGCCAGAGCCAATAATCTTAATATGAATCATTTCTCAGGTATTACAAAACTTGATGAGTACCTTTCAGGGATGACCAGTGAATTTGTTAGTCTCCCCCCGCTTAAAGAATCTGCTGCCGAATATAATAAAAAGGTCTATAGCATTAAAAACCTGGCAGAAAAACCGGGAGTTTACCTGGGACTTGACATAGGCTCGTTAAGTACAAATGTTGTTCTTATTGATGAACAGCACAGGGTGGTTGCCCGACAATATCTTCCCACGGCAGGCAAACCGCTCGAAGCTATACTCAGAGGACTGACCGGGATATATGATGAAGTTGGCGAAAATGTAATTGTACTTGGTGCAGGGACTACAGGTTCCGGACGCTATCTCACCGGAGATTTTATAGGCGCCGATAATATTGTTAATGAAATTACAGCACAGGCTACAGCTGCTATTGACTTTGATCCCACAGTTGAAACTATTTTCGAGATTGGAGGTCAGGATTCAAAATATATTAGTATTGAGAATGGTGTTGTGGTTGATTTTGAGATGAATAAAGTTTGTGCTGCCGGTACAGGATCATTTCTGGAGGAGCAAGCCGAAAAGCTGAATATCAATATTGTTGAGGAATTCGGGTGCATAGCTCTCAAATCTGACTGCCCGGTTAAACTGGGTGACAGGTGTACGGTATTTATGGAATCAGATTTGAATTCATTTATGCAAAAAGGGGTCAGGAATGAAAACCTGGTTGGCGGCCTGGCATATTCAATCGTCTACAACTACCTCCAGAAAGTGGTAGGAGATAAAAAAATCGGCAATAAAATTTTCTTCCAGGGAGGAGTTACCAATAACAAAGCTGTTGTCGCTTCATTTGAACAGGTTTTAGGGAAGAAAATTATTATACCTCCTCACTTTGATGTAACCGGAGCTATCGGCGCAGCAATCCTCGCAAAAAAATCGATGAAGGCCGGACAAAGAACGATATTCAAGGGGTTTCACGTCAGAAATGCAACATACAAAGTCACAAGGTTTGTGTGTCAGGGATGCACTAATCATTGCGAAATAAGCCGTGTTAAAATAGATGGGGAGAAGAAATCACTTTATTATGGAGGGCGTTGTGAAAAATATGAAACTGACGGGAGGAAGAAACTTAATAATAATATCCCAAATCTGTTTGTTAAGAGGACAGAGATTCTCATGGATGGTTTTGTTGAAAAGGAATCCTGGAAATCGACTACAATCGGTATTCCAAGAGCACTTATGGTATTCTATCAGCAGTTTCCATTCTGGAGGACATTCTTTGAACAGCTTGGTTTTACTGTAGTCATTTCAAAAGAATCAGATAAATCGCTGGTTACCAAATCTATTGAGTCAATAACTACAGAGACCTGTCTCCCCGTAGAGCTTATTCACGGACATGTTATTGATCTGATTGAGCGTGGGGTGGATTACATATTCCTTCCTTTTATAGTTAGTGGGAAAGAGAGAAAGGGAAACAGTACAAATAATTGCAACTGTCCATGGATACAGACTTATCCATTTATGATCAAGGCAGCACTCCGGGGGAAAATAGATGAATCAAAACTCCTTGTCCCAACACTTCATTTCAGATTTTTTGAAAGAGCACTCCTGGTTGAAATGACTGAATATTTCAGTGAGAAATTTGGAATCAGTAATGCTGAAATCAGGCAAGCGGTATACAAAGCCGACGAAGTGCAAACCTTATTCGAAATGAAGCTGGTTGACTTTGGCAAAGAGGTATTGGAAACTATTCCTGAAAACTGCAGGCCTGTAGTGCTTCTGGGAAGGCCATATAACAGTTCGGATCAATATCTAAACCTGGGACTTGTAGAAAAGCTTATAAGCCAGAATGTTATGCCAATTCCTCTTGACATGCTTGATCTTTCGCCCTATAATATCTTTGCCAGCTACAGGAATATGTACTGGCCAAACGGGCAAAAACTTATTGCAGCAGCTCAATATGTTGCAAAAAATGAGAAATTTCATGCAGTATATGTAAGTAATTTCAGGTGCGGGCCAGACTCTTTCATCTGGCATTATGTCACTGAGGAACTTAAGGGTAAACCATTTTTGCACCTTGAGATAGATGAACATTCAGCCGACGCAGGGATGATCACCCGGATTGAAGCTTTTATGGACAGCCTGAATGGGTACGAGAAAAACGATAAGAAGAATGTGACAATTTTCAGACCTCGTCCCGGACAGGCTTCACCTCAAAAAAACAGGGTGATGTATTTTCCATACATGAATGATAATGCATATATGATAGCTGCAGCCGCACGAAG
>Ga0302271_10003065_pt1 | contig 14456 bp, 9 predicted proteins | sample III_Bog_N1_1_FD_198767 | JGI IMG/M metagenome (GOLD analysis project Ga0302271, IMG submission 198767) | Peat permafrost microbial communities from Stordalen Mire near Abisko, Sweden - III_Bog_N1_1 | ecosystem: Environmental > Terrestrial > Soil > Wetlands > Peat | place: Sweden: Abisko... | reverse complement strand
AAGAACCTTGATTCCCTAGTCAACCTTAATTCCGGAGAGGATACCTTTCTTAGCAAGAAGTTGAACGAAATTGGTTCCGCAAGAAGAGTTTTGCTTAGCAGTTTCAGAGTAGAAGATAACACCGGAGATATGTTCCTCAAGAGTGGGAGTGGTGAAGAGCAGTTCTCTGTATGCCTATCTGTTTACTTCAGTGTTTTCAATTCCTAAAGCAGCGAATTTCTTGCCAATGGTACCAGTAGACTCATCAGCAGCGAGGATTCCCTTTCCTGGAGTTGCAAGCTTAGCGGCATTAGCTGCCAATTCTTTTCTGAAGTCAGTCATATTATTGAAGATTTTGCGAGGATAGTCTTGTTTTGATTATTTTTATTAATTTAATTTATTTCTTCCAAAGAACGAAAGTGTTAGCAATTTTAAAGGATCAGCTACGTCATACAATTATTTATTAATAATCAAGACTACCGCATTATTAACCACTTCGAAGGGCAGATCTCTTTTTCTTTAGCAGGCATTCAAGTGTTTCCAAAGGTAACATTCTTAAAAATCTTCTTAAACCTCTCTTATCTTGGTTTAAAAACTCTTTTTCTTGTTCACTTCAACATAATGTTCATTTTTTCATTTGTTGAGTTTCTTATTAGTATGTACCAGCATTCAATAGTTAAGTATTTTATCTTTATATTAGCTCTCTTAAAACCCAAAGTTACCTGTTTCATATCCAGTTTGTACGAATGAGAGTTAGTTTTTTGAAAAGAAGGCAATTTCTGCTCTAAAATTAGGCTTGTCACACATTATAATCACTGATTTAAAACTTCTATATCATATCAAGAAGATTTTTTTCTACAAATTATAATTTTCGTTCATAAATCCATCAAAACAGTTTTAGTATTTCTAAAAACTCCTTGGTTTTCCCATCCAAATTTTTAAATATTTTTATTTTTCATGTAAATTATTTGAGATTTAACGTTTAGTTTCGAAATAAACTAGTTCAAATTCCTAATACTTTATGGCCATTTAGCTTTCGAAAAACAATAATAACAGCTCATTCGGTTCTCCCTCCACCTTAGCAGGAAGGAAAAAGATTATTTCGTTCTTTCCCCAATAATATAAAAAAAATTAAGCAAATCTTTAACTGATTAGAGAATATTCTTGATTTTTTTCCTGATTTTTTTCTTCCATCAAAGTTTATTAACTTCCCCTCTTAGGCTTGCCCTCTCCGAGATTGTGCGCTAAAATTAATTATTATATATTTTTATTGCAATATTAACATTAATTCATCTTCAAATAAGAGTTTAAAAAAGCAATTTGCAAAATTATTTTTTTGTTTTCTTAATATTATAACATCTCCATAAGGCAACTTGATTTGAATGATCGAGCTTTTCTATTAATTTGCAATAAAGATTCAAAGAATTCTTGATAATTTTGTTTCTATTTGGCTTTCATTAATTAATATATTCTTCTTTTTGGAATCAAATTTTTCGTCCTAAAATTATTGAATCCAAAAATAAATGAAAATATCCATGCAAAATGAGATAAAAATTAAAGGCTAAATAATTAGATTTCTTGGAGGATAAATTAGTGCAACACAGATTTACCCATCAGATAATAAATAATTTGCGAAAAAAATTGAGATTTTGAGAAAGATAAATGACCTAACCATTTTCTTTTTCATTAAACAAAAAACAAACAAAATGCATTTCTTCATGCGACTTGGTGGATTGATGATTAAATACTTATCTACATTGATTGATTTAATATGATAGTATACTTAAATCTGAATCACCAAAACAATCGCAATTTTATATTTGTTCATTAATAATTCTATGTATTCAATCATTGAGTTGATCTCAATTCTTTTGAAGAGATTTTGTTTTTATTCATGATAAAGCAGTATGCAAAAAAGATGAAATGAAGGGGAAAAAATCAAAACAAAGCAATGTTATTAACAATCTTCTTTTGTGAATTGTGATAATAGTTATTAAAAATGTCTTTTAAATCATGAATCCAATCAAGACAGATCATTGTTAAAGAGCTCTTAATATTTGTTAAAACAAGAGTAAGATTGCTAATTCTTTGATTGTAAGAAGTAAAACAATACCATGAATAAGACAAATCTAGATTTATTTCATCATAAAATCAATATATTTTACTTCATAATGAATGTAATGGCTGGGAGAGGATATTGCGCACAAGTAATTATGACTAAGCAAGCAACAGTGAATGATAAGCTCATAAAATTTTCTAAATATCCTCTTAATATTTGAGTTCTTAAGTTCTTTTAATTTATTTTTTTATTTCAGGCGATTTTTAGTAGATTATTAGGATTCAAATTCGATTTTAAAAGTAAAAACTTCAATAATATGTGTATTTATATATCATATTTTTTGAGAAAACATGTGTGAAGTTATAAAATTATTAGTAAGGATGTTTTATTGTAAGCAAGCAACATCAAAAAAATAAATGTAATGGAACACTTTAAATTAAAGAAGAAGTTTATTTTTTATTTATTTTGAGACAATAAAATCATAGCAGCAAGCTATCTTGAAAAAAAAAAATTAATGACTAAGAATACAAAAAACTACCCAAAGCTTTAGATAAATCACATTTTCATGCAATACCCTCCCAGGAATACAATTCGGCAAAGTAAATAATAATCTCCACACTCTCTCTCTTGTCTGCAAGCAGAATAATTATTTATTTGTACAAAATCATAAATAATAATATCTAACATTATGTTCCCCCCTCCTTAAGCATTTTTATTTCAAGAACTACAGATAAGGTCAATTCTTGGGATTATCATATTAGCCTTTAGATCATACAGCGCTTTTAAAACTCAATTGACTCTGAAAATAAGCAGAATAAGAGGACTACATTGAGATGTAATATTGCCAGACAATTGTTAGCTCAGCTGATCCATTCAATAGGCAGAGAGTGCAATCTAACTCACCTTCAATATAAGTTAGATATGTCAAGCCAGAGATAATACGACCATTCCAAAGCAACGACAGGAAATAAGTGAATAACAGTCATTTTGAGTTTTCTGTGAAAAGAAACTCTGCGGCTCAATCCTCTGAAGTAATCCCTTCAAAGATAATGCCTGTTATGCGAGGAAATTAGATTATTTAGCCATCTCCATCGCAGATTTTCTAAAGTAAAATATTTGAAGTATTTCCATTTTAGATGCATGATCGAAACAAGAGGGAAAGGGTATTTAAAAATATTTTTAAGAGCAAGTTCAGTCGATAACAAGCATGCTCATTGATTTTGAGAAAGAAAAGAAAAAATATTTCAAGAAAAAGAGTGCATTAACTGAATTATTAATTGATTTTCCTTTTTTTCTTTGAATGGATCAACAATTTGTTTAAATGAAAAATAAGAAATAATGATAATTTATATTAGTAAAATCATAGTTGAATTTGATTTATTTTTGAATATTCAAGGAGTTGTTGATCCTTAGAAAGTCATTTTGCGACAGTAACAACCTCAGCAAAATTTTCAGGTAGTAGTATAAACCTTTCCGATTGCTTAGACGATGTACTCTCCTTAAGCTAATCAATTCTAAGATAACAACCATACACTTTTCTCAACTCAGAAGAGAGACTTAAGTACTGGTGTCACCTTTCGAGAAGTCTTAGGGAATTCTGTGTATCGTCCATAAGAGAATTCACTTCAAGTTCAGAGTGTCTTCTCTTAACCTATTGTTTCCAGAACTTCTCCAAAAAGAGTCTCATTACCTTTTAATTATGTCTCATGTGCTCCTCCAAATGCTCTTCCTATTACGAGTTATAATAGCCCAAATGCTGTTTAACGCTCAAAATAGTTATCATCTGAGAATCTCCCTGGACAATAATCTTCAAACAAACCTGAGATAATATAATCTTCTGAAGATGATCTCAAAAAATATAAGAAGCAATCACAGCACGGTTCAGTTGGGTAGAATATTTAAATTCCATAGACTTTGATAATTCAGAACTAATCGATTCAGTAGATTTCTTAGCCAATTTTAAATTCAAGCTCAACTTCAAAAAAAGAAACTTAAGGGTAGTTCAGTTCATCCAATAAGATGATATCATCGTAAAATAGTGCACTCAAAAATAATAAATCGTAAAATCAATAGGTTTTGTAATAACAACAACAGTAGTAGATTTGTAATGTTAGAGATAAAAAAACATAATTTTAAGATTAAACTTCAAGTTCAAAAAGAGGAGAACCAATAGTAGGTTAAGAACCATCATAATCATCGTTTTAAAGTAAAAAATGCTAATAAAAAAGTAGCGCTGTAAATTGCATTTAAGATTTAAAACAAAGTGTAAGTGATTGTGTTAATGTGATATGCGATGGATAACTATCTCCTAAGATCAATTCTAAGCAGCATTCCATTCCTAATGCCTCGCAAGTCAAATCATTAGCTGAAAACTCAAGAAATTAATTTGTCCAAACTGAAAGATAAAATGAAGTTCCATCTAAAAATTAACCTAAAACTGCTTCATAACCAACTTAGCCTATTTCTTTCCTGGAGAAAACTAAAGCGATTCTCAGTTCTCAATTGAATTCTCAGTAATTCTCGTAGTTGAAACTAAAACAAGCAGAAATTTTTATGAAATCTCCATCAAGATAATAAGAGTCTATTCAAAAACTTACACAGCCATGCGTGTTTCAGTCACAGAAAGTGCAATAAAATAACTAAATCTCAAAGAACTGTTGTGCCCCTTTCATTTAGTAACCTAAACCTACTCAGAGTTAGCAAAACAAAGGATAGATTTAGCATCCAAATGGTATTATTCAACCTTCTCGATGTTGTGTTTAACCAATTAAAAATCAGATTTAAACAAATAATAACGAGAAACCTGCGGAAAAACAAAATCCATTAAACAATCGTGATCTACAAAGCAGTTTTAGTCATCCAAATAACTCAAATACTCAATAAATACCTTAAAGAAATCTCCTTGGAGTTGTACCCTCACTGGAAACTAACTCTCTTCTCCATTAAGAATAATTACCATCCAATGAAAAACGAACTTTTCTTGCTTAAAAACTAGAATCCTCTTCTTAATAATAACTCCTCAACGGTAGGGACTGCTGAATCTCTGGATACTAGCCTTAATCAGTAGATGAAATCCTTAGGGTTTCTAAACAAAAAGCACTCAATAATTCACTTTCACTTAAACTAAATAAACAAATCACATCGCCTTAATCGATATCTTAAAATAATCATATTCAATCAGTTTAATCAGCCGCTTTGAACAGCGATCGAAATTGTGGTGTTCTACCTTTTTATTCAGTCAGAAATCCAGATCCATTAGTTATCTCAGTTACACCAAAACCTTAGTTTCATTCGACAAAAAATGATAATTAAAACAATGACTAAAGAGGTAGTAATCTAATCTGTAATTATTTCTTCAAAGCTCAACAGCAACCTACGTTGCCATCTCCTTAGACTTCTCATCTTGAGTAAAGTTATTAAGGACACGTTTTGACTTCTTCTTCATCATCGATACCTTCTAAACCACCAAATGTTAACTTAGTAAGTGCGAGTAGCCGCTAAAATACTATCTTTGATAATTGCAATCATGATAATGCTCTGTAATAACCTCTCAGTAGCTCAATCTATCTGTCCAAAGAATAAAATTAACCAACAAAATAGGATGATTAACTATCAGGATAGTTTACCTCTCTAAGTTCTTCAAACAGAAATTCAGAATAGTAGAATCAGACAAATGAGGGTGTGTTTTAGTTGCATAATAAAGGTATTAATCCAATTTATAGCTACGGTGCATTACTAGGAGGATAAATTGAATGTAAAAATGATAATACAAGATCTTTTGAGAATCAAAAATAACCTCAAAACTAACATATGAATATAAACCAATAGCAAAACTACCAGCATTAGGTTCTTAATGCTTAACCAAGTGTTTCTTTCACCAATTTTCCAGCAAATATTCCAAAAGTAAATGGTTTTTAAAATATCTAAAAATTTGACATTACAAATGAACCACATGAACAAGTAGAAAACACCAAATCTCATCAGGATTCTTCAATAAATAGCAAAAAACTCAATTCCACAGCTATTCTCATCCAGAAAATTCTCAGTGAAAAGAAAGAAAGAGAATCACAATAATAACTAAAAAATTCAAATTAGCATTTTTCAACACAAAACCAAGTTAATTCCCTGCTTGAACCTTTGAATTTTGCCAAATCCGAAGGTATTTCTCATTCTAAACCCATTTTAGATACTCAATATCTCATGAACAATTATCAATCTCACCAAATTAATCACGAATAACCACCAATTATTTCCTTTAATCCCCCAAAAAGCCCTCAAAGTGTCTTTTACGATGATAGATATTCCAATGAGTTCCAATAACAAAAGTATCAAGAATAAGATAAATATGCTCAAGTACCTGCATAATCAATCGAACAACCTAACCTTTCAACGAAAACGTTAGTTTTTAATAATAAATCCTATCCTTTGCCTTCATATGAGCAATCATAAAACCTAACCAATCCATAGGGGTTAGCTCAAGGATAAACCTAAAAATATGATGGAATTCTTCGCTATGCTTCCTCTCTTACTACTACACCTTTAATTTAAGCTATTTCTTCAATGCAGAATAGGAAAGAGGTATCCAAACAGCCAACTAATTCCTTAACTTAATAAAACCTAGAGCATAAACCTAAAGATGCGTATTTTTAACCACCAGCTATTTAAAACAACGAAGACTAAATAATCTAGAATATTAACTGGGGACATCTACAGCAATAACTGCAATTAATCGATTCCTAAGCAGAAAAGAGACAAATTGATCTTCAAGAAAGTCGAAATAGCAGTAATCACACATAAAACAAACAATCTTTGAAATACTAAAATGATCTTTAAATTCAATCTGCTTCTGGATAGCAATATCCTTTGCAATTCCCTGACAATGACAGCATTGGATCAAATTAAAGCTTTGTAGAATTTGCAGAGGAGAATAAAGACAAATCTGAGAAGGTATATTCAACGAATCCATCGAGAAACGAAAATGAACTAAGATAAACGAAATTACTTATGCAAGGGAATAATTGTTTAGAAGATTTACTGAAAAATACAGAAAATGATAAAAATAAGAATATTTATGAAACTCAAGCAACACCAGAAAGAGATCAAATCAATATTGATGTGAAAGACCATAATGATATGGGAATAGAACGCATTTTGCAAAATGATGTAAATGAAGAATCTTCTAAAATCAGATAATAGCCCGTTCAATATCTAACGCCTAAAAATGCTGATCCTTCGAATAATCTTTCTTAACCAAGTCATACGTTGATCACAGTCGAAGAAATCACTAACGAAGCATCTTCCGCTGCATATGGTGAAAAAGATTATTATTTTGTTAAAACTCTCGGGAAAGGAAAGCATTCAGAAGTGTTTTTAGCATAAGACAAAAAAACTGGATTCTTATTTGCAGTCAAGCAAGTCCACAAAGGCGACATCATAACAGACGAAATGGATGAGCAATTCACAAGTGAAATTAAAATACATTCGTGCGCGCGACATCCTAATATTATCAATATGTTTGGATATTATCATGATGAACATTATTTCTATCTTCTCATGGAATATGCACCGGAAGGGGAGATTTGTAATATCAGATAGACTAGACCGAATTAATGTTTCTCTGAACCTGAAGCTGCGTATTATCTCTTGTAGCTTGCGAGTTCGCTGAGATATCTACATGCACATAATATCATTCATAGAGATCTTAAACCGGAGAATTTACTTCTGTCTAATGTAAGTATTCAATAATATTCAGGAGTCACATCGATTCCCAACTATTTGGATGTCTGTTTTCATGTTCATGCTCCTTGTTTAAATCACACTGTTGTTTATAATTTATTTGTTAATTTGATTTTGAAGGGAATCTTGAAGCTGACTGACTTTGGTTATAGTCGGTTCTGCGCGTTAGAGTCTACAAGAAACACATTTTGTGGCACCCTTGATTATCTCAGCCCTAAAGTTGTTAAGGGTTTAGATTATAATCAAGACGTAGATATTTGGTCATTCGGGGTAGTTGCATATGAATTCCTTCAAGGAGTTGCTCCTTTTTATGAATCTTCAAAAGACGAAACAATGGAGAAAATAACTAAAGGGTCATTTGATTTTATCAACCCTATCAGCTCAGAAGCACAGGATTTTGTTAGATAACTTCTCAGCCAAGAGAAAGCACCTTCTATTAGGTAAGTTTGTAGGAATCATTGGCTGACTTCGAATGCTGAAAAATACGCATCAGATAATGATCTAAGAGATAAATCGAAGGTGGAATCGTTTTTTGTTTGAAAATGTGATTTTTTATTAATAATAGTTCTAATAACTCTCTTCGTTTCTTCCTCCCTCTCCTATTCTTGAGAGAAGCTACAATTCATGTAAATCTATCTATTCCTCATCTTAAATTTGTCCTCAATTCCAAAACAACTCTTGTATTCAATAAATACATGTTTCAAGTTTTATTTTTTGTTGTTAAATTTAATGCCTTTATTGTCTGTATTATTATTAAATTGGAACTTTTTTTATTTGATGACTGATGTTTTTTGTTCTACCTTTTACATTATAACTTTGAATTGTTTCAATATGACAAAGATGATTAAATATATTAATTATGAATACAATCACTATGCAAGCTCATAAAATAGTCTGCATCGCAGATAAAGGGTATTATTTTATTTTTCCATTTCAATTTGTTTGTATTTTTATGCTTATCTGATAGTTGCTTTGTTTAGGATAGGAATCTACTCTCTCTTAGAGTTATGTGGATGTAGTCTTGTTTCATTGAATGGTTTAATCGAAGGAAATGTTAAGTTAAAAGATCATCAAGATTTCTCAATTCATGTACTTCAAATGTTCTTGATGCTATTGTTGGTTTTAATGGATCTAAAATTTGAAGTTATGGGAGCCAATCGGAAAGAGAAATCTTGGGAGTCTCGATAAGGCATTAATAAGGAAATCAATTGGATGCTTAATCATCTACGACATCACAGATAATTCAAGGTTAGTTTTTGAATAATTTTACCTCTATGATATTGTTTTTATATGCCACAGCATGGATATCATAAAAAAGCGGATAGAAGATTTAAAAGATCAAGTAGAATATCCGTTGCTAGTTGATGAGAAGTTTAATTTCATAGTTTTGGGGTTTAGAAAATCAAATATTTAGGATTTATTTCTCAAAAAGGTGTCAGGAAGAGAAATTAACTAATGGATTGATAATTCTATGGATAAGAATGTGATATCTAAGGAGAATCAAATGCCTAGATATTTTGATATTAAAGAAGCTTTCAAAGATGTAGTGTCAAGGATTTCAATATTGAAAAATAAGAAATGCATGGTTTCTTAAGGGATTTAATTAAATTCATTGAGGATAGAAGCTTCACCTAAAAAACAAGTTTGTAGGTGAAGAATCACAATAAAAAGGATCTTTAATTGTATGCTTTATGTGTTTGTGGGATTCTAAAAACTAATTTGAACATTATTTTGAGGGGAATGGAATTATTAAAAAAGTAGGAAGGAGACAAGATTGATTTCTGAGGGGGGAATCAATCACTGATTTGGGAAAAATTTTAAAAGTCAATATCTTTCAATGTTCAAAGTTCAATGCAATTGAGTTTTAGAGATTTCTTAGGGGGGAAATTAACATATTTGAGTTTGGATTCATGTTGACTGGATTGAAACATTTCTAAAATATAAAATTAATATTCTTCAAGAGATAATTCATTAAAACTAGAGACTATACACATATTTAATAGATTTTATACAAAGTTAATGAAAAACTAAGAAGATAAAGTTCCTTTTTTTGTTGTTGACTCAGTACTCGATTTGATGGTTGATAAATTAATGTAGTAGTATCCAAAATGAAAAGAAACATAGTATTATGATGCTTTCAGGAGCATGCTGCTTCACCTTTTTATGGGGATCCATGAGTCTCTGATTTCTCTTGATCTTATGTGCTATCACTGTTCTCAGAGGAAATAGAACTAAAAAATACAAAAATAATTATTTTAGAAAATTATTTTTTTTCTTTTTGGATTTTTCTTTTAAGAAATGTCATACTTTCTGTTGGCTAGGACTTGCTTTGGGGCAGTTTACTCTACATTCATTTATTAGTTATGAAGTTCGAGCCTCTCAAAGAAACAACCTCTGCATAATGATTCATACATTTCTTCACCACCGATTAATTCGATTTATTGGGAGCAGATTTTTCGTTATGTGAAACTTGCTTTGGATCCGCATCCGGAGCATTTGGCAGATAATTTTTTAACTTTTTCAGCGATAGGAAGTAATTTTGTCACCTCATTGAATTCCTTTGAAATAAGGCAAGCAAACACAAGGTCAAATTTAAATATTCGTTAATACAATTTCAATGCTTCTCCAAAATAGGATAAATGTCAAAATATTTCATAAATAATTGGAAATATTGTTTACCTTTCTTTAGAAAGTAGCATCGAGAGCAGCAACAAATACCTTTTTGCCTTCATTTGCATATTGATCACATTTTTCAGCGCACTATCAAAAAATAAATAAAGATTGATAACTGATGATTGAATTTGTAAAAATTACAAAATCCCAAATTTCCTTCATAAGAAAATCCAAAATCAGCTTGTTTTTGAAATAATTACGTTATGGAAGAACTGCCCTTCGTCTAATGCGATAACATCATATTTACTGTAGATCTCCTCAATCTCTGAAAGTTAGTAGCACTTAATAGCTTTGTGTGTTTTTCTGTGAGAAACAAAGCAAACAATTCAGCTGATTATTTAACATTTTTAAAATAATCCTCACCTGTTATGTGTGACCATCATGGCATCTTTACTGTATCTATTATCGTGCGCATAATTAACGACAAGAACTGATTTTCCAAGTTTCTCGTATTTCTCAATTTTCTTCAGCAAAGTGGTTGATTTTCCACTGAACATAGGGCCGAAGAATACACTGACAGATCCTCTAGTTGTGTTAGTTGTGGGTTTAATAAGGGAGTTTAAGCTCATGATATTATAAATGTTTTGATAAAAAATTAGTAATTTTTTTGTTTTTTGTTTGATTTTTTTTTCTTAATAATAAATAATAATAAAGATTTCTTAGGCTGCAGTTAATGGCTCCCAAATCAAGCCAAATACTCGAATTCACTTTGATTTGCTTGAACAAACTCAAAAGGATTTGGTTTTTTACATAACACATTACTTAAAAGATGAACTCTTAGATGATTGCAACTGTCATGATAACGATGATCATTTTAAAAGCAAGAAAATGACAACGTCAGTTAGCAAATCGTTTTGCGCGCTTCCAAATTATTTTGAACTACTGTTAAAATACTCTTAACCCGCTCTCTAGATCGTTTCTGAACCAGTTTGATTTGATTTATTAGTATTATCTCCCGAGTGCTTTCAAATCAGCAATAAGCTTATTCGACCTCTCATTAAAGATTTTCGTTTTGAAAATGATTTAAAATGTCCCTTGGTTGATTCCTTCAAGACAAACTGATACTTGAAAAGAACATGATTAGAATGAAAATTCAATTCTAGTTTCTTTCAAGAAGTGGGATTGTGGGATTCTTTTGGGAGATTTTCATTGATTTCTGCTTTTTGTGTGACAAATATTTTGAAATAAAATATCTCAACAAATTCTACCTTAGTTTTCTTTAGCAAATCCTGGAATCATTTTTGCTATTAAACTGTATTCTGCTAAACTGTTACTTTACAATCATGAGATTGAACTTAATGATGATATGATCAACAATAATGCCTTAAAATGAATCGAAATGGTGATATTCAATATTTAAAATAAAACCAAAAGCAATCTCAATTACCGCCAAAATACAATCTTAAAATAGCTGGCTGTCTTAAAAGAAATTGAGAAACATTTCGTGTATGATGAATGAAAAGACAATACAAATTGATCTACTTTTTAAATATTTCAATATGATCTTCCCCAGTAGACTCTCTTTTTAGCATCTTTTCCGCAAGAGAAGCATTTAGCACCTTCTGGAAGGGGTTCTTGCTCGTTGGGAATGCAAATTGTCTTGGCAGCTCCTGATAGTCCAGATTCCTGAAAAAAACATTTAAATTTTACACATAATTACCAATTATTAAGTTAGCTTACGTTTTCGGTTCCTTTGGATTCGATTGCTGATCTTTCCTTAACGTTCTTCTCGCATGGAACTTCATTACACCTTTTGAAAAAACCGTTGTTATTATATTAATAACAAAGAATAATATTAAAAAGTAAATTACCAGGGGGTGTAAACCAAATTGCGTTAGTTGAGAGCAACCATGAAATCTGCCCAATTGTCAGCCGATTTTAGCTTATCTGCCAATTTCTTCTTGGCATTTTCCAACATGAAATTCTAGATTTCAGCTAGTTAAGTTTTAGTTTAGGTAGCAATTTCTGAGATAGGAATTGGTCCCTTTTTGCCGTTAACTCTCCAGACAGCAGTGACTTGATCAGCTTCGACATCTTTTTAGCCAACTTCGAAACGCAAAGGAATACCTTTAACTTCCCAATCGTTGAATTTCCATCCAGAGGTGTAGTTATCTCTTTCGTCAACTAGAACTCTGATTCCAGCTGCTTTAAGCTAGTCTCTGACGAGATAACATTTGTTGAAGACTTTTTCGTTATCTGCACCAGTCTTGATGATTGGAACAATCACTACTTAGGTGCTTGCAACAGCAGGAGGAAGGACAAGACCCTAAATGAAATAATATTTTTCTAATTTAAAAATACCATTTTTTGTTAATTATTTACTTGATCATCACCATGGTAGAGGACCATCACACCAATAGTTCTGGTTGTGATACCCCAAGAAGTCTACTAGACTAGCTGTTTCTCCTTGTTGTGATCTAAGAAAGTAATGTTGAACATCTTTGAGAAGTTCTATCCAAGATGATGAGAAGTAGCGGCTTAGACTGCACGTCCATTTGCAGGGATGCAAGTCTCGATGCAAGAGGAGAAGAATCCACCAGGGAATTTTTCATTTTCACTCTTGATTCCCTTAATCACAGGGACTGCGAGTAATTCCTCGTAAACTCTGCGGTACAGATCTTGAATGATGAAGGTGAAGGTGTTAGCTTCTTCGAATGTAGCATGTGCAGTGTGTCCTTCTTGCCAGAGGAACTCACGAGTACGGATGAAAGGAGTAGGATCCTTGAACTCCCATCTAACGACGTTAGTCCATTGATTAAGCTTGAGAGGTAAGTCTCTGTGTGATTTAATCCATTTCGAGTAGGCAGGATACATGATAGTTTCTGAAGTTGGACGCACTGCAATGGGTTCAGGAAGATCAGTGCTTCCACTTCTGGTAACCCAAGCTACTTCAGGTGAGAATCCTTCAACGTGCTCCTTTTCTTTGTTTAGCGCTTTCTCTGTCACGAACATAGGGAAGTAAGCATTCTACACTCCCAATTCCTTGATCAGATCGTCGAAGAATTTCTAAAAATTGTTAAGAAAAATTACTTAATAAACTCAAAGATACCTCACAAATATTTTATTTTTTACCTGAATGAATTCCCAAATCGCATAAGCGTGAGGGCGGAGGATATAGCAACCTGAGATATCGTAGTATTCAATGAGCTCTGATTTAGTAATCACCTGCCTGTACCACTCAGCAAGGTCGACATCCTTCTTAACTTCAATTCCAAGCTTAGTCTTACCAACTTCATCTTACTTCAAAGCAGCTGCTTCCAGCTTAGCCTTTTCAGTTAGTGCCTTCTCTTCCTCCTCACTCATGTCGAGTTTCACAAACACAGAGCTTCTTCCAGAGGCATTTAAAAACTTTTAGAATTCGATTTATTTAAACTCAACAACTGCATTGTTTTCCATTGGATGGAAAGCCCAGTTTTCTTCTCTCTTAAGGTTTTCATCGATAATGAGGGCTTTCACCTGAGAAACAAATATAAAGAGTGAGGAGGCAGTTTATACGAGCAACCCAATGAAAAAAATTATTCAATTTAAGTAATTTCGGATCTTACTAGACGTTCTGTATCGTTAATGAGAGCGAAAGGATTAACATGTCCCTTCTTGACCTTCAGCACTGCTTCTAGTTTCTCATCGGATGCGAGTCTAATGTTTCCAGGTGAGACATTAATCTACTTCCAAAGTGTCTTCTCCACCTTGGTATCGTGACGTGCAACTACAAGGTAGTAGTTATTCTTCTTGTCGCTGTAGAAGAGATTCTTAATCAAAGGCGCCTTTTCTAACTTAAGGTATTTAAGCATATCTTCTACTGTGAAGCAAGGTTCATGCTCATGGTATTTAAACTCAAACCCGATGGATTTCAAATATGCAACGGTGTCTTCTTTGTTGGTATATAACTTTGCCTCAGCCATTTTTTCTTTTTGTTGTTTCAAATTAGCTACTGAATTAGATATCTGTCTTTAGCGTTTTGTTATGCAATCTTTTGAGGGAAATTATTATGAGAAAAACAAAAATTTTG
>Ga0302271_10003064_pt1 | contig 14462 bp, 15 predicted proteins | sample III_Bog_N1_1_FD_198767 | JGI IMG/M metagenome (GOLD analysis project Ga0302271, IMG submission 198767) | Peat permafrost microbial communities from Stordalen Mire near Abisko, Sweden - III_Bog_N1_1 | ecosystem: Environmental > Terrestrial > Soil > Wetlands > Peat | place: Sweden: Abisko... | reverse complement strand
AATTATTATTACCACATACAACAGGGCAAATATTCTGAAGAAAGCAATAAACTCTCTGATTTTGCAGACAGAACCTGACTGGGAAGCTATTATTATAGATGATGAAAGTTCGGATGATACCTATTTACAGGTTCTCCCTTATATCAGAAAAGATAGCAGAATCAGATATATAAGAAAAGCCCACAGTGGAGAGGCAATGTCAAAAAATAGCGGAATAAACTCATCTGCCGGCAGATTCGTTTCATTTCTCGACTCCGATGATGAATACAGTCCGGTACATCTGCAATCAAGGAAATCGATACTTTTACATAATCCATCAGTTTGCTTTCTTTACGGCGGTGTAAAGATTATCGGAAATCAATATGTTCCGGACAGGTTTGATTCGAAAAAGAAAATTCACCTTAGCGAATGTGTCATAGGCGGAACTTTTTTTATTGAAAGAAATACCTTGATTCAATTAAACGGATTTAAAAAAATAATATTGGGAACTGATGCTGATCTGTTTGAGAGAGCTGTGCAAGCCGGAGTTATCATGAAAGAGACAGAAATACCATCTTATATCTACCACCATGAAACAGAAGACTCAATAACTAATATGCTTATTAAAAGCACTTTAGAACCAGATGTTATGTTTTCTGAAATTAGTCCTCAATAATTAACTTTTTTACGGATGAAAACATCAAATAACAAAATACTTATCACAGGCGGAGGTTCAGGAATTGGTTTAGGACTGACCGAAAAATTTGTCAGAGAGAACAATACTGTTATTATTTGTGGAAGACGCGAGTCGCATTTAAAAGAAGTTTCCGGGAAATATCCATCAGTTGTAACAAGAAGGTGCGATCTGTCAAAAGCCTCAGAGAGAGAGGATCTCTATAACTGGATCTCAAAAGAGCATAATGACCTGAACGTACTTATAAATAATGCCGGCATACAGCAATGGATGTCCGTTTCCGACAGCGATTTTTTTCAAAGGGCTAAAGATGAAATTGCAATAAATATTGAAGCTCCAGTTCATTTAACATCACTGTTTATCAATCTAAAATCGCTGAATACTATAATCAATGTTACATCGGGACTTTCCTTTGTGCCGCTCGCAAAAATGCCAGTATATTGCGCTTCAAAGGCTTTCTTTCACTCATTTACTATTTCATTGAGACACTCCCTTAAATCAAAAAACATTGAGGTTATTGAAGTGATACCTCCGGCCCTTAATACTGATCTTGGTGGCAAAGGTTTGCATGAGAGCGCTCCGCCTGTAACTGATTTTATTGAGACTATTTTTAAGCAATTAGAACAGGGAAAAACGATACTTACTTCTGGATTCAGCGAAGCCATGATTAAAGCTGGTCCAGAGGATTTGCAGAAAACTTTTGACAGAATGAATAACTACTGACAATTCATGTGTTGCCAAAAATGCAAAAACTGAAATTTGAATATAGAATCATTGCAGGCTATATAATTGTTGGTGGCATTTGGATAGTATTTTCTGATAGGGTGCTCGATTACTTTATAAGAGACCCTGATCTATTGACCAGGATACAGACTTTCAAAGGATGGTTCTATGTTTTAATTACGGCAATCTTGTTTTACTCACTTTTAAAGAGTCATCTAGTCAAAATACGAGATGCCGAACAGAAAGCCATTGACAGCGATAGATTAAAAACTGCTTTTCTACAGAATATTTCACATGAGATTCGCACTCCCATGAACAGTATCGTCGGTTTTTCCCAACTGTTAAAAGATGATGAAACATCTGTAACAGAAAAAGCCGAATATCTGGATATGATCGCAAAAAGTTCAGATCAACTTTTGAACACCGTAAATGAAGTTCTGGATATTTCGCTTATTGAAACTGGAAATATTAGTATAAATAAAAAGAGAGTTCATCTCAATTCCTTATTGGAAGAAATATATTTTTCAAATAAGTCTTTAATTAAAAATAATATCGCATTTTCCTTAATTAAAGGACTTTCTGATCCATTAAGTCTCATTCTTTCTGATGATATAAAAGTCAGACAGATTATCAATAACCTTCTTAATAATGCAATTAAATTTACCGATAATGGATATATAAGATTTGGCTATTCCCTGGTAAATAACGAACTGGAGTTTTTTATTGAAGACACAGGAATTGGAATTGATGTTGAATTCCATGACAAGATTTTCGAACGATTTCGCAAAATCGGACAGGGAAACATGAGATTATATGATGGGGTTGGTTTAGGGCTTGCTATCTGCAAAGGAAATGTTGATTTACTCAAAGGCAAAATATGGATAGAATCCGAACCAGGTAAAGGCTCAAGATTTTTGTTTACTATACCATATGAACCTGTATCTGAAGAAGAAACTGTAAATAAGAACAATAGCTACCATGTCAATAGTCTAAGTAATCTGACAGTATTGGTTGCAGAAGATGATGAGATCAATTGGGTATATATAAAGGAAATATTCAAAGGAAGTGGTGCCGAAATTTTACGTGCTGTAAATGGAAAGGAGGCAGTTGAAATATGTAAGAGCAACAATAAAATCGGCATAGTACTTATTGATATTAAAATGCCGGTCATGAATGGATATGAAGCAATAAAACAAATCAGGGAATTTCGCCCCGACCTTCCCATTATAGCTCAAACCGCATTTGCTTTAAGTAATGAAATGTTAAAAGCTTTCAATGCGGGCAGCAGCGATTATATTTCAAAACCATTCAAAAAAGACCAGTTACTCGCAATGGTTACAAAACATCTTTCTGCAGACAAGCAATAAACTTATATTTGCCGCGTATAATACTTTTAACCTGTACAGGGTATTTGACGCTGACGTCCAAACTTCAACTAATCATCGATATGAAAAAAACATATTTACTTATAATAATTACTTTTCTTGGTCTGCAATACACAGATGCTCAATTTTTCAAGGATGCAAAGAAATTACTTAATCCAAAGGGTAAAGGGTTGACTGAGAAAGACGCCGCTGATGGCATTAAAGAAGCACTCGTAAATGGGACCGGCGAGAGCGTGAAACTGGTTTCAGTTCTCGATGGATACTGGGGCAATCCTGAAATAAAAATTCCTTTCCCCCCGGAAGCAAAGGAGATGGAGTCACAACTCAGGGCAATCGGAATGGGCAGAAAAGTGGATGAATTTAACGAATCTATGAATCGTGCAGCTGAGAAAGCGGCAAACGAAGCAAAACCTATTTTTATAGCCGCCATAAAGGGGATGACTGTCAAGGATGCCATTAATATTGTTAAAGGTTCTGATAATGCAGCAACCATATACCTTAAAAATACAACCTCCTCTGAGCTAGTAGCCAAATTTAAACCGCCAATTAAAACCTCGCTTGATAATGTTAATGCCACCAGATACTGGAGCGATCTGATTACAATTTATAATAAGATCCCACTGGTGAAAAAAATGAATCCGGATCTGGCTCTGTATGTCACTCAAAAAGCAATTGATGGCCTTTTCATTATGATTGCCAAAGAAGAATTAAAAATCCGTAAGGATCCATTGGCCAGAACTTCGGAGTTACTTAAAAAAGTTTTTGGAAACTAGCATTATACACCACTTTTGGTGTTTTAAGGACTACAAGACGGCAGTACCGCACGACTGCATGACTTAAAATTGTCAGTTAGACTTTAAATAAGTTTTTATTGCATCCCAGTAGAACTGTTTCCAGCCTTCTTTGAGTGTTTTAGCTTTGTCTTCCGGAATATTACTTTGTAGAAATGTGAGCTTTGTTTTGTCTCCCACTTTATCAAGCACGAAGCTGCATATACTGAAATGATCATCGGGCCATCCATCTTCTGCAAAATGCCATGCCTGCACAATTTTCTTACCTTTAACCAATTCAATATTATATCCGTGGCAATACCCGTCAAAAACACTGAATTTACCCTTTGGTTTTGTACTTATTGTTGCTTTTGAATCTGTAAACGCAGCATGCTTTTTCTCATCCATTATCAGATTATAGATCTCATCAGGCGAAGCATTGAACGTTGCAGTTTGTTTAATAGATTTTGTTTTCATTTTTAGTTTGTATCACTTCAATCATATTATAACCGGAATTGGGCTGATTTGTTCAGGAAAGTGGATCAGGAATAAAGTATTCAGTATTAAAAGAAAAGGTTGTAATTTGTACAACCTCTTCTTAGATTTACTTACTGCAAAATTTTAAAACCAACCGGCAGCTGCTCGGAATTAAAGAGAGCCGGGAAATAACTCAACTCCTTTGTGGTGAAACTACCAGTAACTTCGATTTCTCCTCCTTCAATAACACTCCTTACAACTGGCCAGGAGTAAACCTGATCATCAATTATAATTGCAATAACTCTGTTCAGATTTTTTTTTGTGGCATCCGCAAAAACTTTGATGGCTGCAGATTTTAATTTAATTTGAATTTTATTATCCTTAGGGTCTTTACCCGGGGCAATTTTTACGGATTCGACATCAGAACGTATCATTAAAGGATTTCCAGTCTCATTTGTTTTTAATGCAAATAAACAATATCCTGATTTTTTTGATTCAAATCCCCATAAAAATATGCAATTTTTTACAGGAGCAGCCGACTGGAGAAACTGATCCGTTTTCTCCCTGCTTTCATTAACAGAACATCCTACGCGCGGATCAGAGTCACTCTTTACCAGATCGCTATTCAGAAGTTTAAAAATTTGATTATCCGGTTTTAATAAATCCGCAATTTCATTATGAGTGTACGTTTCATAGAAAGCCAGCTCACCTTTAGATGTCAGTAGTCCTTCTATTTCAGATATATCAGTTTTTTCAGGCAGTTTAACATTAAGCTGTCCTTTGTCTGCTGATACCTTGACATCAAAAGAGTTAATACCTGATAGTTTTAAACGTGAGGAAATAATATCTGCTGATTTCTGCAGTAAAACTGAACTAACGCTTTTGTCAACTGACTGCAGGGTAATAGTTTTATCGTTCCCTGGGGTTTTCTGTATAGCCGACGTCAGTGTAACAGAGATTAAAATAGAAATAATTAAGAATACTAAGCTCTTCATAATATGTAATTTTAAGTTAATTAAATAAAAAACTGTCCGCGAAATGCAGATAAGCTGATTAACTTAAAACTGGAGGTTCATCCATCTCTGACGGAAACAGATGATATCGGAGAATGAATTGAGGAATTTTATGAGAACTTTGTCTTATGATTTGAAGATGTGATACTTTCAAGCTTGCTTTCTTACTTTCATACAATGGATTCCGGTTAAAAGCAAGGATATTAAAGTGATCCTTATTTGATATATATGTTTTCTGGAATACCTGGAACCTGATAAACTGCGCTGAGATAGCGTTATTTTCACTTACAGCAACGAATGATGAGACCGGCTTTTTCCCAGTATCAATTGTGTTTCTGACTGAATTACCGTAAATCAATATCCCGAATAAGAGAATTAATATGACAAAAACTGCGTCAAAATTAATAATTCTGATATTTAACCTGGTATTCACCATTTGTCAAAAGTAAATCATTTTCTCTGAATATACAAAAAATCAGTTGCTACCTGATCAGCTGCATTATTACTCCGCCAAAGTTCTTTAAAAGAACAATAAAAGACAATCTAAACATAAAGCTGATCTCACTTGTTTATTTAAGTAACAAGATTCTTACAAAGAGTTTTTTATATGCTGACAAATCAGAGATTAAAAGCATTTGTTTCAACCACGCACCCCGAAAGATCACGCAGGTTTTACAAAGAAACACTTGGACTGAAGTTGTTATCTGAAGACCATTACGGAATTGAATTTGAGGCAAACGAAGCGCATATCAGAATTTCAATTGTGGAAAAGCTAACACCTCAACCCTTTACTGTTTTGGGCTGGGATACTGAAGATATTGTTTCAACAATTAAGTCACTCATTAATAAAGGAGTAACATTTGAACGATATAGCTTCATTGAACAGAATGATGAAGGTATCTGGACTGCACCTGATGGGACCAGAGTCGCCTGGTTTAAGGATCCGGATGGGAACCTTCTCTCATTATCAGAATAGCTATTCAATTTTTGAGACTTATTCCACATCAAATAGCATTGTTTTTAAAGTAGTTGCACTGCTTTTTTATTCCGTGTTACTTCGTGTTCTCTGTGGTTAAATACTATTTATCTTAATTAGCTTTTCCTATAGAAAAAATATATTATTCAGGAATAGATAATGTATTCAATTCATTTCCATAGTCAAACTGAAGATCTTCATGTAACAGAGTCACTTTTTTTCTAATCATCTCAATGAGTCTTTTATAGAAATTTAGTAGTCCTGAATTCTTTTGGATGGAGGGATTGAAATTTCTGATTTTTTTACAAAAATATACCAGCAATTCTACTTCCGTTTCTTTCTTCTGTGAGTATCTGGAGTACTTTCTGATTGCACGCAAGATCTTACGAAAACTTTTTTTTATCAGGTAAAAGCTCTTTTTATTTATCTGTACAAATTGTTCGTCAACTTCCATTTTAACCCCTTCTATGTATAACGCTTCATTTGAAGATTCAAAAAGCAGGTAAGTCAAAAGCTCTTTATTCTCCTTTTTAAATCTGGCCAGACGGAGGCAGAGATCCCTTAGCTCTTTAGGAGTCAGATTTGTCAATTCTTCTTTTAGCTCTTTAATGGTAACTGCCTTCATGGACACAATTTGTTTGTAAAGTTACATTTTTTATACTGTAAAGGTTTAATGGATTGGTGGCACAAGGGTGTTAGGCGTAAACCTTATTTCATGCCATTTTGTATCTGTTACAGACAATTTGACGGAAGGATTTATTAGATATTCAACTTACTGTTTTTAAGTACGATACATTACAAAAACACTTCACAATATTGCTTTTCCTTCTTTTGGCTTCAATATTGCAGTTTATTGTTTTATAAAAGGAGGAATCATGGATGTTTTTTCTGATATAATTGTTACTGCAGTTGAAAAAGCGAAGAATGCAGTAGTTAAGATAGACAAGTATACCCTTGTAAGAGGGAACGAAAGACCGACCGGGTCGGGATCGGGATTTGTTTTTTCAAGCGACGGGCTTGTTCTGACGAATGCTCATGTGATTGAGAATTCTGACAGGTTGAATGTTTCTTTACTTGATGGGAATGACTTTTCAGGAGAGGTGATTGGCGCTGATAAAGAAACAGATATAGCAATAATCAAGGTATTTGGCAGCGGATATACACCTGTAAAACTGGGAGTCTCAGGCGATCTGAAAATAGGACAGTTAGTAATAGCTATCGGAAATCCGTTAGGTTACCAGCATTCGGTATCAGTCGGTGTACTCAGTGGTGTAGGTCGTACTATGCGCACCCCCGGCGGACAATTGATTGATGATATTCTTCAATCAGATGCTGCATTGAACCCTGGTAATTCAGGCGGACCTATGATTAATACGGATGGTGAAGCAATCGGCATAAATACTGCAATAATTCCCAGTGCACAGAATCTGAGCTTTTCGATTGGTATTGATTCTGCGAAAGAAATCGCCAGATATCTTATAAGTGATGGCAAGGTAACAAAAGCATACCTTGGATTAATGACACATGAAATTGAAATTAATCCCAGGATAAAGAACTTCTACCGGCTTAATTCAAAAAAAGGGCTGATTATAACCGGGCTTGAAAGTTCATCTCCTGCGTCAAGAGCAAACCTTTACGAAGGAGATATCATCCTTGAATTTGATGGAGGGAGTATAACACAATCTGTTGATCTGACAAAATATCTGATTGGCAGTAAACTGATTTCGAAGTCAACACCCATGAAGATACTCCGTCAGACAAAAATAGTAGATATCAATATTATTCCTGTTGAGCGTCCTGCGGCTTAGGCTGAGCTTCTTTGCTGCCTTTCTTCTGTGGATATGAGCCGGGTAAAATCACATTAATGAGCTTTTTGCCCCATAATCCCAGTTGAAAACCAGCGCCAAGTGACAAGATACTCAGTACTATTGTCAATATATAAAGATTTTCCCTGGGAGCTATAAAAAAGAGGGCAACTGATAACATAAGAATTATCAGGCTGAATATTATTTTAACTCTTAATATAGGAGTAGCAAGTGTTTTGAACCTTGTAAGCCCGTCAATTACTCCTGTTATAATAGCCATGATAAGTGTGAAGGGGAAAACAAACACTGAAAATGCAAGAACATTTTTCAGTATTTCGGGTTGAAACTGCTTAAATAAATTTGTAACTATCGCTAAAAGGGGGATTGCAATAACAAGTGCTTGGGAAAGATGTATTACAATTGGATGAAGATCAAAGTTGAGCAATACTAACCTGTTACGGGAAACCCGTTCCCTGTAGGGTTCAAATACTTTTCTGGGCAATCCGCATGCCGGACAGACATCTCCTAACTTGTCTGCTTCAATTACAAATCCGCAAGGGCGGCAACGTACGAGTTCTTTCATATTAATATTGACTTATTTAACCCTGCAAATTTAAAAATTTAATGATTCCAAAATCAGTATAATTTCTATTTATTACAGATAATCATGTGGTATATCTTCAAGGTATTCCAGCCTGAATATTGAGTTTGCAATATTAAAAGCCGGTTAATCAGCTAACAGATTATTTGATTACCTGCAGTACAATGATTTCATCGGATTCCCGTTATAACTTTTTTAATTTTTGTTTGTTATAACTTACCATTATAGAACCGAACAAGAAGAACAAATGAAAATATTTATCAGGCTTCTACTTTATGCCGCTATAGTGATCCTCCCCTTTTCGTGCACCAATATAGTTTACATTGGAAAGAGAATCGACCCTGAGATTATTCTTAAAAAAGAACATCATAACATAGTATTTGTCAATCTGTTTGATTACACTTCACCCATAAATCTTAAAAAGAAGGATGAAGTCTCTTTACATAATGGTGTAATGGGATTACTGGAAGGATTATCATCTATATCAGCAGATAGCGCATTCAATCTGTTTATTGGTGATACACTGAAAAAGGGCATTGAGACGGGATTTCTGACAACAATGCTTCCTGTTGATTCTGTCAATACCATTTGTAAAAGAAATAAATCCAACCTGCTACTGGCTCTTGACTCTATGAATATCTATTTTGACTGGGAAATAACCTCAGCAGACGATAATTATGGATATGCAAGCAAGACAAAAAACTTTTATATAAATACCAGGTTTTTTATGTCCCTATATTATGTAACAGGCGATCTTATAAATCGAAGTGAGCTGGATCAGTCAACATTTTACAGATCGCGGTCCACTCTGTCAGGGACAATATCAGTTGTGCCTACCCTGGACAGAGCCAGAGAAGATATTGGAGAACTTGCCTACCAGGCTGGCCATGATTATGTATCAAAGTTCTATCCGAAAATAAATCAGGATACACAACAACTTTTTTCAGGGAAAAACTTCAGAGAATCAAACCGCTACGTGTTTGCAAGAGATTGGGAAAAAGCTATAGAACTTCTCGAACAGCTTACAAAAGATCCTGATCCAACTGTTGCAGAGAAAGCAAGACATAACCTGGAGGTTGTAAAAGAGGCTTCAGAGGCAAGTAAAAAATAATAAAGTATATGGCTGGATCTGCTTGTTGCAATATCGGTCAAGGATTATTTCCTTTTAAGAAAGACTGAATTTTCTTTATAGTAGTTATCATCACTATGAATATAAAGGCAGCTTCCTCCTGAAATTTTATCAATTATTTCTTTTGAGATTTCAACCGGGATGGACGGGCATCCCCAGCTTCTGCCAAGCCTTCCATACATTTTAATGAATTCCTCGCTTACGTATTCTGCACCATGAATGACTATCTCCCTTACTCTGGCATTATTGTTTATGCCTTTTTCCAGACCATCAAGCTTCAGTGAGTATCCATGATCACCAGAATAGGTTTCGGCTGTCAGGAAAAAACCAAGTGAGCTTTTAAGCGATGCAGGATCGTTGGAAAAACTTTTTGCATAATTATCGCCTGAGTTTCGTCCATGAGCAACATAGCACTTGTATATAAGTATTTTATGTTCAAGATCTATTATAAAAAGGCGTTTTTCAGTCGATGGCCTGGTAAAATCAATTATACTGACAATGTTTTTTTTACACTGGTTTTCTATCTGATATAATCCAGTTAAAGCTATATTGAAAATATCAAAAGAAATTACTCCCTCAAGTTTGCAATCGATCCAGAGTTGATGGTTATCCATTTTTTCCTCCTGAGCTTTATTACTGAAACATATCAGAGACAAAGCAAAAATCGAAGCTGTTATTTTGCATGGAAACCGCATCGGTAAAATTTGAGTTTATGTAGAAGCCCTTTTTAAAATATTTTCGAATCCGACATTAAATAAGTATTTTGCTATTGCCAGGCTCTCAATTCTAATTATGAGACAACAAATCTGAACTGATTTTTAATAAAGATAGTTTACTAAAAATGAATTCCTTTTTTGAATCTCTGAGGATCCAGAAGATTACAGCGCTTATCAATGCGGCAAAAAAGCACCAGACAGAAGTGAGATATTGAGTAAAAAATATTGCTGTTATTAAGCATGACAGGAACATTAGTATACCCAACATATGAGTTCGCTTAATACCTGAAACAAAAAGGGGAGTGATGGTGACAACCAGGTATACTATAAAGGCAGCCATAGCAATTGAATCTGGAAAATCAGTATTATATTGAATATGAAAACCTGCAATCAGAGGTGTTACATGAAACAACAACAGGCAAACAGCATAATAGAAGGATAAAGACATACCTAAAACAAGCAGAATCTGTAAAGTTCTTTTCCTTTTTCTATTCTTTTCCATTAACAGAACTGAAACAGGTATTATGGTGGGCCATAAAACCTGAGCCATTATCATAAAACAATATGTTGCAATTTTTTGAATATAAATATAATTTGCATCAGGCAACGTCATCCACAAGCAACCTTCAACAATCTGCTGAACCCCAAAAAAAACGGGAATACTGGCAAAAACTATTTGTGAAGGCTTATGAACTTCTCTGATGGTAATTACACCAATACTGGAAATAATTACTCCTCCTGCAAAACTTGCCCCCGCTGAAAAACACATTCTCTCTCCCTTTCTTTAAGAAACTAAAAAAAATCTTTATATTTAAAATCTTAGAATAAAATCGTTTTGCATAATGATACAACTATTTATCGGATAATAGATTATTTCATCTGATAATGGACTTATTTCCTGAATTTATTACACTCAGAAGGCATCTGTTTCTTATAATCAAAAAAGTTGGTATAAGTTTTGTGATAACTTCATTGTACTAAATTGTTCTTAATTGTTCTTTTAATATCATATTTTATGAAAAAGCTTATATTCACTTCAATTCTGCTGGCTTTGTTCTTCACTGGCACAAATCTGATGGCACAGCAAAAACAGGACGATTATCTGGGTCTGCCGGGGGATAATCTTAATCTATATGCTGTAATGCAACTTTTCCAGCAATCAAAAACTCTGGAAGAATTCGAAAGGAACCTTAATGATCAGAAGTCCAGCATTAATAACCTCGATCTTAATGGTGATGGCCTTGTGGATTATATCAAAGTCTTTGATGATGTCGATGGCGATGTCCATAATATTGTTCTGCAAGTTGCAGTAAATTCGAGGGAGAATCAGGATGTTGCTGTTTTTAGTGTGCAACGTTTCCAGAATGGACAGGTACAAATCCAGCTTACAGGCGATGAAGAATTGTACGGCAAAAATTATATCATTGAGCCTAATTATGATGAAGCAAATTCAGGAGAGACACCCAATCCTGGCTATGCCGGGAATACCAGGATAGTCAATGGTCAGACTGTAACCTATATTAATACCACACCTGCATCATGGCCTCTGGTAAGATATATTTACCTTCCCAACTACTCTGTATGGCACTCCTCCTGGTACTGGGGCTATTATCCGACTTACTGGCAACCGTGGCATTCCTACTCGTGGAATTACTATTACGGGTATCATTATAACTGGTATCACGACTATTACGGACGTTACCACCAATCGGACTATCACCGCTATTCAAGATGGAACGATTTTTACTATTCAGGCAGACGTTCATATTCTCCCGATGTAAGGCATCAGGTGCAGAGTGGAAATTATAAATCAACATATTCCCATCCCGAAGACAGAAGAAATGGTGAAGCTATGTTCGCTAAAACTCATCCCGATCAGAACAGAAGACCGGCCTCATTTTCTTCAGGTAACAGCTCCAATTCAATACGGAGTTCGTCTACAACCATAACCCACAAATCAGGAATAAATCAGCCAGCTGGTAATAATACAGGGATATCACGGAGACCATCTGCCCCGGTTACCAACAGACCTGCAACAATTCCTTCGTCAAATACAAATACAGTTGTAAACCATAAGTCCGATACCAGAATAACTGAAAAATCCACGGTGAATCCTGCTACGGAAAGAAATACGGTGACATCCCGAAGGCCAGTTAATACCGTGTCTGACAAATCTATGGGAAATCCTCATTCGGGACAAAATGCAGAAATGAAAAGGACATCACCCCAAAATAAAACGAATGTAAATTCTTCAGCAAAAAGAAACAAAAAAAACAATAAATCCGAAACAACAATAAAAAAAGACGACAAAAAAAAGGAATCTGATAACAAGGACTCCGGACATAGGTGATGATAACTAAATATATCTTAGCGAATTCCTGTGAACGCAGGGATTCGCTTTTTTTTCTCTGACACTTTCTGGTTCTCCTCTTCTCATTTTCTCCCATGTATTTCTTAATTATTCTCATTTTGAGAATTTTCTTCCTTCGTCAGGATTTTAGTTTTATAAAAAATCATCATTTAATTAATTAATTTCTAATCATATACTGATTTTGATTTCAGGAAGTAAAAAAAATGGCACATTTTTAGAATAGCACCTGCAGGAACAATACACCAGGAAAATGAAACAGACAGTTAATGTGCTTGTGGTTGAGGATAATGAATATTACAATGATCTTATTTTTAATGCGTTGCAACAAAGTATTCATTTTGTTCAGCGGAACTACAGACTTGTTCTTCATTCATTTGTGGATTCATCTGATTGCATTAGAAAAATTGAAGAAAAAGAATTTATTGATAATGATGTCGTAGCATTCGTAGATTGCAAGATGGATAATGGAATAAGTGGTGCACAGATTATAAAGTTGCTGAAAAGAGAAAATAGCAATACACTTGCTGTACTGCTCTCTCAATCGAGAGCCATAGAGGAAAGAAGCCTTCAGAATAATTACGATTTTTTTGTAATTAAGGATACATTTGCCCCTGCTCTCTGCAGACTGTATCTCGATCAATTTATTGAAAATAAATTTTTATAGCTTTGGGTATTATTTATTCTTCCAAATACCCGTGAAGAAAATTTCAATTCAGATTAAGATTGGATTCTTAATGATACTTGCAGTTGTGTTGCTCTCAGCGACCGGTTATTTGTCATATCGCAATCTCTCTTCAATAGTTAATTCGATTCAGGTGGATTTAAAACCCGACCTTAGGATGTCGAGTATAAGGGATATTTCAATGGACCTGGAAAAGGCGCAAAACAGTATAAGGATATATACGAGTACACATAATACCCAGGATCTAAAGCCCTATTATACTATCATTTCGAACATAGATGAAAAAATGAGCAGACTACGTTCGGAGTGTCTGAAAGATTCTGTTGTTCTCCAACAGACTGATACCATTGGAAAGCTCATTGAAGAAAACATTGTTATATGGAATCAACTGCTATATCTCCATAATAATCAAACTGTTGTTGAGGATCTCAAACAATTATCAGTCAAACTCGACAGTAGTTCAGTCCAGTCCAGCAAATATGAAAAAAACATTCTTAAACGGGTATTCAGCAGCGGTAGTAAAAACCGGTTTAATGAGAAGGAAGTTATAAGCAATCTCAGGGAAATTGAACAACAAGACAGTATAACTAAAGAAAGACTCACCCGAAGGGAATCAAAATTAGCCGTAACGAGTACTGAAATCAAGGAACAATTTTATGACCTTATTACTAAAATTGAAAATGAAATTTCTGTCCTTATAAATACAAAAGCTTTAGCAGCCAATAAATTAGCTACCAGAACATATATCTGGCTGGCTATGTTTTCGGTTTCGGGCACACTCCTCGCAATCCTGGTAATGTTTATAACTATCCGATATGTAAGGAAAACACATGTTTATCAGATTGCCCTGAAGAGTTCCAAAGAAGAAGCTGAAAAACTGTCACGTACAAAAGAAGTTTTCATGGCAAATATGAGTCATGAGATCCGTACTCCAGTTACTGCTATATCAGGATTTACAGAACAATTATTGCATGAACCGTTTGATGAAAATACAACCAGGGCGCTTAAAATTATTAAATCATCATCTGATCATCTGGCCAGAATTATTAACGATATACTCGATTTTTCAAAACTACAGAATGGTAAGCTTTCGCTCGAAAAAGTACATTTTACTATCCTTCAGATTTTTGAAGATGTTTAT
>Ga0302271_10003063_pt1 | contig 14468 bp, 10 predicted proteins | sample III_Bog_N1_1_FD_198767 | JGI IMG/M metagenome (GOLD analysis project Ga0302271, IMG submission 198767) | Peat permafrost microbial communities from Stordalen Mire near Abisko, Sweden - III_Bog_N1_1 | ecosystem: Environmental > Terrestrial > Soil > Wetlands > Peat | place: Sweden: Abisko... | reverse complement strand
CAACCCCAACACCAACCCCAACCCAAACCCCAACCCCAACCCCAACCCCAACCCCAACCCCAACCCCAACCCCAACCCCAACCCCAACCCCGAAATAGAAGCCTTGAAAACAAAGAAGAAAGAGCAATAATAATTTCATTTATTAGGTATGTTTTTGATAACATCCAATGAAAAGAAAGGAATTTTCTGTAAAAAGTTAGAGGAAATTTTAAATTATTTGGATTCTCGCTCATAATTCTTCATGAATTGTTTTTGAAAATAAGAATAAAATGAATCTGGGGAAAGGAAGGTTTCAAAGAGACATAAACAATAATAATTATTTAATTTCTTTGAAAGTATTCTAATAAAGCAAACAGTTGAAAAACAGAAGACATCATTTCAGTATTATCTTAGTTTGGAAAATATCTCAATACATTTTACCACTCTTTTTACCCTTTCATTCTAACTCTGAATACACACACACACAAAACTCTTGTTGCTCCCTTATCAAACCAATGAACATATTAGACGAATTCGAAGTCGAAAAGATCATTGAAAAGAAATTAGATCCCTTCTGGAAGACTGAACGATATCTAGTGAAATGGAGAGGCTACTCGAATGAGCACAACACCTGGGAAACAGAAGAGAATCTCTCCAAAGCAAGACATATTCTTGAAAAATTCAAACGAAAATAGTAACAAAAATAACTTGATTTTAGGTTTTATTAAATTTTTGATTAATATTTTTAATTTAATTTCCCATTTAAAAGGAAGTAGCTCGAAGACGAAGAAAACGAGAAATCGGATGATGGCGATGAGAATTATGATCCTTTACAGGCTGACAAAAGATAGTCCAAGGAAAGTTAAAAGGATAGTTAAAAGGATAGTCACATGAAGCCATCACATAATTAGAAAATGAATCAGAATGCCAATAGGATTAGTCAAAATACCAGTAATTATCCTAAGAATCATAGCAATACCAATCTACATAATCGCAGTGAAAGGAATAATTAGAATAGTAGCAATCACAATAGCATCAACTATAGCAATCATAAACTGAAAAGTAACCAGGCAATATCTAATCAATAATCTTCAGGGAAGAATAAGAATAACTAGCTTTTAGAAGAAGATGAGAGCAGATAATATGTCAAATAATAACCTAAATACATTATGAAACGATTATTCAGAGACAAAACAGGTCAATGGCAATTTGAATTACAGAATTAAGATTCGATTTCAGTGAAGAATCTCGATGAAACACTCGCTATTGTTGGTGAAAAGACACTAATAAATTTCTTAGCTAGCAAACTAATTAATGGGACAACTGATGATGTTCAACAATTGAATAAACCTATTTGATGATGGAGAGTTCAATTCTTGAGAAAATTTAAAGACGATAATATTTATGAGTCTTAATTCTGCTTAGAAAATAAAGGTGAAGCGAAGACTTTTAATGCGTGATATTTTTGTTTTCATGCAAGTGCTTTGTTATGGATCTGTTAAACTACAAACGTTGATGTTTTTTGTTTGTTTGTTCTGATGTAATTAGAATCAAATTGGAAGACTATTTTAGATTAAAGATAGTAATTTATTTGCTGGAACAGTAAGAATTTTTGTTTTAAATGAATAAATTAACACAAAATATCAGGAAAATGAGAAAAATGTCATTAAAACAGTCATTTTTTCAAAAGGAAGAATAACGAGCTATTTATTATTAAAATGAAAGAAGTTTATTTCAATGATGGTGCACAACTTTTTGATGTTTTTTTACAAAATAATATTAAAAGCGAATTAAAAAATAAAAGAAAATAATATTTGTTATCATTTGTTTTAAGAAAAAGAAAGATATTTTTGTGTAAAATAACAATGTAAGATGAATAAATACTTTTCAAAGGAACTGATTAATGAATCGAGATTTCTAATTAGAAGCAATAAAAACTGTAAATTTTGAATTTGTTATCCTCCAAAAGAGATATTTTCAAAGATATGTTGTTCCAAATGGAATTAAATAGTTAATTCTTTCCACTAAATTTTACTCCCTCTCCTCCCTCGTTTTATGCGGTCACCACGTATCTATTCCATCTCTAAAAGCCAATCGAAAAGGGGGGAAAAAATGCATTAAAACAATGTTAACTTGGAGTAGAGAATAAGGGAAAAAAAAAAGAAGGGAAAACAAAAATAATAATAAAAATCAAAAATAAATTAAATCATTTCCATTATCAGAAAAGAAAAGAGAAAAAATGATAGCAGGTTTCGGCAAATTTTTATTGGTTCTCGCATTGTGCTTGCAAGCCAGCCTCTTGGTGACAGGATTAGATGCATAGAAGAACTTCAATGACAATATTACTTCTGTGACAACTCTCCTGCCTTAACTCTAGGTTCTGAACCAATTCAGTGAATTTTTCGAGTATGCTCGTTTCGCAGTAGCTGGACTCTATGGTGTTTCCATCCTGATTCTTGTTACTAGAGCTTCCATCATCCCTTTCCTCACAATCCTTGGTGTTGCCATCAATACCTTCCTCGTAGCATTCCCAGTTCTCGCTAAAGATCCTAATAACCTCCATGCATAGATCACTGTCCTTAAGAATGTCTCCATCATTGGAGGACTCCTCTATTTGATTGGCTCTTCATGCGCTTCAAAGTGTAAAAAACAAAAAACTGAATGAGAGGTATATGCTGATGAAGTTCAAGAATGATTTATTTGCAACATGCGATATTCTCAATTTGGCGAAAAAGCAAGGGAAATAGATCAGAATGAGTGAATATCAATAAAGAATAAATCAAAGCAAAACAGAAGTATCTTCAAGAATTTATGTTTATTCAGAGTATTTTGTATGAGATATTCATAGAAACCTTGATTGATATTTTAAATTTTTCTTAAATGTTTTCTTTTTTTTCTTTCTTTAGATTTTATAGGATAAAAAGAAAAATATGGTTTTATTGTTGGAATGAGGAGGAGGGTTATCTCTTTTTTCTCATCGCTAATCTAAGTGAATCTTAATTTATTTCACCATTGAAAAAGAACAAATAAACTCAAGATTTATTATGACTATTTAGAAAAGTTTGACGTTCTTTTTTTTTGTGATCTCAATTTTTAATTGACTTATCTTAATTTTTCTCAGCAGAGAAAGATTTAGCTACTTTTTAGAAAAGATTATTTGTTATTTTTGCATTTTCTTTCGGTTCAGCTGATTATTTCATTCAGGTTGGGAATAATAGAATAATTTATACTCCTAGAAATTTATTATTTCCTTTTAGTCTAATACAAAATATCTTTTATCTAGCTTTCTGCGATACACTTTAAACTATTCTTATCAATTAAAAAACAGAAGATCTTCTAGCCTAAAATTATTCGTTAGGGTCTTTTTACAAAAATATTGCTTGTTAATTATCCAAGAATAAAACAGATTTGATTTGTATGCGGGTGTCATAAATATCTCTTTTAACTTAATTTTCTTTGATCTTTTCAAATTTCTTATCTTAAAATGTCCGAAAGCTATAGCCCTGAGAAGTTGCAACTGCTACTCTAAAGAGACCCAATGACGAATGTAGTTGATCTAAGCAACAAGTAAGCACTTCATATGACTTACTAGATATTCTATGGAATAATGAACCTCTTGCTTTTCTTGAATGAACAGACAGATCTCAGATTTGTATCCTTACTTGCCACTATTAGAAGCATGTCCTAATCTGAATTACCTTTCTCTGAAAGGCAATAGATTGAAATCATTGCCGATTAATCTCTCAAAACTCATGAAATTATCCACTATCGATTTACGCAACAATCCTTTGGATGTAAGACTTCAAATTTCCTTTTTTGACAGAGAACAGATTTTCATAGAATTTAATCATTCTTGGATTGAAAGATAAACTTAAAAATGTTTGGGATTGCATTGTGTTATTGCAGGTTTAGAATATCATACTAGGGTTGTAAACCTTACCAAATCTCCGAGAGATTGTAGCAGATATATCTCAAGATGAAGAAGAATTTCTTCGATCTTAACTCTCTGAAAATGTTGATGTGATCATCGATCTCAAGGACGAAATTGCTTTCCCAGGAAACAACTTCGAGAATCATCGAATAGCAGATGAAGAAGATCATGCACATAATGTCAATAAAACTGGATTCTAATCAGGATAAAAACAATCAAATGTAAGAAATCAACAAACTCTAAAGATTTTAATAATTTGCTTGAGATTTACTGTTTGTTATTCCATAATTCAAATGTAATTGAAGGAAGGGGATATAACTTTGCGACAAGAAGATCTCGAGGAAGTTGCAATGACTTTTGATTCCATTCGGGAGCTGTTCAGACAGAACAATCCCAGCATCGACCAGCGACTTGCTGATGAGTTTGATAAACACTTGAAAAGTGTTATGCTCGATCTTTCTGGAAAACTCAAATAGACTCTGCCAGATTCTATTGTCAATACGCATATAATCAAAGCAAAATATGCCTTGTTCGAGATATGTTTTGCGAAGATAATTGATTTTCTAGCCAATGCTGATCCGGCTATTGCCTAAATACTTCAAACTCTTCATGATTCTCATGCCTTGATATTCAAAGATCTCTCATGTAAAAGGATAGAATGAATAAATGTGTGTTTTAATCTCTTTTTTGTTCTTATTTTTTTTTAGAAATAATTGTGACATAGCCTGCTTAATAGGTATTCAAACCACAGTTCGCACCAAATTATTAAGTAAAAAGCTTATTGAACGATAGTAGAAGGCATTTTTTAATTCTAAATTGTGATAAAATCAAGGAACTAAAAGACGAGGGTGATCAGTTAAAACAACAATTAAAGGATTTGCAACTTGAAAACAAGAAATATCTAGACTAAATCATTAAACACTCCAAAGGAATTCGTCCTGAATCGGGTGTGCAAGCTTAATCCTCCCCAAATATCACTGAATAATTTAATCGCTAGCGTGCAACTGATTCACAATAATTAAACGAGGTATTTGTGCAAAAATATCTTTTGTTTTTTTTGGATAATTTCTTCTTTAAAATCTTCCTGATTATTTTTCTCCTTTAGCAACAGCGAAAAGTAGCCCAAGTGCAGAATGTAGTGTCTTAAAGTATGAAGGAGATTGTTGGTCCAACAACGACAGTGCGAACTCTGACAATCAGATAATTAAAGGAGGTTATCGATGAGATTTACAGATCCAAGTAGACCTACGATAAGAAATACTTAGAAGCTCAATTACCTCGAGAAACAATGGAGCAGCACATGTACACTTTCCTCAATTAAAAATATGGCCTTAAGGTAAAAAGATAAGACATAATATAGTTTTGGTTAAATTGTAAAAAATTGTCATCAATTTTTTTCAAAAAGAATCTCATAATAGAATGGGCAACAGCAATAGTGAATGGAATCCGTAAATTTTCATCAGATGACAATGACATCACTGTGTTTGGGAAAATCTTGAGAAACGAATGTGATGAAGAGTTCAGATTTGTTTAAAATTAAGTCAAAAACACTATTCAAGAATTGCTCAAGGTAAGCGAATCAAGCTAGAAATAGACTTGATTAGCTTGCAATAATCAAGAAGATTCAATAAAGACTAAACAATTTATAAAAATTATGCGAAAACTAACTTATTTTCTTAACTGAAATTTGTATGAATAGATGTACTTGCGAGGTAAATACCCATACAAACACAGCCCAGAAATCAAAGAGATGGTATAACAGAAGAGCAATGGCTGGGTGTTCGAAGATGAAGCAGTAGATATAATCAAATATATGTACAACAGTTAGGATTCAGAAGCCCTCGTTTCCAAATTGTCTTCCTATTACTCTTACTCAAACAACTCCTAGACATTACTGGATAAGTAAAAATATTAAAATCAAATTGCCATAGCTCTGTTCTTCGTTTCTTCTATGAAAATGCATTTTATTTATTTTTTAAAAATAAAAAAGTCTCAACAAGAAGAAAATTACAAGAGAATAATATAATGCTCTCATCCAAGAACGAGACAAACCTCGCATTGAATTCATCGTCTTCTAAAAAGTCAGTTATTTTTCAATAGTTTTACATTTTTGAACTTAAACGCAGAAACAAAAAGGAATTTAAAATATTAGAAAAACAATCCTAATATCTCTCTTTTTTTTGTAAAACACACAAATAGATAATCTTGGATTTCTAGCTGAAAAGTCATGAGAAGTTCTTAAAACGGTTTATTCAACTCTTCCGCAGTGAAGATCAAGATCTCAATGGTGTGCTCGATGAAGTAAGAAAAAAGATATTAATTAAATGGCTAAAAAGAGAAAAATACATGAATTATAAAGTCCATTTTGTTATTCAATAAATACATGTCAATACTGACTTTCTTTCTTTTCCCAATGAACAAAGTCAGAATTCAGGAATCTTTGCGGTAAAATGGAAGCAAGTAAGGAAGAGCACAATATTCAACACTTCTTAGCTACAGTCGATCCATACAATAAATAATAAATCACATTCTCGCAGTGTGTCACTCTCTTTTCTTAGGTAAATAACTTTTAAAAAAAAAAAAACAGTTTTGAAAGAGAAAATGTTACTAATTATGTATTCATTTTATTCTGTAGGAAGTTACTGATTCACCGGATGGGTCTAAGCTATCTATCATTCAGACACTTTAGCAGGCGGAATGAAGTCAAATACAGCTTATTATTGATCTTGATTTTAAGCAAAAGTGCTTTTGTATTTTTACTCAAAATTTATTTCTTCTGTTTTTGCTAAAAACATTTTTTTATTATCTTCTTTAGCTACATTATCCTCCTGAAAATTGCTCCCGATTAGAATTATTTGTGTTATCTGTGGGTGCATTGACTTTAAATTAGTATTATCTTTGTGAATCTGATTAATTTTTCACTTCTTTATTAGATATCTTTTGATCAAAATGCATTAATTAAATTGTAGAAAATATTGAGGGAAAATATCTATTATTCTTAAGAAAAAGCTGTTAGTTTTCATCAGACTTGTGTAAATCTTATTTAAAATTGTAGATTTCTTCGATCGGATTCATTTAATTTATTCTGCTTGAAGAAAATCAAATCAACTTTCTCAAAATCATCCTCAGTCAGCATATTTTATGAGTTAAGGTGTCATCAGAAAGCTCGATTTAAACTCGATTCTAAATCTCTGTGTGAATCAAGTCATCATTGACTTAGCAACATGTATGCATTTCCTTATTTGTTATTCTTTTATTTATTTTTTTGATAGATTTACTGGTTTTATTGAGTATTTTAATGTTGTTTTTGGTGCCAGTTAATTCTTTAAGAGTGATAAAATCAATATTTTGTTTGTGTTGTGAAGGTGTAAAGGAGCTTGTGGAAAATAGTCTTGATGCTGGCTCCACAAAGATCGAGATAATCTTGAGGGAGTATGGCAAAGAAGGAATAGAAGTAATTGACAATGGGTCGGGCATAGGCTCTGATAATTTAGAGAATATTGCGTAAAAAGGAGCAACAAGTAAGCTCAAAGAGTTTGAAGATCTGGAAAGCCTGGAAACTTTTGGTTTTAGGGGTGAAGCACTTAATGCAATAAGTGTGCTTAGCTAATTAAGCATAACAACACGCACTGAAAGAGACAATATGGGATCGAAGTACACTTTTAATCAGGATAACACAATCAAATCAAAGTGTAGACAAATATAAAAAAGGTATCATTTCATGCTAAAATTTTTGTTGATAACAGAATCATTTGCTCGTGAAAGAGGCACAACTGTGAGTTTGAAAGAGCTATTCGGCAGTTTTCCAGTGAGAAAACAAGAATTATCCAAGAATATCCTTGGTTAATTCAATAAACTAGTGAATGTAATGACAGAATATGCCTTAATTGCGACTAACTGCTAGATTTGTTTGGTGAACATGACAGCTAAAAAAGGACGAGAAATGATTTTAAATTCAGGTTCACCTACCAAAGCTATTCTCGAAAAAGCAACGCACGTGTTGTCCAGAAAGATTACTGATTAGCTAGTGGAGTGCAAGTTCGAATTCGGAGAAGATTGCCGAGTTTCAGAAGGGTATGTGTTGGGAAGGATAGACAGTATTAGCGCACCTGAGACAAGGCAATTATTGACTAAAAATATGGCATTTTTGTATGCAAACAGTCGGCCAATAAATCCATTCAAGAAAATGACTACTATTTTCAATGAAATCTACAGAAAATATAACTCATCTGCTAGATATATTTATATACTAAATCTGCAAATCAAGAAGGATTCAGTGGACTACAATCTTTCTCCTGATAAAAGAGACATTTGCATGAAGTATGAGCCTGAATTTCTCGCTGCTTTGAGGGAATAGTTAGAAGGGATTTTTCAGAAACTCGCTGAATAGAAAAAGGCTTAACTGACAAGTATCTCGGGGTACAAAAAAGCAATTAGTCATGAAGGAGTTGAAGGAGATGATAACAACAAAAAAAAGATTCAGTTAAGTACCTAGGGAGAAGACAGAATAAATTACCTCGCTAGACTAAACTAAAGTAAAGTAAAAGGAGAAGGTATTTAGCAAGATAATTCCTTCAGTTTAGATGGTTTTAAAATGGATATCTAAAGTTATGTTTCTTCTAAGTCAATCTAAAATAAAAGTGCATTACTTGATGACTTCTAAATCCCAAGTTCAAGCTCATCTGTTTATGATAGATTAGCTAAGAAAGCGATAGAGGAAATACAGGCAATCACGAAAAATGAAGAAATTCCTTAGAAAGTACCTTCATTTCCTTCTTTTTCATCTGAAAAAATATCACTTCCATAAAAGCTACCAGCTAATCAACATCAAAGCTCCTCGAGAAACAAGAAATGCTAGAGTGTTGCTTTACTCCAAGCAATGAATGCTCCATCAGGATCTATCAAATAACTAACATCGGATTCCCTTTCGAAGCATTCTGCTTAGAATGATTTCTCTAAATCATTATTCAGTGAACATAACTACTTTGGGGAAGCTTTCGAGGAGAATATTACTGAATCTAAGCCAACAATTATTAAAGGAATTATGGAGAATCTATTCACAAATATTGAAGAACCATATAAGTGCTAACAACAAGAACCTACCGTGATTTAGAATAATTCTGCTATTTCACATGATCCAAAAATAGAAGAAGACTCTATCGATGAATTCACTGCTGAAATAAACGACAAAACTGACAAGAAACTCATTCATGGAGCTGAATTTAAGAAAGAGTATTTCGCAGATTTAGCTATTCTCGGATAATTCAGCAATGCGTTTGTTTTGACTTTCTGGCCTTCTTACAACTAAATATTCTTAATTGATTAGCATGCCTCTGATGAAACAATCAATTTTGAAAAACTCCTAAAAGAGAATATCTTCCATAGTGAATTACTTCCTAATCCTATACAATTACCACTAACTGCTCTTGAAGCTAATATCCTTAACACTCACAAAGAAGTTTTTAGAAGAAATGGGTTTGCGTTTACAATCGTTGAATCAGTGGCGGATAAATCTTTTATTCTTAAAGTTAATTAATTACCTGTTAGCAAGCATATTTAGTTTGATATTAATGATTTCGATGAACTTTTCTCGAACCTATGCTCGGAAGGATCAGATCCAGAAACACTTCGGCCAAGTAAAATACAAGAAATATTAGCCTCTAAGGCTTGCAGATAGGCGATTACTGTTGGAACAAAGCTAGGATACGAGGAAATGAAGTAACTGTTAAATCTCTTAGCAGTTCTGGATTCTCCATGGAAATGTCCGCATGGAAGGTCTACAATGATCAAAGTTCCTCCGTTCGTGACTCTAGCCTCTTAGATCTCAACTAAAAAGAATTATTCGTTATGAATTTAATCGGGGAGTTAATCACTTTTTGCTAATTTAAGTTAAGGCAGAATATTCCAAATTAGGAGACTAATTTCAAAAAAAGAACACTCTCTCGAAAGACAAAAAACATTTAGCCAGTATTTCGAACTATTTTATTGCCAAATCTAATTCATTGACATTGAAAACTCTCTTGTTAGTTAAAAAAAAGATGATATTATTTTTGTTCTTTGAATGTTATGACAGGTCTAAAAAAGCAAGTAGCTTGCATCAAGAATATTATTTTTATTTTAAAAAAATCCCTCAATTCCTTTTTTTAGCCATTACTGAGCATATTTAGAAGTTTCTTAATGAAAAGAATCGACTTTCTTGTTAAACTTCGCTGGTAAGCTCTTTTTCTTTTGAAGAAGTGGTACTCAAATTCTCAAATTAATTGAAGATTCTACAACCAATATGCTGATTGTTTACTTAGTTTTTTTGAGGGAAAATCCAACTCAAAATATTCTTTACTAGTTAAATAATTTGACTCAGTAATTATTAGAGACAATAAGAGAAAAAAATTACAAAATTTTGCAGGATAAATAAAGTATTCAGCCTTGAAGCTGAGACATTTACAGATCTTGCTTGTTGAGAACTAAACACCCAACAGGGTAAGTATCTTATTAACGGTATGGATCAACCAGGGAGCAGTAATAATAGCCTAAGTTAGTTTCGGAGCTATTTTATTAACGTAGAAGGTGTTAGTAATCGTCGCTAATTATTTGAGCATCAAGGACCTTTGGATAGTTTCAAATTACCTGAGAAAGATGACGATGCCAGTAGCTTAGCGCAAGAAGGCTAAGATCTATTAGATGGATGCAGTTTCATCAAAACCCCTCGGGCTTAGGTCTCAGCTCCAGATTTAGATCTAGAGAATAACATAATTTCACAGAAACAAAAAGGAATTCAAAAATCTTTATCTAAATAATTTAGTAAGCAAAGTTCGTCTTCTTCTAAGCGATTAGATCACTAGATCTCTTAGAAAAACCTGTCAAAATAACTCTCATCTAAATAAGTATCTTAATAAGAGGAATTCCCTTGTGGGTTCTCCTGTCAAGAAAGTAAAATTGAAGAAAAAATGCTGAACCAGCAAGAACATTCGTTCGTTGGCTTCAAACCTAATGGTAATATGAGCACTTCATAAGTATTCCTCCCAACAACAGTCGACCTCCTAAGCATAAGGAATGGATTACCTGAAAATTCCTCTCAACCAAAACAACAATTCATCACTTCTTCGTAAAACAGGTAATGTTCTAGCACTGACAAACTGCAGCATGTTTCTTAATTTTCAAGAAACATTGGAAGTACTCCTGTCAGACTATTCACTGAAGGCTTTGAACAAACTAGTTAATACTAAGAAAACGACTAACTCCCTAATGAAAATAACAATAGTATCTGTCATTCTCATATTTTTAACAGCCGAAACAATCCGGATGATAATTCTGATGGAATTAAGTTGAAAAATCAAATTATGATCTTCGCTTATTTACTTCAATTCGTAAAATCCATGCTCGTTCGATTTATGTATCGAGACTGGAGTATGCTGTCTGCGTTGTAATATAAGATCATCGGCGATAGTTCGATCGTCATAGCAAAAAGTGAGAAACTTAAAATTCAATAGATGCAAAGTATCCGATACAGGAATATCTTCGAGAGAATCAAATACCTAAGGGAAATCAATTTCTTGTTTTCGAAGGCGAACAAATTGCGGTAGAGGTATTTCTTCTTAAGTTAGTTGAAAGATTTATTTCTGCGATTGAGAGATATTCTCAAAAAACGGCTCACGAAATTTCCACTTATCAAACCAAATTCGGGGATAATGTTATCATGGGATATTACGTTTTTGATGCTCTCGTTTCTGCTCTTAGCGGCCATTCCGATTAGACTCGCGTTTGATATCACAAAATAATAAGAATAGATGATAATATACTTGACTTATCTGCAGCTGTTTGTGTTCACATTGGATATTTTTCTTGGATTTCACTCGGGGTTTTATGAGTTTGGTGAGATCGTCATGAATAGAAAGAGAATACAGCATGAGTATTTTCATAAAAAGCTGTTACTTACTTTCTTTTCAACTGGATTAGTCATAGCATCGATAGTTTTAGGCATGTAATTTCTCAATTTCTTCTCCATTATTCTCAGGATTGGATCGGTATGAAGAAAAATATATTGATTTCTTCTTTAATTTCTTGATTTCGTGAACAGCTAGGTGAGAAAATCGAGAAGATTGACTAGAATCTGCAGTTATCTTAGTAGTTCACGTCTACCTTCGAGCTTATTAAGCTGCTGCTGATAACGATGATATCAATACATTTATTCGGTTGTGGTTTTCATTTCGTTGGCGATGCAACCCATAAGAGTTTCAGCAATTCTTCTCAAAACTGGATTGCTAATGTTGATTTAGTGTTTGCATCTTTCCTGGAGAGGTACATTGCTTCGATCTATTTTGCTATGATTTCGATGACAACGATTGGATACGGTGACATCCATCCAGTTAATGTGTATGAGCGAATGTATGTGCTTGGCATGTCATTCATTAGTTGTGGTCTGTTTGCGTTTAATCTGAATTTCATTGGAGGACTGATTTCCGATTCGCAGAAGAAAGCTAAAGAATTCAGAAATAGATAATATTCGATGTGGTGCTACATGAATGATAAATAAGTTAAGAAAACTACACAGCTGCGAGTGCTCAAGTATCTCGAATTCGCAAAAGATTTTGAAGATTCCAATATTGAAGAAGGTAAACACATGAAGAAATTAGAAGCATTTCCTTCTTTCATTCTTTTTTAAAAATCGTCCAAAAGGTGCTAAGATTCTGAATTCTTGTTCTCAAGAAATCAGAGAAGAGCTGCTAAAAGAGCAGTTCGGCAGGATCATCAAAAGTAACAAGATCTTCAAGACAGTCTTCAGTAAGGAATTCATAGCATAACTCAGTTTGCACATGCGAGAGCGAAGATTCGCTTCAGGTGAAGTGCTTATTAAGAAAGGCCAGCGATTAAGGCAGTTATACTTCGTGACCAAGGGCAGAACTGAATATTTCTATGATAACCCTAGTAACGACTACTCACGTAGCTTATGTGATGTACTTTATTCCCATCAACTATTCAATTCTCACTTTGTATTTATTTAATTATTGGTTTTTATCTCATTTTTGTTCACTCAAACAGCTTAATGAAGGAGTAATTGACTTCAAACTCTTTGTGACTCAGTAGCCTTCTTCAATTTCCATCAAAAGCAAGGGGATTACCACAGCCGCGTTCATCGATCTTGGTGAATGGCAAAATATTATTCAGTAATTCTCACATGACAAGGTAGACAAATCTTCTCAAAAGCTTAACATGCCATTTTAATCTCTCTAGTTTCCATAAAACTCATGCATTTTTTGCTCTTTTTTAAGGAGAAGGAGTCTTATTTACGAGATCAATTCATCTACGATAAACGCTATTAATTTCCATGCAAAAGTTGTGGATAATTTCGACATGATATTTATGCTTGTCCGCAAGTTAACTACAAAGTCAACAAGCCTATATTCTTCACTAAACTAGCTCGCTATTCCTCGCAGGAGAATCGAGTGTTTCTAAGTCGCAAAGCAAGGGGAAATGTCTGGAAACCAACGCTTTCAAGACACCTACAAACCATGAAAGCTGTAAAGAAAATCCGATGGGAATATGCTAAAATTACTCACGATATGTATGAAGATATCGTTGTAAACGAAGAAATTGAATTTTTCGAGCGAGATAAGGATTTCTTGCTGAGATGTCCTAGAATCAAGCACTCCTTGCTGCATAAATAAAACAATTCATTCTAAGACGATGCCTACACAAAAATCAAGCTCACAGAGAACACAGATAATCCAAATAATTGTAACTCCATGCTTCAAAGCAAAAAGAACAATAATTAGTAGTTTCAATCCAGTGCTTATGAAGAAGAAGATGATAATAATTACTTCATCTCCAAAGAATCTTCTTCTTCTGATTCTATCTCAGAATCCTTGATGTCTGATTCTGATAATTCCAAGCAAGAATTCGAAATAACTAGCCCCAAAACAAATAAGACTCCACTTAATTCCAATGTTGTTAACAACAATAGCGAATAAATCCCTGCTTCAGGGGAGAACTAATTATCAGTTACTCATATTCCCTCTATCGGAAATAATCTAATCGTCAATGGGGAATCAAATTATGCTAGCTTTGGTCCTTCAAAATAATAAAATACCAATATCACATAAAATATGTAAAATCCAACCATCGGAATCTTCAATAATTCTTCCAGCAATAACATCACTAACTCCAATCCAACTACCACTACAGCAGTGTTGCATGATCGGAAATAGAGTACTAAAGTTTCCATGCGTACACCAAGAAGTGATAAGATTATTGAAGAATCCTAAGATTTAACATCGATTTCCTCATCTGGATATGATGAGACTCCTCATCACACTGAAAAAGGAGCGAATTCTCATAGAAAAGCATCATCCCCTTAGATCAAATCTTAGTATGCTCTTCAAGTTTAAAATAGCTCCGAAATCAAAGATAAACCTGGAGAAGATTTTGCTCATTCGTTCGCTCGGCAATTGAGCAGTATCCAGCAATCTCTAAACAACAACGACCCATCTTGCTAGCCTGCATTACTAGTCTTTGACTGCATTGCTGAGATCATCGCAACATACAAGGATAAACTAGCACATCT
>Ga0302271_10003061_pt1 | contig 14475 bp, 11 predicted proteins | sample III_Bog_N1_1_FD_198767 | JGI IMG/M metagenome (GOLD analysis project Ga0302271, IMG submission 198767) | Peat permafrost microbial communities from Stordalen Mire near Abisko, Sweden - III_Bog_N1_1 | ecosystem: Environmental > Terrestrial > Soil > Wetlands > Peat | place: Sweden: Abisko... | reverse complement strand
TGGCAGCGAAGAGCAATTGAAGAAAATGAGCCAGGCTGTTGCTTCCGATTTTACGGTTCCCATTAAGGTGACTGGTTTGAAATTTACGAATCTCGATAATCTGGAAGATAGTATGACCGTACAATATAATTTAGAAATTAAAAATATCATGCAAGAGGTTGCCGGAATGAAGATACTTAATCTTCCCTGGACCGGGAAGTTTAGTTCCTTGGATATTGTTGCCGAAGATACAAGAAAATATCCCCTGGAGTTATGGTCATTCCTGAATGATGATTTGAACGTGGAAGTAATGAATATTTCCTTGCCTAACGGGACGGGATTTGTAGAAATCCCCCAGGATGTCCATGTTGAATGTGCCAATGCCAGTTATCAGTTGACATTCGATACAAGGACTCCGGGCATGGTGATTATCCACCGTAATTTTACACGAAAAACCGAACAGGTGACCCCGCAGGAATATCCTGCTTTTAGGGACTTTATTCATCAGGTTAGTGAATCGGACAATAAACAATATGCCTTAAAATAAGAGACATGAGTATTAAACAAAAGAGGAATTGATAAGATATATTCCTCTTTTGTTTCTATTGTGATTTGTTGAATCGGTTAAGTTTTACATCTTCAAACAAAGTCATACTTGTTGGACATTTATCTACTAAAAAAGGGGATATTCCGAAGAATATCCCCTGGCTGGTTTGATTTTGAATGAACAAAACAGGTAACTACAATGATTCCGGGATTTCGAATGCTACGTCTGATTTGTTGCGGCTCTTTTTTATTTGCCAGGAATAAGCCCAACAACTAGTTGCAAAATAAACGACGGTTTGAATCCACAAACTTATATATTCGAACGAAATATGGCTTAAATCAGCACCCAATGTATTGATTTTGATATAACCCTGAGTTCCACATGTGGAAGGAAATATCCATGCAAATGCTCTCCAGAATCCGTTGATGTTTGATTGCGGCCACGATACACCACTTAAAAATAAAAGTATAAGCGACATAAACATGAAAATTACCATGCCGGTTTCCCTGTGTGGTAAAAAAACAGACACTGTCATGGAAAAAAACACAGATGCCAGCAGAAAAGGAACCATTAACATCATAATATCAAACGGGATACCGATATGCGGTAAATTAAATACACGTGGTATTATCATTAGGATGAAAAATGACCAGGCTGCATACATGACAAAGTAACAGAAGCTTTTACCTATAACGACCATGAAAGTCCCACCCCGGTGAACCGAAGAATTGACTAAAACATGAAACCGGTTTTCTCCTCGTGAAGTTCCAGCTATGATTCCGATTCCAAGAAACAGGGTCTGAAATATAATGAGGATGAGCACTGCCGGCATCAGAAAACTGGCAAAACCGGTGCTTTCGTTATAAAGTATTATCCCTTCGTATGGAATTGGATTGGAAATGATTGTTGCCAATTCACCGGTAATGCCATTTGCATTTAATCTTTCTACCTGTATTTGATTGCTCATATCCATTACACAATTGTTACAAGCCTGGTTGATGATCCGGTAATACATAAAACTGCTTATATCGGCATAGATGGAAACCGTAGTTTGCTCACCTGAATTTAATTTCTTGCTAAAATTGGCAGGTATATAGACTACCCCATGCACTTTCTTTTCATTATATGCTTGTTTCGCTTCGGCCAGGGTGGAATAAGTACTTGTTATATGAATACTTTGTGTAGCATCCAAATGACGCAATAATTCCCTTGATTCCTGACTTCGAGAGCAATCCACTGCAGCAACGGAAACATCAATCAGTGTCTCGTTTTTATAAAGGCTGCAATAAAGTAACGGATAGGCGAGTGGTGCCAACACCAGCATAATCACCACACCACGATCCTTAAACATAGTCCTGAGTTCGCTCTTTATTACTTTCAATATATCGTTGACTATTGCAATCGTATTTTTAAGCAATGGTATTTTTTGTAGAATATTCATTTCTAAACTTATTTAATTGGGAAGTTTTGATTAATGGCAGCTTTCTTTAACCGGTTAAAGACAATCAGTGGTGAAACTAAGAACGAAAGCAGTGCAATGAAATAAATAAATGAATAATGAATCCCTACTCCGTTAAGTGCCTGGTTGACATATATCTCAAAATAATGATGTATTGGAAAAAAATCACTGAATATCCGTGTCCCAATTGGCATTTGTTCTATCGGGAAAGTGGATCCTGCAAATGTTACACCCAGCATCCCAAATACTCCCCCGAATGTAACTCCGTCTCTCAATACTGGTGTAATCCCTATAAATATAATTCCAACAGCCTGAGTTGCTATTACTAACAGGAAGGTTGCCAGAAACATCCAGCCTATACTTGAATTCAAGGGGTAATGCATGTATTTATAGAGAAGTATATTTCCAATGATTCCAAAGAAAGTGAAAATAATAGTGTAAGGAAATAATTTACCAGTAAGTGCAGCAAAAAAGGAATTGTTGGAGTTTTTAAGCCATTCCCTCGAAGTCCGCTCTTTATATTCCACTCCAATCGGAAAAACTGTCATCATTAAAACCATCAGTTGAAGAATTCCTGGCAAAATTACATTGAGTAAATAAGTACCATAGTTTGCCCATGGATTTCCAATAAGGTGAGTGTCTAATACAATCGGTTGTATAATGCCTTTAATCCGGTTTTCATCGATGCCTTTAGCACGCAACACTTTTTGTTGCATGCCTATTGATGTCGCAGCACACATATAGGTAATATCCTTGGAAATGAGTGAACCGGCAATTAAAAAACCATCATTTACATAAAATGTAATGGTTGGCCTACGATTTGAAATTGCTTCTTTTGCAAAGTCCTGCTTGATTTCAACGAATGCGTATATATTCCCCCGTTGCATTTCTTCACGCGCTTCTTTATGACTGTTTAGTCGCATGACAATATTACTGTGTTGCATTGTTCCCAAATTACGTATGAATTGGCGGGATAGGGATGAATTATCCAAATCAACCACTCCAATTGGCATTTTATTGGGCTGTCCCTCGTTGAAGAAAGTCAGAAAGAACACATAGGTAAATGTCATTATAATAACTGTAGAAATGAAATATATCGGACGGCTCACCATCCGCTTTAATTCCCTCTTAAACGTATTTGTAATGGCAGTATATAGATTGTTTGACATGATTAATTGATTAAAATTACCCCAACTCCTTAAGGCGGGTATACAACACCTCCTAGGCAAAAACACCAGAGATTTTATAATTGAATATCCTTTTTAATGTTAAAAGGAATGATTCCGAGTCTTCCAGACTCTCATTCCTACTCTGGAATGAAATGGTTTATTTTATATTTTCTACAAATAAAGCCGTCATACCCGGGCGCAGATCTGCAACTTTTACTGTCGGACGAGCGCGAACTTCAAATGTCTTTACATCAAATTGACCGGTCGTTTTAGTTGCTTTCCAAGTGGCATAAGATGCCAGGGCTTTGATATAGTTTACCTTTACTTCCACAAGTTTATTGTTTAAGGCCGGGACTTTAACTTTAAAAGTTTTCCCCATTTTTAATCCACCCAATAAATCTTCACGCACATTAAAGGTAAACCACATATCGTTTAAATCAACAATACTCATGATGGGAGCACCACTACCAACTAATTCTCCACGTTTAGGATAAATTTCAGTAATTTCACCATCTAGGGGTGATACTAAAGTGGTTTCATTCATGTACGATTTAACTTCATTTACGGCTCCTTTGGCACGATCAACCAGTGCAAGTGCCGCTTCTTTATCCTCCCTTTCGGCACCGTTTAACGCCATGCTGTATTGGGATTTTGCTGCATTCGAAGTCGCAACGGCTGCTTTATACTGCGCTTCTGCTTCATCACGCTTCTGGGCAGGAACAACCCCTTTGTCAAATAAGCGTTGTACACGATCGAAAGATTTTTTTGCTATATCAACCCCTACCTGTGCTTTTTGCCACATCTCATAAGCCCCCACGATCATTTCTTTGCGGGCTCCTTTAATGGCTTTTTTATTTTGTGCCTGCGCTGCATTTTCTGCTGCATTGGCTTGTTCCAGTTTGGCAGTAAGCTCCGGGCTATCAATGATCACCAGAGTGTCGCCTGTTTTTACATGCGTTCCTTCCTCAGCCATAAATTGCTTAATTCTTCCGGGTACTTTTCCTGATACACGCACTTCGGAAGCTTCTGCTTCCCCCTGTATAATCACTGGCTCGGGTCTGTTTACGATGATGCCGACAATAAAAATGATAATAATAACTATTATTAAAGCGAATATACCTGTTCTTAAATCCTGATTTTTCTTTTTCATTGCAGTCAAATGATTTTAATTCGTTGTTATTTTTTTATTTTTTTAGTAGGTTGGTTTTTGAGAACCGGTGCATTTAATGTCCCCAATGATTTGGATAAATATAAATTGCATAACTTTACGTCAATAGTAGCGTCTATATTTTCCGATTTAGCCGATAACCAAGCTGTTTGGGCTCCCAATAGATCGGTTGAAGTGATTACTCCCGCATCAAACCCTTCAGTGGCATAATGCAGGTTTTCTTCTGCCTGCTCAATATTATGTTGTGTCGAGGTTTTCTTTTTCAAACTTTCAGCGACTTTATAAGAGCTTTGTTTGATTTGAAGTTGCATCTTTTCTTTTGTTTCTTCCAACTGCAGTGTCGCTATTTTGTGTTGTGACTTGGCGGCATTCAAGGTGTGAATTTTATCGCCAAAATGGTACAAGGGAATATTAGCGACTATACCTACAGAAAACATACCTCCAAATTCATTTTTATATCCATCAAATGAATTAGGATTTGTCAGTAGATAATTACCTGAAAGTACTATATTGGGCATAAACCGGGACAACATAATTTTTTCATTGGATTTGGCAATATTTTCCATTTGGGTCAATTGTTTTATCTCCGGCCTGTTGTTTAATGCCTGGTCAATTGGAATGAGTCGGGTAGGAGTCTCATCTGCCAGATCCTGGTCAGCCAGGGTGTATACATCCTCGAGCGCTATCCCACATAATTGGTTTAATGCCATTCTCGAAAGATTTAACCCGTCCTCTGCTTTGGTGACTGTAATGTCGGCTTCATTGAGTTTTACTTTTACTTTCAATGCTTCCGATTTGGTGGCAACCCCTTCTTCAATGCTTACGTTTACATCTGAGTCAACTTGTGCAACCAGATTGCGGTATTCTTTAGCCAATTGGACTTTGCTTTCCAGCGAAACGACCCGCCAGTAAGCTTCATCCACTTCAAGAAGTAACTCCGTAATTTTGTTTTCCTGCTGAGCTAGAGCTAAATTTTCGCCATATTTGGCAATGTGATACAGTTCCTTAATCTTTCCTCCCATGAAAATAGGTTGTAAAAAGCCGATCGAACCCGCAAAGATGTTCTGTATATCATATTCCAAAGCACTTTTGGGCAGTACAGTGTAACCTGTCATCGTACCAGTTGTCAGACTATAGGTTGGCAATTTAGCATTCTCTGATAATAACGAGAGATTCTTTTGATTCCACGTGTATGCCCCGTTTGCTGAGAAATTGGGTAAAAACTGTGTAAAAGCTGCTTTCTTTAATTCCCTGGCTGCCTGAACACTTTCCTGAGCCATCTGCACACTCTTGTTATGGTTAAGAGCCATCTGACGGCAATCCTCCAGTTGGATTACCTTTTGTGAATAAAGTTGAAAGGTTGCAACAATTGCAACTAATCCGAATACGATTTTCTTCATTTTTTTAATTATACTTTGTTTTACCTATTGTTCAAACAATAGTTGTATGTGCAACTATCTATTCAAATTTTTTTAATGCAAATTATTCATGATCTTTTTTAATACCGTTCGAATGGTATTCAATTCTTCATCACTAATATGATCAAGTGTTTTTAAAGCAATGCGCTGCACTATTTCAGTAGCTTTAATTTTTAAGGCATTGCCTGTATCGGTCAAATGGATCAGATTGGTACGTCTGTCATTATGATCGGATACACGGGTTACCAGGTTTCTCATTTCAAGCTTATCAATAAGCCTTGTCATACTCGGTTTATCCTTGGATGTTAAGTCACATAATTCTTGTTGGGTAACTTTATCTTTCTTCCATAAACAAGCTAATACCGACCATTGTTCAGTCGTAATTTCTATACCGTCTGCTGCAAAAGCCCTCAGAAAAGTTCTATTGATGGCAGTAGATACTTTACCGGTAAGGATACTGAATACTTCATCATTGTGTATCTCTTTCATACTAGAAAATAATTAATAGTTGCATAAACAACGGTACAAAAGTACAACTAGTTTTTCTAATCTAAGCACTTTTAAATCAAATTAATCAAATAAATATATAGTAGTCTGATACTGAGTGTATGTAATTTGAAATAATATCAGGGGTTCGTGGTTGTAAAAAAATGGATCCCTGAATTATTATAAAAATAACTCTCTTGGGTATTAAACTGGATGTTTTCCATATAATTCTATCCCTTGAGCATATATGACTAATATCAATGTAGTTATGGAATAGAGATAAGCCTTTCAATTCATTGGTTTATATCGGAATCAGGATTTAACACGGTTGTATGCAATAGCGATGTTGGTGTTTTATAGGTCCTTTGATTAAATTCAGTCTCAACTACATTTACATGGATTGCCCATATCCCGGCCTTAAGTACTCCCTGAAGGTGAAACTCAGATATACTTTTCAACGAATGACTGTTTTTCCATTGATAAAAGCAATTATCAATTTTTTAACTATACCCATTCAGCCAATTTCTCTAATATCATTTTATCAAATGCCAGAACTTGATGCTTCGCTTGTGTCAGATACAGGGAATATCGGATCCATCCTGTAGGTCGGGAGGGTGTATATAACAAAAGAAGCTTAACTAATTAAAGTTAAGCTTCTTTGTTGCGGAGAGAGAGGGTAATGAACTTTACTCTCTTTATTTCGTAATTATCAAGTGCTTAATGATGTAGATGTTCGTCTTAGTAACGTTTTAGTAACGACGTTTTGTCACTTAAAGTCCGTTATTTACATTTATGTGTCTGCTCATTTATTTACATAGGCAAAGTTAGTTCATTTTTCTGAATCGACAATTAATTCATCTTTTTTTATAAATCTTTCTCGCTTGATTAAATTGTATTTGGTTGAATATCCCTTTATTTACCAATTGACTGCGACATCCTTTATGCGCCTGTTTCTCGCTCTGAAATCTTCTATGCTACGCTTGTTCGCTTGGCATGAAGTTTTGGAGTTTTACTTTCATTACAAACAAAGTCTCGATAACAAAGTCTTTTGTTACTTTTACTCTTCGATACCGTTTATATCTCTAATAATTGAGCCCTTTACATACAATGACTCATATTTTGGCTGCGATAATATCCGAATATCGGTTATTATTGCAGCCATTTTATTATTTAAAAGACATATACCTCTCTCTTATAAAGTATTTTTTCATAGGCTACTTGACATATTTAATTCATCAGTTCCTGCTTTTAGCTTTTAAATGTATATTTTCTCTATTTTTGAAAAAAATCATATTTTGGCTGCAATAATATCCGAAAAGTGATTATATTTGCAGGCAGAATATATAAACCCTGTAAAATGAATACTGCTTCTACCATAAAAGAATGGATAAATAAGCTCCAACAAAACGGCAAGCTTTACTTTTCCATGGAGCAGGTTACAGAAGCTTTCCCGAACTTGCAGTCTACAGGTATTCGTAGCGCACTCACTCGCCTTTCATCAAAAAACAGCATTGCCTCTGTTTGGAAAGGATTTTATGTGATAGTACCAATATCATATACCGTCAAAGGAATACTACCTCCGGTTATGTATATCGACCATCTAATGAAGCATATCCAACGTCCTTATTACGTCGGCTTGCTCAATGCAGCTGCATTCTATGGTGCTGCCCTTCAGCAGCCGCAGGTATTCTCGGTAATTATTCAACATCCCACGCTTCGCGACAATAACAAAAAAAATGTTCGGTTACAATTTGTGGCACGTCGTAATTTTCCTGCAGATGAATTACTTGAAATACGTAAAACTCAAACCGGCTACGTCAAAATATCTTCCCCAGCTCTTACGGCTGCTGATATCATTCAATACGAAAAAGCAATTGGAGGGTTGAACAGAGCATGTACTGTATTGAATGATTTGACAGAAGTGCTCGATTTTACAAAAAATCCGGATAGTTTTTTCGACACTGTTAGTACCGCAACAGTTCAACGCTTGGGATACTTATTGGAGAACGTTGTGGAATCACCTGATGTAGCAAATCAGCTATATGAAAAAGCTTTGCAGGCCAATTGTAGTTTTCAGACTATTCCCCTCAAAATTGGTAAAACGACGGAAGAAAAAACAACAGATAGAAAGTGGAAAATTATAATTAATACTGAAATTGAAATTGATGAGTGAATTTCGGTAACTCAGCACCCTAATATTTGATTAAAAAGATATTCATTTGTTTGATTCATATGGAAATAAGCTCTTTGCCACGTAGTGGCTAAATATGCATAACCCCCGGTAAGCGAAGCGTAACCGGGGGATGAAGAATACAAACAACCATACATTTGATTTTGAGTTCGACTAGTCGAACTCAAAATCAAAAAAATGAAAAAGGATGCTGGAAGTAATCTTCCTTTATAAATCGGATTTCAGAATTAAAATACCTATAAAAAAAATGATACCGGTATCAGCAATTGAAGAGTGGAGAAATAAAGTACCATGGCAAACAAACGAACAAGTCGAACAGGACTTGATCATTTGCCGTGGACTAACCGAAATATTTAAAGATGAATTCCTGGCACAATCTCTGGCATTCCGTGGAGGTACAGCCCTGCATAAGCTATATCTTTCACCTCAACCACGCTACTCCGAGGATATCGATTTAGTACAAATCAGTGCTGGACCAATAAAACCAATCATAGACAAACTCCGTGATGAAGTATTATCATTCCTTGGTGTTCCTGTTGTAAAACAAAAAGCAAATAATAATACCCTGATTTTCCGCTTTGAATCCGAAATTGCACCGGTTATGCCCATTCGGTTAAAGGTAGAAACAAATTGCCGGGAACATTTCTCGGTTTTAGGTTGGTCCAAATTTCCCTTTTCGGTAGAGAGCGAATGGTACAACGATGCTTGCGAAATTACCACCTACCCACTCGAAGAATTGTTGGGAACAAAACTCAGGGCACTCTACCAACGGCGTAAAGGTCGTGACTTATTCGACCTATACACCGCCATAACCCAAAAGGATTTGAATTTCGACCAAATACTTACTTGCTATCGCGAATATATGAACTTTGTAGTAGGAAGCAATGTGCCCACACAAAAAGAATTCTTGCTGAATATGGAAGAAAAAATGTTAGATACTGAATTCCTTGGCGACACTCAATTATTGCTACGCAACGGGGAAGCTTATGATCCGCAAAAAGCTTACGAGTTAGTGAAAAATAATTTAATAGCGAAAATTTAGTTTGAACTATTAAAGATTAAATTTAAAATATAATCATCAGTTAGTTCTTTTTTTTACGATAAATGGACAGAGATAATAATACACATAAATTGCCAGTAGGATGGATATGGACGGCTCTTGAAGCAGTTTCTTTGCCTATTTCAAGGATGAATAGAAGCTACCAAAACCAAGAAGACGAGTTTTCGTATATTGACATTGAAGCAATTGACAACCAAAAATACAAATTAAAAATTCCCCAAATTTATAAATGGGGAAATGCACCTTCAAGAGCACAACAGAAATTGAATGTTAATGATATATTAATCGCAGCTGTCAGACCTTACTTAAAAAACATTGCTTTAATACCTCCTCATGATGTTAATTATATTGCATCAACCGGTTTTTGTGTTATTCGTCCAATTCTCATTGAACCTAAATATGTATATTATTTTGTATTGAGTCAATCATTTATAGATTCAATTAATAAAAAAGCTAAAGGGACTAGCTACCCCGCAGTTTCAAACAAAACAATACTATCTCAAAGTCTGGCTCTTCCACCTCTAAAAGAGCAATTGAGAATTGTAGAAAAAATTGAAGAACTCTTTAGTGAGTTAGATCATTCGGAAGCAGGTTTAGAAAAAGCCCAAAAACAACTCATTGTTTACAAGCAAGTCTTATTGAAAACTGCATTTGATGGAGAATTGACAAAATCATGGAGGCAAATTTATAAAGATGAAAATTACAAATGGTTGAAATCAAAAATTGAAGATATTGGAGTAGTGAAAGGGGGCAAACGCCTTCCTAAAGGGGGTAGATATTCAAATATAAAAACAAAATTTCCATATTTAAGAGTTAGCGATTTTAATAAATATTCGGTTAATCAATATGATTTGAAATATATTGACATAGAAACTCGAAAAAGAATAGAAAACTATACGATTAGTAAAGACGATGTATATATATCAATCGCTGGAACTATAGGTCTTACGGGAATAGTACCAGAGAATCTTGATAATTCAAATCTTACTGAGAATGCAGCAAAAATAGTAGTAAATTCAAATGTAAATAACAAATTCCTAGCATACGCGCTTAATGCTCCAGAATTACAATCTCAAATTATTGAAAAAACAAAAGCTACATCTCAACCTAAACTATCACTATACAGTATCAGAAGTTTACAAACTTTTATTCCTGCACTAGATGAACAATATAGAATTGTTCAAATACTTGAATCTCGTTTTACTTTAATAGAGAATCTCGATATATCAATTAATGCAGGAATAAAAAAGATTGAAGTATTCAGGCAAACTATTTTAAAAAAAGCGTTTGAAGGAAAGCTTGTTAGACAATACTCAAGTGACGAATCTGCAAATATTTTGTTGACAAAAATAAAGAAAGAAAAGGATACCTATTTGAACTTACAAAAAGAAGTAAATAAAGTAAAACAAAAAAAAGACAGAACAATGGACGGTAATATGACTATCTTAGAAATATTAAAGCAAAATGACAAACCAATTCTAGCAAAAGAACTTTGGCAAGCATCTAAACACAAATATGACATTGAATCATTTTACGCTGAATTAAAAGAAATTTATAGTCAAATTATAGAAGTAAAGATAGATACTGAATCACTTTTATCATTGAAAAAATGAGAATAGAAAAAGTTCATATTAAAAGCACTTTTAAGAATCTTCAAGATTTTCATATCGAATTAGATAATGAAGCAATGGAGACAGTATTAATTGGTCTAAATGCAACAGGAAAATCAAATTTCATGGAGGCATTAGTTATTATTTTTAGAGATTTAGATTTAGAAAGAGCACCTCAATTTGGAAAATCTAAAGAAGCTTTGGAATATTCCATTAAATATGAATGCCGGAAGTATTCAATAGAAATTGAATATTCTAAGAAAGATGGTTATATATTTATTATTGATGGGGAAAAACTTAAAGGTAAGTATTTATTCTTTAGTAAAAAATCAGAGTACTTACCTAAACATATTTTTTTCTATTATTCTGGTACAAGTGATAGAGTGAAAGATCTTTATTCTGAACATGAAAAGAAGTATTATCAAGATATTATACAGCCAAATGCTAAGCCAGAACAGTTTAACGAGATAAGACCAATCTTTCTTGTACAGAACATTCATGCAAGCTTTGCATTAATTGCATTCTATATGTTCAAAGAAAGAGAAGAAGAAACAATTAAGTTTTTAAAAGATGAATTAAATATCCTTGATTTTGGATCAGCTTTATTTGTTTTAAAACAACCTTCTTGGGCAAGATCTGAAAATAAAGTTGGAAAACTCTGGGGTGCTCAAGGTTTAGTAAAAAATCTCATCTCCGACATTTTAGAATATAGTATTGCACCAATAGCAACTGAAGAAACTGTACATACAAACTACAAAAAAACCGAAAAACAGAGTAGGTTATATTTGTATATTAATTCAAAAGAACGTTTTAGGGAATTAATAAGAAACAAATACGATGATGATAAAATACGCCTTTTTAATGCATTAGAGAGTATTCATCTTTCAGATCTAATGCAAGATGTCAAAATAAATGTTATAAAAGAAAAGGTGCCTGGAGAATTATCAATGAATGAACTAAGCGAAGGTGAGAAACAACTTCTTACAGTTTTAGGTTTACTAAAGTTCACAAAAGATAATGAGTCGTTGATACTTTTAGATGAACCCGATACACATCTAAACCCAATTTGGAAATGGAAATATCTTGACTTTATTGATAAGGTTGTAAATAGAGCTGATAGAACTCAAATCATTTTTTGTACCCATGATCCCTTGGTAATAGGGAATCTAAAAAAAAATCAAGTACAAATTTTTAAAAAAGATCTCAAGTCAAAAAAAACATATGTAACTACTCCCAATATAAGTCCAAGGGAAATGAGCGTTTCGAAAATCCTTTCAAGTGAATTATTTGGTATTCCATCAATGATGAGTAAAAAATATGAGGATCTATTAAATAGAAAACGGGTTCTTCAAGCAAAGCTATTAAATGGTGATTTATTAGAAAGTGAAAAAAATGATTTCGAACGATTACAAAAATATTTCGATGCAATGGGTCAAAATGATGACACAGCTGATAGTCGTTATAATCGTTTCTTGAAATTGACAAGTGAGAGAGACGAGTTTTCTGATAGAAAATATACTATTGAAGAAGAGGAAGAACTTGATCGAATAGCAAGAGAAGTATTAAATGTAATTATGATTGAAGAGAAAAAGCAATGAGATATATTGACAAGCATAAATTTGAAGAAGCAGCTGAAGCAATCAATTGGGATAGAATTAAACAAATCCATGATACAATTATTCGGCAACTATCTCCAAGTGAAAGGAAAACTTATATTAAGAATCACCCTGATTGGAATTTATTACAACCAGCAATGCTTAGGCTATCCTTTAATAAATGCTGGTATTCTGAATCCAACATTGGAAATGGAGATTTTGTTATTGATCATTTTAGACCAAAAAATAGTGCGAAAATTAAAATTAATTTCAGAGATCCTAATAGCAAATCAAAAGTAACTAAAAATAATGGATACTGGTGGAAAGCATATGATTGGGATAATTATAGGATCTCCGGTGCTCTATCAAATATAAGAAGAAGAGATAGACTAAGTGATAGTGATATTGTAAAAGGTAAAGGAGACTATTTCCCAATTGATTTAATTAATGGACGAGTAGCAAATGACGAAGAACACACTGGATGCGAAATACCATTACTTTTAGATCCGCTTAATCATTTCGATGTTGGTTTATTGACTTTTGATAATGGAATTCCAATTCCGGCAACTGAAGATGAATTTGAAAAAGAGAGAGTTTATCAATCAATTTATTATTATCATCTAGACCTAGATCAACTAAATACAGAAAGAAAAATTGTTTGGAATAATTGTATAGTACATATGAAGGATGCTAAAAACGTAATCATTAACAGTCAAACTTTAGCTGAAAAATATAGTATGATGAATAAATGTTATGAGGAGTTGGCTAAATTAGTAGATCCTGCAATAAGTTCATACACAAGTACAGCAAAAGCATGTTTAATGGTATATTGTGAATTAGAAGAGTTTAAATGGTTGAAAAATTTTGTAAGAACATTATGACAACAAATACCTTAGTACAAAAAATATGGTCCTTTTGCGACACTTTAAGAGATGATGGTTTAGGATACAATGATTATCTTGAACAGTTAACTTACCTATTGTTTCTCAAAATGGCAGATGAGAATCTAAATGAGTTCAATTTGCCCATAGGTTGTAATTGGCAATCCCTGAAAAGTCAGAGCAAACTTGAAATTGGGGGTTATTATGAAGAGATATTAAATAAGCTTGCAGAATCTGGTGGTATGCTTAAAAGAATTTTCGCAGGTGCCCAAAATAAAATTCATGATTCAGCTAAATTAGAAAAACTTATTACACTTATTAATGGTGAAGACTGGACATCTAAAGATGTTGATATTAAAGGAGAAATATATGAGTCTTTATTGCAGAAAAATGCTGAAAGTAGTGGAGCTGGTCAATACTTTACACCTCGTCCTGTGATTTCAGCTATGGTTGAATGTACCCAACCAAAACCAAGTGAGACTATATCTGATCCATCGTGTGGCACTGGAGGTTTTTTTCTGGGAGCTATAAATTACCTAAACCAACAAAAACTAACAGAGACCCAAAAAAAGTTTTTGAAATTTGATGCTTTTCATGGTTGGGAAATTGAAAAATCAACTGCTCGTTTATGCTTAATGAACTTGTTTCTTCACGGAATCGGGGATTTAAAAGAAACTCCTGATATTGAAGTTACAGATAGCCTAAAGGCTGGAGTCAAGAAAAAAGTTGATTTGGTTTTGGCCAATCCTCCATTTGGCATTAGTAGTAGCGACATCCCTACTAATGATAAGAAACAAGCCGATAAAGAAGGCTATTTCTTAAGGGATGATTTTTGGGTTACTACCAGTAATAAGCAACTTGCATTCCTCCAACACATTGTGTCAATGCTCAATGAAAATGGTCGTGCTGCGG
>Ga0302271_10003060_pt1 | contig 14475 bp, 5 predicted proteins | sample III_Bog_N1_1_FD_198767 | JGI IMG/M metagenome (GOLD analysis project Ga0302271, IMG submission 198767) | Peat permafrost microbial communities from Stordalen Mire near Abisko, Sweden - III_Bog_N1_1 | ecosystem: Environmental > Terrestrial > Soil > Wetlands > Peat | place: Sweden: Abisko... | reverse complement strand
AATTAAAATTCAGATAAGTCTTGTAATAATATGTTAATTATGATGAATGCTTTGGATGTTCTGAACTAATTTTTGAACTTTATTTGAAAGATAATAATGATAAAAGGAAATAGAACAAATCAAAACATATCCTTAACTGAATTGGTTCTACAAATTTTCTTAGCAAGGAGAGAAACAAACAAAATAAGGGGGAGAAATTATTGTTAATCAATATTTTCAGGTAATAAAGCCATTCAATAAACACTTTTCTTTTCGATTTTTTTCTATTTTATTTTTACAGTGTTAATAACTCCAAATTTTGGGCTACTTTTAATCTGAAAAATACTAAGTAGCATAATCAATCACTGATAAGACCTAATAATCATTAATTATCTCTATGATTGAGTATTACCAATTATAATTTTTTTTCATTTATTGTAATATATTTTCATGAATACAATAAATGACTTAACAGCTTTAGTAAGAGATATTTATTAAGGAAATGAGAGTGTAACTTGTAGTTCTTCTTAAAGCAAATAAACTGGATACAAAATGGGAAATAAATTCTTCAGTAAAACGAAAAAAATAAATAAGTCTGGATAAAAAAACCTATTTGAAGCGGGGAATTTAAATAAGAAGAGAGATTGCAAAAGGAAGATAAAAAGTTAAATCAAATTGTAATTGGAAAGGCAAAAAAAGCATTTAAATTTTTGAAGAAAAAAACGTCATACTTCACAGCAAAAGGCATGCAGGGAAATGAAGAAGTGAGATAAGCGAACAATCAGAATCAAGAGTAGAATCCCTTCAAAAGCAATCCACAGGAACAGCCTCACAGCCAACTCCAAAATGGAGCGAAGTTTCATAAGTCATAATTTTGCCAGGAGGAATGCTAGTTTGAGAGGATCTTCGCAGTTACTCAAACAAAATTTCTGAGATACGCTGAGCTAACTGTAGCTTTTATCACTTGCGGGTTATCTATTGTTGCATTACAATGGAAACCACAGTGGAGGCTAAAATGGTTCTTCTCAATCGTATCTCCAGAACAATCATAAGCAGTCTTTGTCTTTGGATACGATGGTACAGTGACATATTTAGAATACCTCAAAGATATCTAAAATGAGAGAAAAGTCTTTGAATTTAGGTTCCAGCGCTATGTGCTTTAAGAATCTGATAATGCTTATGTTACATTTTCCGACTCAGCTTTTACACTTACCAACTAGAAAATCATTGAAATGTCCAAGCAGGCATTCACTCCAGAGCGATAATAGGAATCGTATGAGCGCAACGGAAAAAACCACACAGATGTTCCTGATAGAGGGCTTTTTCATTTGGCATTCTATGAGCTGTTTTCACCGTTTTATTTTTTCTAAGCTGGCAGCGTTACCCTTTGGCTCTACGAAGGATATAATTATTACTCTTATGTAATAATTGCTATGGCGATATTAGGGTTTATCATGAAGATTGTCACAGAACGACTGAATTTTCTACGGCTTTAGAAACTCAGCATTTTACGAAAAGAAATGATGGTTCAGCGAAAAGGAGCGAGATTTGAGATTCCAAGCGATCAGGTGATATTTGGAGATATTGTTCTCTTGAACAAAGGAGAAATAGCTAATTGTGATCTAATCGTCTTCCAAGGCAGTGCGATCGTGAATGAGTCCATGCTCACAGGTGATTCCCTTCCTTTTGCGAAATCTCCCCTTGTTTCAAATGAGGATATGTTTTAGGAGGATCGTTCGTATGTGATCTACAGTGGGAGTATGATTTTGTCTTAATCGAAGTTGAAATGTATCACCTTTAGGGTAGGATTTGACACTCTTAGAGGGAATATGATTAGGTCAATTATGTTCCCCAAGAAATTATTAGCGGCGAGTTTTGATACAGACACAATCTACTTTATCTTAATCATGGGTGGAGCTGCTTTGCTATCATTCATAGTGACTCTTTCGACGTTTGTTGATAGATTAAATAATCATCTCATCACAGGAAAAGATGTTATCCTGAGATGCTTAGATTTAGTAACAATAAGTGTCCCACCTGCATTGAACACATGCCTCAACTTCGGCATCAGCTTTTCAATGCTGAGGCTGAAAATAGGAAACATCTTTTGTTTGAACTCAGAGAATGTCTGTACTTGTGGAATCGTCCGTACAATTTGCTTTGACAAAACAGGTACACTGACAGAAAATACCCTGTCATACAAAATGATATCTGGGTTTAAATCTAAAGACCATCAATTTAAGGATTGTGAAGGACCTGAAAGTTATCGTTCGTTAAGCTTGATTCAGCGTGTTATTATTGGGGCTTGCCATAGCTTAAGGATAGTGAACGGCACTTTTTAGGGCGATCCACTTGAAGTTGAAATGTTCAAAAATTCTGGATGTGAGATTTCAAAGAAATCTGGAGAGTAACTTCAGTGGGAAGGGTATGGTGTGATTCAAGAAATTATCCTTAAAGATGACACAAAAATCATTGAGCCTGGGTAAATTCAAATCCAAGATGTAGCTGACAATGAAAATGAGCCAAATATGGCTTAACCAATCAGTTCGAATTTACTCAGCCCTTAAAACAACGACATGCTTGTTGATCACTCAAATCCAGACAGTAGCAGTAAAGAAAAAGAGAAAAGTGCTTAAGGAAGCGATATTAATTTCCAAAATAAGGATTATGTAGAAATCAATTGTTCAATTGATAAGATATAATCTAATAAAGAAGGAGATAGTCACTCAAACCAAGCGTACGATCATATTCTTGAACAACCTACATTTGCAAAGGAAATCACTTATCTTCCCAAAAACGCTAAGCGAGTGGATATCTTAAAAATCTTTCCATTTGAGTCAAAATATGAGAGGATGTCTACACTAATAAGAATTGATGGGAATACATACATAATAACCAAAGGATCTCCTGAAAAAATGAAAGCCATTTCTAGACCTGATACGTTACCAGATTCTAAAGGAAAACTTATTGAAACATATGAAGGGAAATTAAGTAAATTCACGAAGCAAGGACTAAGAGTAATTGCTATGGGTTATAAATAGATAAATGCTTATGACATTGGAAAAGATAGAAAAAAGTTAGAGAGCAATTTAATCTTCACTGGATTTTTAGTATTCGAAAACTAATTAAAACCATAAACAACCCAGCATCTTTAACTTTTGAAGGAAAGTGAAATTCAGCTCAGCATGGTGACAGGAGATAACGCTTAAACATCGTTGAGCATAGGAAGGCAATGTGAGATATTTACTGAAAAAGATTAGTGTCCGATTTTGCTTGATTTTGTGGATAACTAAATAATATCGGAATAAGAAGATTGCAGCAAAGCAGTTACAAACTTGGAAGTGTTTTTGAAAAATCAAAAAGAAGAACTAGTTGTCACAGGGGAGTTCTTTGATAAGTTCTTCGTTCCAGATTAGAATAAATCAAATCTCAATTAGATTAGACATTTGCTGTTTAAAACTAGAGTTTTTGCGAGAATGAAACCAGATTAAAAGCAGGGGTTAGTGAGTTTACTTCAAGGATACGCCTCAGAGAATGGACGCACATTTATTGGTCTTTGTGGAGATGGAGCAAATGATTGCTAAGCTCTTAAATCTGCAGATATGGGGATATCTTTAGGAGAAACTGAAGCTTCAGTCGCTGCTTCGTTTACAAGTAAAATCCTAAATATTGGAATAATCGAGGTGATTCTTCGAGAGGGTCGCTGCTGCATAGTTACTTAGTTCTAATGCTTCAAATTCATGGCGCTGTACAGTTCGATTTAAGTTTCAACAACTGCAATTATGTATTACAGAGGTGTAACTCCAGGGAATTACTAGTTTCTTTACTGGGATCTGTTTATCGTGCTCCCTCTTGCTTTTTTATTAGGCATTACTTCATCTTCTAAGAAGCTTGCTTTAACCTTGCCTGCACACAGATTATTCTCTGCTACAAATGTGGTTTCTGTCTTAGGACTTGGAGTTATTTCGCTTTGTTTTTAGATCATTTCCGTTGCTGCAACTTCCAGTTAGAGTTGGTATATCGATCCTATTACATACTAAACCTTAAGTGGTTTAGATAAATCTGAACTTCTAATGAATTCCTTTGATAATTCAGTAATCTTCTGGACATCTAATTTCTAATATATTGGTGTTCTGTTATCATTTTCCCTTTTTTCGGTGCACAAAAGACCCTTTTACACAAACGTTTTCTTCACTTTTTATCTGATATTGATCATATTATTCAGTCTGTATCTCTAATTCACAACTAGCTCAAATGTGAACGATTTATTTGAATTGTAGCCTCAGCTCACAACTCTTGAAGATGGCGGTGTCATTACAGAAATGGAATTCGGATGGAGATTCGCAATTCTAGGTATCGTCCTTGGCAATTTAGTCTTCATTTTTGCATTTGAGTGCTATTTAAGAGACAAGATTGTCTAAAAATTAGAGTAAAGATTCCCGCAGCTTGTTTACAAAGGTGCAGCTACTTCAAATCTTATGAAGAATTCGGTTGAATTAGTAGAAGTCTAAAGTAATCCTATTATTTCAAGCAAAGAGAAAATGCTTCCTGATAGCAATAATTGAAGGCTCAGCCATTCGCAAATGAAGCTAGAATATATCTTGATTTTGATTATTGTTTTATTATACTTATCTTTATTTAGATCAATTATTCATTTTGATTTATTAAAAATACGTTATTTAAGGATGAAAATATCCTAAATTATCAGGTTCAATTTTACCCAATCTTATGATTCATTTTAATTAGAAGATACTCCCAAATAGTATTCTCTAATAACACAATCAAATCAAGTTTCATGTTAATTTGAAATATTTAAACTTTTTTATTTTAAATAAGGTATTTTGTGTTGTTGTTGCATAAAACAAACGATTCAATTTAAACGTCTGATATTTTAAATTACCATTACCAGCGAGTATTTATAGAGGTTTATGTAAACTGATGGTAACTAGATGAAATAAAGCGTTTTTTATTTTACTTTTAATGGAATATCTCTCTAGAAGTTGTCGAAAGTTGAACTCTAAATATAGTTAATTTACACTAGAAATTGACTAATTGAACCGAATTAAGCCAAATAATATAAAGAAATAATAAATCTCATTATTAGAATTTGAATCATTGAAATGCGCCATGTCGCTAGAACGTAACTAGGGTAAACCTCATCAGGAGGAGACACACCTACCCTAGTTGAGAATGTGTTCAATAAAACGAAGCTCATTTTTGACAATGAAACGCATTAAGATCATGAATTGAATCATGTTGACAACATTCTTGAACATGATTCAAAAGAAAAGAGAGTTGAATATAGACTTAAGATGAGTGGTAGAACAAGCGTTCTTAACTAAACCCTCCTAAAAAAAACACTCAATCCATAGGTAAATAGCATAGAAAATGACTAAGATATCACAAATAAAACAAGTTAAGAAGAGAATATCAGTCCGAATAATCGTCGCCGCTAAACTAATGTCTAAGAACTTCAAGAAGGAGTAATTAAATCCTAGCCGACTTCAAGCTAGAAGAATATTTTCTCAGATTTACTCGTAATGATGCTCGCAAAGAGATGCTTCCGTTAATGGCACAAGTTTATGCCCCATAGAATGGTCAAGGTGCTCAATCGATGGCATTACAACTTATTATCAGATAAAACAATCTGGGTTGATTAAGAAAAAAAAGAAGAATTTGACTTGCAAGAGGAGAAAATAGGCTAGACGTTTGGTGAGGGTCGACACCATAATAACTTGAATGAAGATAGGTTTTATCTATCCGAAATGAAGATTCCTATCGAAGAAATTAGAAAGTAGCATTAAATGAGTAATTATCTAAAGGACTTACTCTTCCGAAGCATTCCAATGATTTCAGCGAGTGGCAATTTTCGCTTAATTTGGGATATCATTTAGATGATTAACATCATGGCTTTTCAGTGCTTCCTCCCATTGTACATCACATTCAATGTCGCCTTCTATGACATTGTTCCACCTAGTGTGGCTTTTGTGATGTACTTGCTGTTGTTGGGGGATGTTTTAGTGAGTATGCACACGTCGTATTACCATAAAGGGAAGTAAGTAACAAACAGAAAAAGAGTCCTCTATAAATATTTGAAAACCGAATTCACACATGATTTACTTGTGCTACTTCCAATCTCGATTGATATGTTCTTCATACAATTCACTTCATTCTATCCTAGATTGTTTTTCTTGCTCGCTGTGCTTAAACTAAGGAAAATGTATGATATTCTCTCGAAGATCTAAGATAGATTCCATCTTATTAGGTATATTAACTCATACATGCAGCTCTTTAAGCTTCTGATCGTTCATCTGCTGGTTTCACATTATTTTTCATGCCTGTGGGTTTTTGTTGGTACCACGATGCCTGGATTTACATGGATGGTAAGACGTGATATTGTAAATGTGTCGTGGCCTGTGTAGTATATAAACTCCTATTACTTTATCACTCTCACCATGATCACTGTTGGCTACGGAGACATCACACCAGTAAAATACTTCAGAATATTGACACTTAGATTGATTTTAGGTGCTTTTTTCTTACTTTTTGTCTTTAATTAAGGTAAACAATGTCGAAATAGGGTTATGTATTGGGATAATGACTTTCGCATGTGGAGTATTTGCTTATTCAGTGACAGAGATTGGGACACTAATTTAAGATTTAAGGAAGAATTAGAAGGAAATCAATAAGAATTTGCAGACAATTTAGAAATACATGCATAATAAGAATATTTCAACTGGATTGAAGTACGAGATAAGAGAATATCTATTGTATTATTGGAGGGAAGAGTCCAACAAAGACGGAGAAAAGGAAAATATCATTATCAATCAGCTCAGTGATTCGCTAAAAGAGACACTCATTATGGAAGCAAATCATATTGTGCTCAGTGACTCACCTGTTTTCAGAGATAATTTTTCTCCAGAAGTTCTGAAAAAAACTGTGCCTCTTATTAAAGGTAAGAATGATAAGAAAAAAGTTTACCCTGCAATTTTTCTAAGAACTTAAAATTTTTAAGAATTTCGATGCACACCTGAAGAGGTAATCTATTGCGAAGGAGAGAAAGATGAGGGTAGTATTTACTTCATCGAAAAAGGAAGCATCGAGTTGTACATCGATACTTCTTCTAACTTTAGTGAACAAACGAAGGCACTGAAGATACTCAAAAAGGGTGATAATTTTGGTGCAATTGGGTTTTTCACTGGTATGCATCGGAACTAAAGCGTGCGAAGTCTAGAATTCACAACTTTGCTCATGATCAAGCGAGATGAATTCCTAGCAGTTTTGAAAGAGTATCCTGAAGACTATGAGAGATTCTGCTATTTAAGGGATAAAATCATGATCATCAACGATTATGAAAAACTTGGATTGAGGTAAACTAAGAAAAGATAAATTTTTTATTTTTATTGCAAATGAATACCTTATTTTTGTTGTTTGTAATTTCTGTTAGATGTTATTCATGCAGAAGCTTCTTTCACTAGCTAAATGACTGCCCTTATCTTCACTTTGTTCCAAACAAATTTAGAGTTATTCATTAAGCTAACTCTGGCAAAAATGAAAGATAAAACAAATTCCAACGAATTAGCATTGTGAAGTTTAAATCAGCTTTATCTAATCAATCTGATATCGAACAGTAGGCTAGGATTTATTATGAAGAGAATGAAGATATTATTGATTATCTTTATGGAGATATCAACAGCTAATTGGAAACATAATTGACAGGAAATCTCGTTTAAGAAAGTGAAAATTATTTTAAATTTGAATCCTTAGGAGGAGGTTGTCTGAATAAAGACAATTCTATTGTGGCTTCCTAAGGAGGAGGAGGGGAAGAAGAGGTTAACTCAAACTCAGTAAAAAACATTAAAAGAGGGAAAACAAAAAATCTAACAGCTATTTAACCATAACCTGCACCTTAATATCAGTAACTTTAACCTAAAATGTAATCTGAGGATTTTCAACTTGGATTTCCTAGTCCATCTTTAGTCTCATCGTCTACTCCGGAAATCAGGAAAAATGAGAGAAAAGGAACGATTTAGATATAAAATCACAGGAATGATAGACGAAATCTGACTCGGCAAATAACTCCTGAAAAACTAATATCAGCTGAAAATCTTCCAACAGAAAGGAATCTCACGAATCGAGCTGGAACAATCACTTGTTTAAACCCTAATCCTTTGAGTAACGTCAGTTAGCAATATTAGTAGTAACAACAGTAATAACAAAATGAAAAGGAAGGAATCACCTTATCAGTGGAGAGCGATTCGATCAAGAAGTATTTATTTTACTTTCCAAATAACAATTCTGAAATTGTGCTAGCTCGAGTAAATAAAAAATTAAACTAAAACAATGCTGGAAAGAGTTTGGCTCGGAAGAGTAAAAGAAGCACGATTAAATCAATGAAGATTGAATTAATATCTAGCATGAACTCCCTTTTGAATAAGTATGAACATCAAAAAGAAGAACCCGATGATCCTCATTTGACATTGCATAACGGAATTAGCAGCAGAATTTCTTTATTTTCAGCACATGCTACTCGGAAACGAAGTACGAATGTATCTGCGGGTGATTTGCAAACAAAAAAGATTGAAAATTCACCTGATTTATTAAATGGAGAGGAGAAACCATAATAGGAAAATGAAGATGAAACTGAGAAAAGTTATGAATAAGAAAATTTAATTGACGAAAGTTTAGTGATACACTAGAGCAATTCGAAGATTAATCATTAACAATTTGATATTTCAATTTAAAACATGAGAAATTCTTCGTAGTCGTAAAAGAACGAAGAATCGATTGGACAAAGCTTAAGAATCAATTGTCTGCATCCTTCTTCAAGGTTGTACTTTACATAAAATAAGTTAGATGAAGAATTATGATACACAAAAGTCAAAATAATCCTGTTTAGCTTCTATACTTTTTATGTTGGATTTTTTGCTTAGTTTAATAGAATTTAACCGTTGGGATATGTAAAATAGAAAAAAAGAATTAAAAAGAATTGATTGTTTCTACTTATCGCTAAAATATTCGATTCAAAAATGGGTAATCAGAACTGTTAAAGTGAAAAATCAATTAGGTTTAGTCTTTCGAAGCAATCTCTAAGCTAGTTTGAGGTGATAGAAAATCGAAGTGATTCTGTTTATGGAGATATATTTGTTGTTAAAGACCCAGAGAATAGCATCAATCTTGCAGTTCGATAGAAGATGTTCACTTCTGAAAATTAGATGCAGGAATATGCACGGAAATTCTTGAAATTCAAGAAAAGTTCACATAAAAATCTTGTGGATATTAAAAAAGTGCAGCATACTTCAGCAGGGGGATAGCTGTGCAAAGGTTAGGGAGTTGTATGCGTAGCACTTGAGTACTTCCCTCGAAGTCTGCGAGCTGAACATCTTAGGCGTAGATTATGTAGGAACCTTGCTTTTTCATCAGAAGAGTTACTGCTGATTTTAAAGAGCCTCGTTTCAGCTTTAGCATTCCTGTAGATTCACAGGAGACAGCATGGACGCATTTGTCTAGATTTTATATTTGTGAACGATGAAGGGGAGATCAAATTACTCGATCCTTAATATGTAGAAGCAGAACCGCTGATGGATTATTTCCTTATCCGTCCAGAAGAAGTTATCTAAGCTGGATTTTTTGTTTCTCCTTCTCAAATGGAAATGTTAGCTAATATTTCTTAGCGTTCTCTTAGAGCAAAGGAATAAGAAGATGTGTAGGGTTCTGCATTTAAAGCTGATGTATTCACTCTTGGATGTGTTATACTTCAATTAGCTAGCAATTAAAATCTCTCTGATGTATTTGATTACACAAATTTCTTTGTTTGTGCTGATTCCCTTGCTAAACACATTTAGGGGGTTAGATAATAACATTCTGAGCAACTCGCAGATATTCTTCAGATTATGACATGTTTTTAAGATAAATCTCGTCCAGATTTCATCGATCTTGCATAGCATTTAGGGATACTTACTTCAAGGCAATAATCTGTTACTGTCCTAAGTGAAATCATTCCATAATCAAATTAACGTAATATTTAAGTAAAACATTGCTAATAATGAAGTATTTTAAAGTAAATTAGGTAACAACTGAACTAGCAGCAGCAGATTCTAGAAATACTTTTTCTCATAAAAATCAATAATCTTATTCACCAACTTTTTTACCTAAAGAACCATATCATCATATTGAGTAGCTTAAAAAATCAAAATAAGACTACCCTCTACCTAGCTTTACAGACTAAGGGACAAATAGACAGAGGATTCCCTAAATTCATAAGAATAGTCAAATACATGATGAAAATAATTAATTCTCTAGTGCTGCCAGCAAAGAAAATAAGTAATAGTATTCTAGTTTAAATTCTTCATATTCCTATGTATCCCTCTCGCCAACTCCATGTAAGCCAATCTCCCTGAGCTACACTAGAAGCTATGCTCCTGAATAAACAGGCGATTTAGGTTCTTTGTAATAAATCGGGCGAGTTTAAGAATGCACTACAACATCATTTTTAAATTTCGAGAAAAGAAATTATGAAAAATGCAACAACAACAAAGCAGATTACAACAGTGAAGTACAACAGTAGTAACCAAGCATATTTGTTTGTGATAATTATGGAGATGAAATCCCTTCAAGTAGTCCGTTGTAAATACTAGCAACAGGAAGATAAATACAGTAAGAAGATAATCTTATTCAAAGCTTTTAACATCACTATTTGGAGGGTAATAAATCTGTAATTAATGGGATGTCATATGCTGAAGAAGACTGTTTGATGGAATCCTTAGAAAGTCCTCATACAAATGCAATTTAAAGAATGAAATCGAAGCGAAATCCTTTTAATATTTCTGGGTAATTGCAAGATAGTAATGCATCAACTTTTTTAAGAGGTAAATCTTTAGTAAATTGGTATTCCCATACGTCTAAATTGATTTTTTTTTTACTTGAAGAATATGAAGGAGAGTTATGTAATTATCCCTACAAGAAGCTACCTATTTCTAACTAACAAGTGGGTGTCATTCTCGATTAAGATGCGGGTACATTTAACCAACAGACATAGGATCCTGATAGTCCACATGCAGAAGATTACTGCTCCTTGAAATTTGTCAATGAGACTTATCCTGACAATTCACTCTATGTCGGCTATTCAGTAATAATGTTTAGATCAAGTTTTCTTAAAAAATCTTTGGAGTACCTTAATCAATAATAATTTTATTTTAAAAGTTTAAAGATCTCAGACATGGTTAAGGACAAATGTTATACAATGATGGAGGGCGATATGATGGCTAGTGGAAATTTGGTAAAATGAATGGTAATGGCATTTTATATTACAACAACAATGAAATAGCTTATGAAGGAGAATTTAAAGACGATAAATTTCACGGATAAGGCAAATTAATGAACTTTCCATCTTCAGCAGAAATATCTAACTCATCCAAAAACGTTAATAATAACTAGAGCTAAGATCTGCATTAAGTTCCTTGGTTACAATATCAAGGCGAATTTTAAGATGACAAAATCGAAGGAGAGGGATTGATGTTATTCACAGATAATAGAAAATACTATGGACATTTTTCAAATGGATATCCAAATGGGTAAGGGATTCTGTTTGATAAAAATGACTAAGTTATTAAAAAAGGGATTTGGTCATAAGGTAAGCTCATTTCGATCCTTTCTTGAAAGGATTTTCCATTTCTTGTTATTAATTAATTAATTAATGCACTATTTATTATAAAAATGTATTTCTATGTGACTAAATTAATCCATTTAGTCTAACTTAGAAACTAGAGAAAATAATTGGAAAAAATGAATTTCAAGATGCAGTAATAATATATCAGTTTTGTTGCTTAAGCGAGTTGATAATCTCCTACGATTCCTAAGTTGGTTTCCATATTTTAATGATCTTATCAGATGTACCACAAGCAAACATATTTGGTGCTGCTCCACTGCTAATTCCAGCAATAGCATTAACTTAATTGAATCCGTTTGGGATATCTGCTAGATCTTTAAGCTTATCATTGAGAGTTGTAAACACTTTAACTTATCCATCTTTTTTGCCTGCATACAGAAGAGTTGAATCTAGATTCGATTCCAGACATAACAATTGATCGTTTGAATAGTAGTAATGCTGCTCTGCTTAAGGAATAGGAACTTATGTATTCCAAAGTTTAAGATTGTGATCCTTCGATCCACTTACTAAAAAACCATTTAAAACAGCTAAAGAAGTAACAACATCAAAATGCGGAGGACGGAAGTAGTCCACTCCGCTGTTGCCAGTTAAGTTAATTTTTCGAACAAAGTGATCCCTGCTTGCGTAGAATATCGTATTGTTGTAAGGCAACACAGCGAAAATATCTTAATTTTTCTCTCTTTCTTCAACAACAGCTTGTTTTCTAATATCCCATGTAACCAACGCTCCAGAGTTTATTCCACCTCTGCCTACAGAATACAGTAAATCTTCTCCTCCAATTTGTAGCTACTTGATATCAGAATTGCTACCAGTTAATGTACAAACCTTCGATAGACTTCCCATATCCCAAATATTGATAGATTTATCACTTGCTGTCGCAACCCATTTTCCATCTTTTTAAATCGCAAGACCTTTCACAAAACTTTAATGAGCAGCAATTTCGCTAACACTTTTTAGAGATTCAATATCCCAGATTTTTAGAGTCCGTATTGAAGTAGAAAACAATAAATTCTCATGACTCTCCAAGCAATAAACTTATCCTTAATGTGCATCAGCTATTTTACCTACTTTTTCATATTTGCAAGCAATATTCGCTTGGAGATTATCGTCTAGATTTTAGCTTGCAGAAAAACTAGATTCCTATGAATTACGCTTTGTGGCTGAAAGAAGATTTAAATGAAAACTATTTGTATTTGTTGTGAGTAGCGCTTCAGTATTCGACTACGGTTAGAGCTAAGGAGAATAATAAGATCGATCGGTAACAACCTAAGAAAGCACTTCAGTTAGAGAATTCTTTTATTTAGAATCATTATGATATTCTATATTCAATGTATCTAATTCTTCTTTTGAAGTCGCCATGACTTGCCCTGATAAATAATCACTTTACTTCTAAGATTATTCCATTAAAGAATTCAATTCTTTCATACTCATTTGCATGCTTTTTGGATGTAATTTCGCATCTCTCCTTCTTTCTTTCAACGAAACTATCCCTTTAATTTAATTTATCCAAAAACCACCCCCTGCAGATGACGGTTATTGAGCTTGCTACGACACTTATGAGCCTGCAGAAAATGGCACAACTTATATCGTTGGTGATTCAGTAGTATCTCCATTTGTATGCCATTCTGGTTTCCCAATAAACTTATCCTTGCAAGGAGCACTTTTGAGATCATCACATTTTTATTTAAGTGCTTCGTTGATATTTTGCAATTTCTTAATGTGCATCTCTTTTAACTTGAGTTATCTCAGCAAATCATTGTTTTATCTCTGTAATATTCTAACATTTTCATCTATCCTTTATGGTTCTCTCTTCAACGGAGATGTTTCAGCATGTCTAGCATCTTTCACACTCATCTTACGAGGGTTTTTTAGCACAACACTAATACTCTTATTTACTTTAGGTAATAATTCATCATTTTCATGTCCTACCCTGCTCTCACTGCTGTGACTGCAACTACCAATACCACATTCGCTATCACTTTCATCACGTTCATCAGCATCTTTCTATTGATTAAATTGCTGCTACTTCTTTAATTCTTCAAGTTATTCTACATAAAGTTCCTGCTAACTCTGTAAAATTTCAATATATTCTTGAGATTCTTACACTTTAATAGATTCTTTCTCTATATTTTCATTTAATTAAAGAATCTCGCAAGCAGAAGCGCTGAATCTCTCGAGCAACCCACTTAACAATGCCTTCTAAGCAATTAACGTGTTAAATTTACTTGATGCTAGCAGCTAAGATTAAAGTCTTTCAAATTCTTCAGCTGAACCCTCTGAATTTAAGGCTTGCAGTTTCTCCTTTTGAAAAGTATATCTAGCTTCTAAACTGTCTAATCTACTTTACATTTCCTCCAGTTCCATTCTGTTTCTTTAGATTTCCACTGATTCTTCGTCAATTTCTTCTTCTTTATCTTTATTCGTGTTTTTCTACTCCATTATCAATTGTTCCTTTTTTTCCAAGGACAATTTGAACTCAATTAGCTTTGTCTAAGTCTCTTCCATATCTGCCTAAGTATCATTCATTTCCTCTTCTTACTTTTACATCTATATCAAGATTTTTTTCGATTGAATGAGATTTTCCAGGCATTCATCTAGGATAGAATCATCAGAGAGTTCTTTTTCTTCGATCAAACTAGCTGAGCTTACCTTTTATAGTTTCAATCTCGAATGATATTTACTCCCATTTCCAGAAGAGGACATTATTTTCTTGATAAGATCTCTAGACTTAATCAACCTTTTGATGTCCTCTTGCCTCTTGATTAGAATTCTTTCTTGCACTCTTGTTTAATTTGTGAGCTTGAAAATCTATTTTTCCTTATCAATAT
>Ga0302271_10003057_pt1 | contig 14492 bp, 24 predicted proteins | sample III_Bog_N1_1_FD_198767 | JGI IMG/M metagenome (GOLD analysis project Ga0302271, IMG submission 198767) | Peat permafrost microbial communities from Stordalen Mire near Abisko, Sweden - III_Bog_N1_1 | ecosystem: Environmental > Terrestrial > Soil > Wetlands > Peat | place: Sweden: Abisko... | reverse complement strand
AAAGTAAACAGATCATCCTCGCAATTTATGGGATGATCTGTTCCTCTTTTAAGTAAGGTTCTTACTTCCATTAGAAAGTTGTGACAGGATTGGCACCAGAAGAAGACTTAGAAATTGAAGAGCTAAAGCTTATCATTTTCTTAATTTCTGCTCCAGTATTTCCTACAACAGCTAAATGTTGAAAGCCCATGTCATTTTTAGCTTTAGTAAAGCTATAATCTATTCCAACTCCAAATAGGATTGTTGTGAAGGAGAATGCATTAGCCTCATTAGTTAAGATATCATCAAGTGTTTTCTTAATAGTACTTGAGCCACAAAGTCTACTTGAGTTATCTTCTCCATCTGTAATACAGAATATTAATGTTTTTACATTAATTCCTGATTGCTCAAGGGTATCACGATAATCAACTGCATTTTTAATGCCAATAGCAACTGCATCATAAAGAGCTGTTCCACCACCTTGTGGGACAAACTGGATAACTGGTACACCAGAGATAGGTTGAAAACCAGAACGTACAACTACTTTAGAATCAAACTCTACGATTGAAACTAAGAGTCTGTCACTAATATGTGACTGTTGCATAGTCTGAATGAAGTCATTGAAGGCAGCATTCAAATCAGAAACATAACTAGAGATTGACGGTGATCTGTCAATTATGAAAACTGCGTTAATAGTTTCCTCTACCTGAATAGAATCAGTGTCTACATTATGGAAATCCAAGTGGATATCCAGATCATTTAAATCATCCATTTTATTTAAGATTAAAGGGTTATGTCAGTTGACTTTACAAATCTAATACCCATAGCTTTTGCAGCAGTATAGGTAGCATCTCCTAGAAATCCTAGGGTAGGCACATCAGACATACAGTCTTCAAGAACAACAAATTTCTTTGCCAATTCTGGAAATTGCATAGCTTGACGTAATGTGTTTGCAACACAATGACTCTTTGCTTCTCCAGCAAAGTAAACATTTTCAAACTTCTCCAATTTATGGATAAGATTGGCATTCAGTTGAGTTTCCGGATGTCCTTCTACAGGTACGTTGGCACGAAATGCACCAAAGTGTTCTGTTAAAGGCCATGTACCTTTAGTTACAACTTGGTGAAATTCACCTCTTGCGCGGCACCATGCTTCTACTGCTTCAATTACTTTTGGCATAATAGCAGCACCTGGACTACCGATTATACAATGTTCTGGCCATATAAAATGAGGAAACTCTCCTTGTTTTTCCAATTCACTAACATAAGTAGTGGCTTCTACTGGATAAAATCTTGGAGACCATTTACCTGAGGAAATGTCAGCAGAAGTAATCTGTGTAAAAGGACCTGGTAAATTACCGTCTTTATCTTGCCAAAATCCTGGATGTGAGATATCAACAACCTGGTGAGAATCCATAGTCAAACCAATGTAATCAATCTGATTTTGGTTCTTGGCAATAAAATTACCAACACGGGCCATATCATCTTCAGCTCCTGGTACATACAATGATCCATTAGGATCACAAAAATCAACTTGTGCATCGATAATAAGCAATGCGTTTTTTGTTTTCTTCATTTTTAAACTTTTTATTATTAAATCCACTCTGTATAACCACATTCTACACATTCGTAGCAATCTTTATGACTGTCGTGGCCTATATTCTCTACATGTTCATGAGGACATACTTTTTGAAATGCTTTTATGGCATTCACATAATCATCTACTTGTTTAGATAGAAGTCCTACTTGTTTACGCCAATCTTCTATTTGCTTGTTCATTTTTTTACAATAAAAAATCCCCAGCTTTTGGCTGAGGATCGATTAATCTTCTTCTTCTTCTTGTTTAATTCTTTTAGGTTTGATTTTAATCTTACCTTTTAATTTTGTGTTGATTGTGTCTGTATTACAATTAAAACATATAGTACCTGTTAAAATAGCACTATCACACACTGGACACCATGTCTTAATCCTCTTAATCTTAGGAGTTTCTCTATTTGCCATCACCGTTATTAATAGGTTCTATTAAATCACCAGATTTGTAGTTAACTTTATATGGATCAGTGGTTCCTACAAAAGGAGATATACCCCTGTAAATAGTAGGAGGAGGTCCTAAAGTAGTCCAAGGATTAAATAATGGAGGAACTGCATGAATAATACTATATTCATCAAGTTCTTCTTTTGTGAATCTTTTTTCTAATTCTTTTACCATATCGTATATTTTATACGATTCTTTTATAGTAATGGTTTTACTTTCAGTGTCAATAACGAAATTCATTTGTTTAAATTTAAAACACAAATATACAAAATTTATTTGATATTGTTGCGGAGTAGGGATATTCGAACCCTAAAACATAACCTTATGAGAGTCAGTGGCCACCCGGCGCCCCGCAATTTATAATGTTATAATAGCATGATCATATTCCCAATGATGATTGGGACATAATGCTACTAAATTGGTAATATGATTAATTTCTTCCATAGTGGCAGAATCATCAAATTCTGATACAGCTTTTATATGTGCAATTTCAATGTAAGTATCATACCCACAGATTTCACATATATATTCTTTTCCTGATTTTTTATAATTTCTGGCAGCATCTTTTCTTATTGCTGATCTAGCTGATTGCCAATTTTTACTAAGAGAAAATATTTTGTCTTTAGTATTATTTTTAATTAATACTTTATCGGAAATGTTTGTTATTTTTTCTTTTTTCTGTCTAATTCTTTTTTCTTTTACTTTAGGAATTCTTGCTAAATTATTAAAAGTCACAGCACAAGATTGATTACAGAAATTATTTTGCCTTTTTTCATATTTTAAAATTGATCCACATTTTTTACAAAGTTTAGGATTTTTATAATATTCTAAAGCATCTTGTTTTCCTTTATATAAATTTTGACAACTTACATTACAAAATTTATTTCTCACATCTTTACCACAATTCCAGCACTTATTCATAACTCATTTTTAATTATCCACAAAGATAACTAAATTTTACGGAATAACAAGTCGAAACTAAAAATAATTTAAAAAAGAGCAGATGACCGGAATCGAACCGACATCCCGAGCTTGGAAGGCTCACGCACTGCCCTTGTGCTACATCTGCATGAAATAGGCTCCCTTTGCAAGAGTTACCTGAATAACCATATCTGTTACCCAACCTATTATATTTTCGCTCACCTGAGTAGTGAGCTAACAATTTCCGGTTTTTCTATTCCAAACCCTGAGGATGCTAATCCTTGTAAAAAGTCAAACTATTGGTAGGAGTTGTTAAGTCATATTCTACCAGTATCTCGTTTTATAGACAAGAAAAAACTACGAATTTAAGCATTGCGTTACTTAGAGTTCTCACACTCATTGAGGAAGAAGTAGGGCACCATCCCAAGTCCATTTCCATGGACCGTACTGATTTCAAGTCAGCCCTGCACGCTGTGCAGTTCATCTTCCATATCTTTTATTATTTTTTCTTTCCAATAATTTCTTCTAGTAGAATTTTTATTTTTAGATTTTTAATCTCTTAAAGCACTTGAGTACTCTTCCATTTCCTTTACTTCCTAGTCATCATGCCTATAGCATATCTGATCATAGGAGCTTGTTTAAAAGCTAGATTCTTCTCTGCTATAGAGATTACATCAGCTTTGCACCATTCAACCTCAGAAGTTTCCTCAGTTGTATTGATTTTAGGCAACTCTGCTTTCTCATACAAGTAAGCACTAGCAATAGAAACATTTTGTCTATTGTTAAGAGGATCAGAGCTAATATAAATATTCGGGTAAAAAGAGAAATCACCATCTCCATTTGTAAATGGACTTTGTGAGGATATGTTAAATCCAGTTTCTTCTCTAACCTCTCTTATAGTAGCATCTTCTATGGTTTCATCCCAATCGAGATAACCACATGGTAAACACCATCTTCCAGGAAGGTCTTCCATTGTTTCTGCTCTTTTGGTTAAAAGTACATATACGTCTTCTTTAACAATTACAAGTACTATACCTGTTACAGCTACACTTCTAGAATGCCAGATTACTCCGTCTTCTGTCTGATAGCCTTTATTTGGTCTATTCATTTTTTAAATTTTAGGAACATTAATTAATATTGGTACAATTGTGTCTGATAGAGATTTCGTGCTAGGTACTTCTCTTATAATATCCCAAAAAAAATCACTTATCTCAGGTCTAGGGAACTCACTTCTTTTGGCTCTAGCTTTACCTTGAGATTCTTGTATTTCAGGAACATATAATTCAAATGAAACTTCACCATTAAAACCATTATAAGATCTACTTAAAGTATTTCCTAATGGAGGATGTACTTTATAACCATTACCAGATATGCCATATTGTCCTAATTCAGTGATAGTAACTATATCACCAGTTGTTCCGAAACCTGATCCAGAGTGAACTACTTTAACAACATCTCCTACTTTAAATTTATAGTTATCTGCTTTAATAGATGTAACATCAAAAGGTCTGCCTAATTTATCGTAAGTTTTTTTTTCTTCGTAAGTAGCATATCTCCATTCTGTAAGTCCAGAAGATAAGTCAGCCCTCATTGTTGTTGTACCATTTATAGTACTACCAACTATATCCATTTCAGGCTTTATATAGCAATAATCTTCCCTAATTTTAAAACAATAATTCTTTCGACCACATTGGGCATACTTAAAGTCTCCTTCCTGAGTAACAATGTAATCACCTTTTTTGAATAATACTTCTTCTTTTTTGATAGTAGGTGGTTTGATATCCGTTACAAAAGTAGCTTTAGTAACGTCAAATGGTCCTTTATTATCATATAATACAGTTTCTTCATAAGTAGCCTTTCTCCACTTTTTCAAACCACCTGTTAAATCAGCTTTTACATTTGGAAAACCATTTGTAGAACTTCCACCTAAATCTTGATATGGTCTTAAATATGGATAAGTTTCTCTGACTTTAAAACAATAATTTGGTTTATAATCATAATCATTATTAACATCTAATAAAACTATGTAAGAATCTTTTTCAAATTCAACTTTTTTAGGATCTGGTGCAGTTATATCATAAGGATATCCAGTAGCATCATACTTCTTAATCTCCTCAGAAGTAGCTAAACGCCATTCTTTTAAAGACCCAGTTTTATTGGCTAGAAAAGTACTATCACCATTACAAGTACTACCATATAAATCTTTCGCAGGTCGTAAATAATAATATGTTTCTCTTACTTTTAAACAATAATTATTTCTTGCACAAGATCCTGGACTTGTAACATCTATTGTGGTTACATCATAAGGCTTTCCAATTTTGTCATAATTTTTAATTTCCAGTTTTGTAGCAAATCTCCAAGATTTTAATTCATACTTCATATCAAAGGTTAACCTACAATTACTATTACTACGACTATCAAGTAAATCTATGTATGGCTCCATATAAGGTGCATTGGTTTCTTGTTTAAAACAGTAATTATTTTTAGCACAAGCTGTCTTATAACCATTTGTATCCAAAGTAACAATGTAATCATCTTTTCTGGGTTTTCTAAGATTATTTACATCATAAGGTATCTTTAATCTCTCATATTCAGTAATTTCATCTGCAGTAGCAAAACGCCAAGCTTTTAAATACATTTTTAAATCAAAGCTAAGATTATTATTTCCTTTACCATCTGAACCATCTAAGGCTATAGCTGGTTCCATATAAGATTCATTGGTCCTTTGTTTGAAGCAATAATCGACTTTTGCACAATATCCAGAATAAGATGAGGCTAACTCTAAAGTAACTATATAACTACCTTTTCTAGGTATAGATGTTGAATCTTTATTTACATCAAAAGGTTTTAATAATATATCATAAATCTTTATCTCTGCAGGAGTTGCATATCTCCATTTCTTTAAAAATCCTTTTAAATCCCAAGACATTGCTGTATGTCCATTACCAGTACTTCCGTTTATATCCACACATGGATATAATCCTTTATCAGTTCTAGATAGTTTAAAACAATAATTATCTTTTCCGCAACTGAAACTTGATCCATCTACTTCTAAAGTAACTATATAATTCCCTTCTTTAGGATATTCTATTTTGGGAGAATCTGTTTCTATAGTGACCAATTTAAATACTCCAAATGGATAATAACCACCCACTTCTTTAAGGCGAACTCCTTTCAATGGAGTTGATTCAGATGATATTTCAAAAATACTACCTGGTTTACCAGGAGCTTTTATTTCGCCAACTTCACGCCATTCTAATGGTGTGGGATTTCTGACATAAATTACTTTATCACCTACGTTAAATTCTTTTGTTTCCATAAATATCTAGTTTTTTTTATTAATGTGTTAATCATCAAAGAAATCTACAATAAGAATAATAATTAGCATTATTGCAATTACTCCTATAGATTTAATTTGTAGATCAATGTCTTGTGTTAAAAATGCAAATACATTTGCAAAAAATGCAAATAACATGATATAAATACCTGTTACGTAAAATCCTACAGTAATATCGTCTTTTAAATTACTCATAATTATCTGTTTATTATTTGTGCTAATGGTTGGACTCGAACCAACATAGTGTGTCACTCAGGCTCTTACGCGCCCTAGGATTTCCATTACCGTCTATTAGCATTTGTGATATTTTAATAAAAAGAACCCTTTATTGTGTGGACATCTAGGTTTTTTGTCCTAAACTCTTTATTAAAATTGTCCCGCCGGTAGGGCTCGAACCTACATACCGAAGCCATGGATTTACAGTCCACTGGGCGACCAACTGCCCAACGTCGGGATTTGTTTATTTATTGTATTTGTCAAAAATTCTTTGAATTCCCATACATGTTAATAAGATCGGTAATATTATTTTCCAATCATTATTATTTAATAAATAAAGACTTCGAAAAACAACTCCTATTAAAAGAGGAATCATTAATTCTAAGAACCATTCTATTCTTTTTTTCATGTTAATAAGTTCTAGTTATAATATATGAGCAATGATCATCACAATTTTTAAACTCTTCTGTATTTGGAAACAACTGTTTTAAAGCAGCTCCATTCCAATATTCTGTAAAAATTCTAGGCTTTTTCCTTTCTTCTATTATATGTTTCCATAAGTCTGTCCATTCTTTTGCTGTAGGTTGATGTAAAACATAAGGAGTTTCTTCTCTCCTCATTCTTTCACAAAATGCTACAATACCTTCTCCAGGTTCTATTTTGTCTTCCATAATTTTAATATTTGTAGCGGGTACGAGAATTGAACTCGTGTATCCAGGTTGAAAACCTGACGTACTGACCACTATACGAACCCGCCATCTAATAGACATATTGTTTATGTCATAATTTTTAAAAATTTCCATGATTCATGCCATCTTCCCCAATACCATTGATAAGTCCATCCATCATCAAATTCTGCATATCTTACTAAGTACTTTTGTTCCTGTACTCTTACAAATTTAAACCATTTACCAGTCCCTATAAAATCTGTAATAAGACCATTAACAATTATAAATCCAAATAAAGACAATACTTTACGTATTCTCAGTTCTTCTGTTTTTTCTCTTTGAAAATCTTCCATATTAATATTATTTGTGACTCCCCTGGGGCTTGAACCCAGAACCTCTGCCTTAAAAGGGCAAGGCTCTACCAATTGAGCTAGAGAATCATTAAAAAACACCCTTATTGGGTGTTGAAATTATTTGTCCACTTTCTAAGTGTGGAATAACTTGAAGGAGCTGTATTCTATGTGTTACCACAAAGGGTCCACGACATCCTCTTCATTACCTTACCATAAACACGTCTCTTAGTAGACTATAATCGCCCTATGGTATTACCACATTTCTGCTACGTAAAAGGGACTCCGCAGATTATTGTTTACATTCCGCAAATAATTTTTTGAGCATCCTGTTGGATTCGAACCAACGCGTCCTTTCGGATCTGGGATACAACGCCAGCGTAATCAACCGCTATACGAAGGATGCAATCGAGCCCTGCAAGCAGTTCTTATGGTATGCTTACAAGGACATGGTTGGCCCACCAGGATTCGAACCTAGACTACAACCGTCAAAGGGTTGGATGCTAAACCATTACATCATAGGTCAATTTGTTAGTAACTTGTTGTTACTTTATTACAGGTACATTTATTAATAGAGGTTTTACCATTATAATATCTATAGGTTTTTCTTTTCCTACTTTTACTAATTCTAAATTATAAGCTTTCCAAGAACCACCTATACAGTGAGGAGTTAATCCATACCATGGATCATCTTTACAATCACTCGTGTCAATGTCTTTAACTACTCCAATAAATCCTATTTCACCTGAAAAATCACCATATCCAAATAAATTTCTTAGATTAACAATTTTTACTGTGTCTCCAATTTTAAATTTTTCCATAATATTTATTTTTTTATTATTGTGCATCTTACAGGATTCGAACCTACATTCCTAGATTTAGAGTCTAGTGCCTTACCATTAGACGAAAGAAGCATAAAAAAGTGAGTCTTTATAGACCCACTTTTTGTAAGTTACGAAAAATAGAACCGTCATTTACTAGAGCAATAGCTGTTAACTGATTGTCCATATCAGGTTCATTAAAAGAGGAAAAAGCATGTCCTTTGAGTTTAAGCTTAAAAGACCATTTATCAAGATCTGCATATAAATACACAAGGAATTGATTGTTCCAAGTTTGTGTGTCTTTATTGTCAAGTAACCATTGGGCTACTGCATGTCCCGCTTGCACACAACCATAGACTGGATCTAAAGTGTTATTCACTAATACATACAGCCTCTGCATAATTTTTAACTAGTTTGTCTATTTCATTTTTAAATTGATTTAAAGGATGATTCTCCTCTGGAAAGCAATTTTCAATTTGATTAAAAGTTTTACCTCTTAATAAACCATATGCTGCAAACAGTATTCTTAAATCTTCTCTATTACTAGAGTGTTTATAAGATGCTTGCCATGGTTCCATAGTTCTAGTACCAACGATCTTGGTAGTTTTTCTCTGATTTTTTAATTCGATTTGAGTTTCCGATAACTCTTTGATTTTTAATTTTAAAAAAGTATTCATTGTATTTATTATTTTAATTTTATTAACTGATAATCTGTTTATAAACCTATGTAATAAATACTCACGGGGAACCTCGTGTTGTGTAAATCTATTTCTTCATGAGATAAATTTTTAAATGTGACAACTTGTCACATAGTCTAAATGGCCGGGCTCGAACCGACGACTTCGTGCTCCCAAAGCACGCACTCTACCAACTGAGCTACATCTAGATAAACACAAACCCAGTTACGTTCTTTCGAAGAGGCTTTACTGGGTATAAAAACTATATTGTTGAAGCTGGTTTATGTTACACAACCAATTTAAAAGTGTAGGAAACCTGTCCTCACTTACCTCGCTTACTCCAACTGCCGAACAGACCTGAACATTTATATAGTTTATTTTGTAAAAATTAATGTGAGGAATTCAACCCCCAACGATGTGATGTTCATTTGTGCTACCATCCGGAAATTACCCCTTATCTTCACGTACCATGTCATACTTCTGTGCACACCCATATGACCAAAGCTCCCAGAGCTAACCCATTAATTTTTTGCAGTACCAACGGGACTCGAACCCGCATACAATTTTCATTGACCCCAACGTGACAGGCTGGTTGCTTTCCAATTCGCTTTGATACTGTATGAACTTGCAAAGTTATAAAATTAATTATACTCTGCAAGTTTTATTTTATTTTTTTTCTTCAAAGTTCTTACACTCAATAATCATCCAGATAGGATCAAACAAAATTGGATAATAAAACCAACCTTCTCTAATACCATGTGGATCTCCTTTAATATTAGGATCCGGATTACTACAAGCAATATGTGTATTTCCAGGTACCATTTGTTTATAAATGCATTGATGGCATTTAGCCTCTCCTACATTAATTTTTTTTGGAGAATTATCAATCAAAACTTGTTCATGAAGTTTAATTTTATCAAGTAGATCCTCGGCTAATTTTTTGTTAACCCTTGATACAGATTTTGCGTAAGCAAATAATGCTACTAAAGCATGAGGATCTTCATCCAATCTTAATACAAAATAATCTGCTTTAGGATCAATAGCATTTCCATTTTTCTTAGCAATTATATATTTGCTATCATAACCGCCTTCTTTATAACTTGACATTATTCAGTTTTTGTTTTAAAAAGTAAATTAAAAACTTTTTTATTCTCCAACATAAGTATAAACTTAGCTAAAGAATGCTTATTGATCTCCTGAATAGGAGTATGTTTAGATATATTTAGAGAGTCTGTAAGCACTCTTAGATACTTCTTAGTATTGTTTTCAATACTTGGAGTATAGATAGCTATAAGCTTCTCTAAAGTGGCATCAGAATCAATTACTCGACTCCTTCCACTTTGTTTTATCTCGATGTCATTTACTAGAGCATCATAACCCGCTTGTGGAGTTTTAAATTTTCTAAATGCACCATTTGCCTTTCTAAGTCCTACATTATAAGCCTCTGGTTTTTGACCTTCTTCTTGTGCGGGAATTGCTTTGCAAATCATTGTATTTGGACTTAGATTATACGTAACAAGTAAAATTGCTATGCATAATATAATTGTTTTTAGCTTCTTCATAAGCGTTTTGTTTTAAATTAACGATGACTTTTCTCAGCCATCATGAGTCTATACATCTCTGTATTATTAGCATGACTTAAGTTATAATATGTATAATCTGAGGTATTTTCATAGAATTTATCGTTTATTAAAATTTGAGAATATAAATTAATTTTTTTTGCACTTTCTATACTTCTAAATCTAATAATTCTAATATCATCATCATCAGAATCTTTATAAATATGTCCTTCTATTAAATCTTCGACTTTTAATTTAGTTGATATTGGTTTCTCATCTTTTACAATAGTTGGCCAAGTTTTACCATCATTTCTACAAATCAAGTTGTGTTGTTGATCAGCCAATCCCCCATCTCCTGTTAAATAAAGAGGGCCTTTTACAATTCTTTCTTCAATATGAGGCTTATCCACCCATTTATATTTACAACCGTCTACGAATCCTCTTTTTTTTGCTTCTTCATGTAAGGAACTAGTAATTTCTACCCATACTCCATCTACATAAATTTTCGGATTAGAAGGCTGATCACCTAGTCCCCATTCGTGTTGAGGAGTTCCTCCACAACATATAAAGTTCTTTTCAAAATAAACAGTATGAGTATCTCTAGATACTGTTCTAATCTTACCTTTATGTATAAATTGAGTTCCTATTGGGAATCTTTTTTTAGCTTCTGCAAGAAGTGATTCAGCAGAAACAGGTTTAACTACATTTGTATTATCACTCATTTTATTTATTTTAAATATCTTTTAATACGATATATGTGATTAGGAGTCAATCCATAATAAGGATCAACTTGATAAAATCGTTTTAGTTGGAAATCAAGCATATCACTATCATCATCAAGTATAGCATAGTTCTCAACTATTAAAGCATCTTCAATCCATTCCTGAATTTCAGTGCCTCTCTCGTATCTTCTGTCACCGGTAATTCCCACAAAGGTACCTTCTTTAAAGCCTAGGTTTAACAGTGCCTTATCCCAGTCACTAACTTTGTGGAAATGTCTTTTCCAAACAGATGAAATACAGATCTTATAATTGTTTTCATTACACATTTCAGAGAGCCATTTCCATTTTAATGGATCAGTCTCTTCTTTAAGTCTCTTGAATTTGTATTCAAATGTATTATGATTTTTAGGAGGCCTATAATTAGAAAGATGTATTATAGTTGGTTTAAAACCATTTAGAACATATTTAATTTTAGAGAGTATCTTCCAGTAATATGTCTTGGGTTTCAGCCAACGTCTTTTGTGACGTGCTCTATAGAAGAGCTCGGAGTTCATAACTCCGTCAATATCAAGGAAGATTACTTTCATCTTTTATTTTTTTTTCAAATTGAGGTAAAAAAAGTACATTAGGAACTCCCATACCAATAAGATATAAGCATATCATTCCAGTTAATTCCATTTTATTAATTTTATTATCTACCCTGAACTTCAGGATAAAGGTCTTTTGTTCTTTCTGCTATAAAATACTCCTCTGTCTCAACATTCATTAAACAAAGAGCACCTTCCCAACCACTTCCGGTATCAATATTCCATACATTACAACGTTTTTGAGGTAATCCCCATCCAACAGAAGTATGACCAATAAAGAGTTTGTTATACATTTTAGTCATTTTAAGACCATTTCCTTTAGCACTTTGAGCTTTAGTCCAAAGATCTCTATCCCACATATAAGTATCTTCACTATCATAACCCAATCCTTCTTTTGAAGTATATCCGCCATGAACATATGCATTATTATTACAATCAATATAATAAAAAACACATTTAGGAAAATAAAGATCTCTATGTTTGATTTTTAATTCAGGTTTAGCAGCATAACTACCATAAGTAGCTAATCCTCCTTGTTTTAACCAAAGTTCAGGTTCCCATCCTTGTTCAAGGTAGTTACGTAACCAGTAATCATGATTTCCCATGATAGGAATTAAGTTTTTTATAGTTAACAATTCCTCAATTAACTCAGCCGTTTCAGGCCATCCATCTGCAACGTCTCCGATGCAGATTAAAATATCTTCTTCTTTGCTGAACTCTGCGAGTTTCAGTACTTGTAAAAGTCCCCGGAGATTCCCATGAGGGTCACCGAGGACGAATGTTCTGCTCATATATCAAAATTTATCCATCTTTTGTATGTATCCCATGGAGTTATATCTTCAGATTTCCAAGAATAGAAATATGTACCACTATCAATACAATCAAATACCTCATCTTCTGTATGGTTATTCCAGGTGTATTCTACGTAATGGAATTCCCATAATTGTTTAACAAACCATATAAAACAAAAGAATAACATATTAAAAATCATTCCTATAGTACACAATATACACCAAATTCCCCAAAATATCCATTTCATGATTCAAATTCTTTTTTAAGTTTTTCAAATTCTGCAAGTCTTTGTTTTCTCTGAATTGCTTCATATTTTTCACGAAGAGTTCGACGTTTTTCAAATTCTTCATCAGTCTCTAAAGTTTGTCGAAATGCAATGACTTCATACATAACATCATCATTATAATCCATAACAATAACATCTTCATCATCAAAAGGTAAACTTTTAATTTCTTTCCATTGAGGAGCAAAATCTAAAGTAAGTAATACAACTTTCCTATCAATTAATCTTTTTTCCATTTATTTAATTTTTATTCCTTGTTTATATCTTTTACCTGTTAATTCAAAATATGTTTGTTCAATCTCTTCCATCTTTTCAAGAACTGTTTCTAAGCTAATTCTATCAAGATCTGTTTCTTTAATTCTAATACTAGGACCATAATACTTCTTCTTACTGTAGAAATAAGTATGACTAGAATACTCAACTTTATCTATATTGTGGATATAACGAAGTAATCTCCAATATGTAAAATCATAAGGCCATCTATCACTTGCTTTGGTTTCTAGTAAATCTTTAGGAAGATTTATAAACTTAGCATAAAAATCAGCATAGCGTTTATCTTCAGCTCTTATAGCTAATATTTTAGCTCTAGCTTCTAATTTAGAAGCTTGTCTTGCTATAATTTCTTCTTTAGTAAGATGATGTTGTGGTTTTCTTTTTGAAGCTCCTTTAATAAGTCCCTCGATATTATACCATTTTTCTCTAGATCTCCAAGGTCTAAAATTATTATCAGGTTTATCTGAGATATGACCATTATATCCAATTAATTTACCATCTTCTCTTTCTTTGTCATAATAATCATCTAGAAAATTCTCTAGACCTTCGTGTGCTGGGATTAAAGGTTTTAACTTTGCTCTCACCTTTTGAATACTTGAATTAACAGAAGCATGTATAATAGCTCTAGCTTTACAACATTCATCAGTATTCCAGAAACTATGATCTCTATAAGGTTTATCCCAACCACCAGTATTACAGAATTCTCTACGAGCTTCCCTCCTTGGTAAATCAGCTAATTTTTTAATATGCTCTGACTCTTCTAATTCTCTTGAAATTCCTGCACCATCTATGTATGCAGGCCATTTTATGTACATTTTTTTCATGCTTAAAAGATTTTAAGTGTAATGTGGAAAAGTGAGGTTACGATCCTCATCCTCACCCTCTTCAGGGGCACGCTTCTACCAAGTTAGCTTCTTTTCCGACTATGCAGTAACGGCTTGACCACCAGGGACAATACAACGTTTATCTAAAAATCTAGTGCTGCAACCCACTAAATCATCTTAAGCTCTTTATATAAAAATCTCTTTCAAGATTTTTGAAATCATTTTACCATCAAAATCTTTACCTAGAATTGCTTTACAGGCTGGCATGATCTTTCCAGCATCTTTTTGAGTTAATTCATCAGCTGCTATAATAGTTTTAACTATCACTTTAACAGACTCTTCATCAATTCCCTTAGGAATATAAGGAGAAAGAATAGCTATTTCTACTGGATTATTACATTCCTCAGCTTCTTCTTTCATTTTCTTAACAATCTTAAGAACTTCATCAT
>Ga0302271_10003056_pt1 | contig 14493 bp, 9 predicted proteins | sample III_Bog_N1_1_FD_198767 | JGI IMG/M metagenome (GOLD analysis project Ga0302271, IMG submission 198767) | Peat permafrost microbial communities from Stordalen Mire near Abisko, Sweden - III_Bog_N1_1 | ecosystem: Environmental > Terrestrial > Soil > Wetlands > Peat | place: Sweden: Abisko... | reverse complement strand
CATAAAGTAATCGCTAGAAGGAAGCTATTTTCTTATGGCATACTCTCTCTCCATTGCTTAAATCTAGCAATTTGTGGGATCAGTGCATTCAAGTACTTTCAGAGCCACCTCTGCAATCCCATTCTTCCTAGCTCTGAGCACTAGCGCGAAAGGCCCGTTTGCTTTGTAGCTGATGTCAGAATATTCAGTCTACTAGGTTGCCATCAAGGCTAGGAACTTCTCTATGGACTGAAGGTTAATGCTGCAGTTTTTAGTTTGGCTTGCAACTTGATCAGAGGGTGCACTCATTTTCAGAAATATTCGTTGGGTTGTTTGTCAGATTAGTATCTATGATTTGTTTCGTTTGAAGGAAGAGTAAATAAATAATGTTGGGGAATGATTACAAAAATATTCAAATTTCCACTAAAGCTTCAACCAAAGATTACTTTGAGAAATTAAGAGAATCAGACTTCTTTAGTTGCTTCATTAATAATCGTCTTTGTCTCTCTCCCCACAACTAAATCAAGTATAATTTATTATTAATAATAATAATAAGCTATCCTGTTTGACTTGCAGTTGGAATATCATAATACAAATTGCTGTAAATAACATAAGAGAGTTGAAAGAAGGAAAAAGTATCAAGCTTGAATGGGCTCTGACTACTTACCAATAAAGTAGCAGTTTAGAGTTGTTGGATGAGGCGAATGGAGTCAGAATTGTTTAGAAAAACAGTGTGATGGCTAATGCAGCAACAAATGCTGTTTTAGACAACAATCTCGTCTATTCCTTCACCTGTACTTTTAATAAACCAATCCCAGAGAATCAGTCCATTTATGTTGGACTATTTTAAGATGATCAGATAAACACTTCTGAGGAGGGTAAAATCGGAATAGCGGTTTCAGTTCATATTATGAATTTTCCGATAAAGAAATAATAAAGGGTTAATTATTGAATAGTGTGCCTGTAAACAGTCTTCTGACAGTGGTTCACATCAGGTTTTGCATGGCCACGTAATCCTTCTTCATTGCCGATTAGACCCACACCAACATCAACAAGAGTAGACCCAAGTATTTCAACAAAGACCACAAGTTTAGACTTGGAGTACACTTTAATCATCTAAGCGATGATTACTCCTGTTGCATCTCCGATGTGAGAGTCTATTCAGATCAGCGCGTCGTAGACTAATTCTGAGTAGCACAGGAGGGAGAGAGAGACTCGCAGTGACCGAATGAATACATATTACCCAAACAATCAATCATCTGTATGTTTGTTCTTTAAGACAGCATTATTTAACCCAAACAACTCTTAGCTTTTGCCTTCTTTTTGCAATTAATATCGTTCCTTTTTAATTTCCCTCTTTATAAGCATAACTTCCATTGTCCTGGGCTATCAACAAACACACAGACTATTGATTAATTGCTTTTGATTGTGTTAAGCATCCTTTATTTCATTGTTATCACTACATGATGAAGAAATCTATTACTATGTCACTCTTTTCTTGAACAAACATCTCAAATACTCTCTGAATATTACTGCCATCAACCTTGCCTCTGTCTGGCTAATATGTTGAATCAGTTGTTCTTTGTTTGATTAATAATTGGCCATAACATCCAAGCATTTTTATTAAGAGAAATCACTTTCAACACAAGCTTATGTAGGGTATTCTACTGATCTAACTGATGTGAATGGTGCGTAATACAATAAGCTTTGAGAGTTCTGATAGTTATTTTTTGCAATAAAAACCAAAGCACAATATCATATTCCCCATCTCGATGCATACCCAGTATTCAATGACTGTCTTTACTATTGACAGCAATCATTAATCTGCTTTTGAAAGCTTTCAACTCATGAATATATTAACATAATCCACAATAGAATACCTAAAATCCTTCACATATTCTAATCCTAAAGACCTTCTTTCGATAAAGTTTATTTCTTCTCAATTGTAACCGAGTTCTCTGCCATCTTCCTTTTCATAGATCAGCACTTTAGATCAAAATAGTATTCTTTCTATGAATCTATCTAAATGATAAACTAAATTATCCTTAAAGATGCTTTGTTTATTAAGAATTGAAGCTTTGGGAAGAAATCTAAATGGAATACAGTTCTGTAACTAGAGTATCTTTGAAAATATTTACTTTACCTTGCTGCTCCTTCTAAATCTGTATTTAGCCTCTTTTATTGAGAGCTTGCATCCCTATTGGTTTTATTGGTATTCATTTCAGCCCTAATGATTGCTTGATAACAAATAAACTATTCTATCATAAATATTATTAAATAAATCTAACTTGTAATCCTGGGAGATAACCCTATTCCCAAAAATAAAATACATACAAATAAAACGCACTAACACGACATATCAAAGAAATAAAATGTTTAAACAGTTCTTTCTCATTTCGTTGGTTCTTTGAAGAAAAGGATTTCAGAGCACACAAATAGCTCAATAATTCCTAGACGTTCATCAGAACAGACATAATACTCACTATTGTGAGTGGCTTTTTATCCTGTATTTTATTTGCCTTTAGATAGTCACTAAGCATGTAAAATAGCAGGAGTTACAGATACAATCATGAAGAAAGATTCTTTTCTGTTAAAGGTTAATCTTTTCCCCTGCAGAAACATCATGCTTTTAAGAAGGTCTGATAATTGTTTCTTAGTTTTCACCAAAACGGCTCTTACCAATAGAGACTAAACATGATTATCATCTACCATTGATTGTATTGTAACAAATAAGCCTTTAAAACAAAGCCGAATGAAAATAAAAAATAACTAATTAATTAAACAAAGAGGCATACATGCACATATGTTTGATTCCTCCCTCAAACAGACAAATCAAATTAACAATTATTATAAGTATTTATTTTTTGATTTTACTCTCAGGGTATTCCTTTCATACATTGGAGAGAGAGAGGGCAATCTCTTAATATAATAAATTTCATTATCAAATCAATTAACCAAACACATATGAACAAACAACTACTATATTTCTCCCCCCCCCCCCCAAGAAATCTAAGTGTTTTAAACCTCTGACACTGTATGAATGTTTCCCAATAATGGAAGTGGAGGCAGATTGATTCAATTTGGAATATTATTGCTAAATTGAATTGATGTTATCATCAAGGAATTATTGATATTTCTCTTGAATAATTTCATCCTTTTCAAAAAGTTGCACTGATAAAATATCTTTGTGCTAATGCATGTTTGCTCGCATCATATTTCACAATAAAAACAAAATTATTTTTCACCTTTTATTCATTGAAAGTGATTATTTCACGGTTTGTAATTATTTTGTAATTTCCTTTTTTTTATTTGTAAAAAGCATTTCAATGTGAAAGGGATAACCTAGTTATTTCTTCAATTTGTTTAAAGCAATTCACTGATACATTTTTAGTCAGTTTCTTTCAATATTAGTTAGTAATGATAGTCTAAGGTTAAAAAATGATTCGTTTATTGTCTTAATAAGAAAAATATGAGCCATCATGTGTGTGTATGTGTGCTTGTGAGTTATTTTTCATGAAGAACCTTTGATTTTGAGAATAGAAATATTGATAAAATTGATTAGATTCCTTGATTTCATAAATTAATCTTTCTCTGATCAAAGATAAAGAAAGTTATTATTTTGCTTGAAGTTATTAAAATACATGCGATTTGTTTTAACCACTAATTAACAATTTTACTTTCTTCATGAATGCTATTTATCCTGATTAGTATCTCTCTCGCCATGTTATTTTTCATAATGATTGACTCTATGTTACTGATAAAAAATAAAGTTAGCTTTTCACTACTTTTTATTTGTAGATATTTAAAAAACTATCTTTGAGATTTTTCTTGTTCCCTTCATATTAATGCAAATTTTAGACTTGATTTTGACCATATGTAAATTTTTATACTTTTTTTCTTTTTCACCCATCAAATACCAACAGGCAAACAAATCTAACTATCACTCATGAGATTCTATCAATTTGTGGAAAATCTAATTTTTGCTTAGAATGTAAACAAAATGGAGAAAAGAAATATCTTATTTGTAAATTGTAATCTGAATAATAAAATGCAAATTAGTTATATATTAATATGTTTAATCATTCTGATGAAGATGATGAAAGTTATGATTCTGAAGATAAAGAAGACAACTTTGATTTATCTGCTCTTTTTGAAGAAGGACTTTCTATCAGACCACTTTATCGTAAAATGAAGATGAAACAAGAACTTTCTTCAGATTTCATTTGAATTGTTATTAAGAATTAGAAGAAGAATTAATGCATTAAGGAAACTTTAGAAGAATTATAATAATTTTAACACAGTGATGATGAAATGGAATTAGATTACCTGAAGATGATTGATTATTTTTCTTCAACGTACTCTAATTTTGTTTGTAAATACATTTTGTAAAATTTGTTGTTACAAATTTGAAGAAAATTACTTGTTTTTGCTGATGGCCGATAAGAAATTTTCCATAAAACAAATTTTCTACAAAACTCAAATTCTGTAAATACACTCTAAAACCTGAACTTATTTGCAAATAAATGGTTTCCTTGATCTCAGAATCCAAATAATAGGATCTAATGTTTACCAATCACTCCGCTCAGCCTCGATTCTGTGCCGTCCATGTGAATCAGTAGTGCACTCTTCTGTGCATCGATCCAGCCAGGACTGACTCCGCGTTTAAATGCGATTACTGTGTGGTCGATCAGGCACTGTAAGTTAAGGACCTCATTCCGATTTCGCAGATTTAGAATGCAGACAGCAAGACAGTGTTCTGGAATTGGCCACTCCCTGAAGACAGCGAGCTCATTATGCGGATCAGAGAGTTGTCTGCGCGGCCTAAGACTCACGCGAAGTATAACGAACTCATCGGCAAGTATTTCAAGCAGCTCCGAATCGAGATAGTAGCTATGATTGACAGAGTCCAAGAGCAGATGCTCAAGCAGGCCAAGCAGCTCTGGGACTTTGATGACAGAGTCCTAAGGCAATACAACGTTTTCTGTGCGAAGGAGACTCTGTAGAAGATCGTGTTTGATTCTCAGACTGAACTGGAGCAGCTTTCGATGAGGGTTAGAGAGATCACAGCCAGAGTAGTCTCCAGCAAGGCAGCTACAAAAATCGCTCTGGAAGCTAGTCTTAGCCAAATGGCTCTGCAGGAAAGTGCAGTAGATTTCGAAGGGCCTGAGAAGATCAAAGAAGAAGTGCTGAAGAAGCTCTCCAGCATATCCATGTTCCTTGTAGAGGACATGAGAGACCTCGATGTGGATGTGAGAGAGATGCAAGATGGTGGATAGTAGGATGGATAAGTGGTCTCTGAGAACTTAGATGCTATTGTGAGTCTCGCAACGAGCAAGCTGAATAGCACGACTGAGAGATTTCAGTCACAGTTGAGACAGCAGCTGAAGAAGTTCGATAAGATGCTGTAAAAAGTTGATTTAGGAGACGTGAAGGCAGAGAAGAAGAGAGTAGACGAGCTTGCAATATTGGATGAAGGAGAAATACAAGAGGTGCAGAACTTTGTGAGTGCCTTGATTGACAGCAAAAAGAATAAGTTAGAAGTATATAATGATATTGACAATAATGTGAGAAGGAGGAGGAAGAGATTGTAAGTGTCGAATATTACTTAGTTGGTGAAGTGCAAGGCCAATCATGTCAGTGAAGAAACGATTGAGCAGATAGAGAGAATGCTAGAAGGAGTGCAGAGATACGTTGAGAGCTTTGAAGTTCAGTCGATCTACTTAGAGAGCTAGGAACAGGAGAGATTCGAGAATCTGAACGATTTTGAGATAAAAAGATCGCAGATCGTTACGAAAGAACTGAAGGAGTTGCTGAGAGATGGCGAAAATAATGAACAGTGTCTTCAAGAGCTCATCGGAGCGAAGCTGCACTTGGAATCGCTCGAGGTTGGGCGACGAGATGTGGAGGAACAAAGAGAGTTATCGAAGGAGTAACTCAGCTGGCTTGGTAGACTGGAAGGCAAGATGAGAGAGTAGAGCTAGAAACATGGAGAAGAGTATACGAAGGAAGTGCGACCCACGAAGGAATGGCAAGCAAACTCAGCTAGAATATGTGAAATACTCAAAACAGAACTGGATTTAAGAAATAATGGAGTCCAAGAGGAGATCGAATTGCTTCTGTGCTAGCTTCCTGTCTTCGAGATGCTCAACCAGCAGTTGAAACAAACAAACATAAGAGAATTGAGATAAGGAAAAAGTATCAAGCTTCGATGGGCTCTGACTACTTACGAATAAAGTAGCAGTTTAGAGTTGTTGGATGAGATGAATGGAGTCAGAATTGTTTAGAAAAACAGTGTTAAAGCTTCTGCAGTGACAAATACTGTTTTAGACAACAATCTCGTCTATTCCTTCACATGTACTTTTAACAAACCAATCCCAGGGGATAAGTACATTTATGTCGGACTGTTCTAAGATGATCAGATAAACACCCATAATGGAGGAGGGTAAAGCTGGGTTAGCGGTTTCATTTCATATTCTGGCTTTACCGATAAAGAAATAATAAAAGGTTAATTATTGAATAGTGCGCCTGTAAACAATCTTCTGACAGTGGTTCACATCAGATTTTGCATTGGCACGCAATTCTTCTTCATCACTGATCAGACCCACACCAACATCAACAAGAGTAGAACCAAGTATTTCAACAGAGACCACAAGTTTAGACTTGGAGTATGCTTTTGGGCACCAGGCGATGATTACTCCTGTTGCATCTCCGATGTGAGTATCTGTTCAGATCAGCGCGTCGTAGACTAATTCTGAGAAGGACAGGAGGGAGGCTAACAGTAACTGAATGAATATCTTACCCAAACAATCATTTCTATGTTTGCTCTTTAAAGACAGTATTATTTAACTCAAACAACTCTCGGTTTTTGTTGCTTATTTTCCTCTTTATCAGCATAATTTGAATTGTTCTGAGTTATCAACAATTGTATGGACTATTGATTAACTATTTTTTATTGTGTTAAATAACCTCTATTTCATTGTCTTCACTGTATAATAAAGCTAGTAAGTACAGTGTAACCCTTGCCTTAAACAAACATTGTAAATAGTCTCTAATTATTACTACAATCAATCTTACTAGATCCACACTTGTCTGCCTAAATAGAATCATTTGTTCTTCGGTGAATAGGTGAATAGATCATTTTCCACAATATTCGAGCATTTTTATTAAGAAAAATCACTTTCAAGACAAGTTTATGTGGTATTCTACTGATTTGAATGTTGTTTAGTACGTTAAGCTTTGAGAGTTCTGTGCTCTGATAGTTATTTGTTTCAATAAAAACCAAACTACAATATCATATTCACCCAAAAATGCACATCCAATAATCAAAAGAAACTGTCTTTGTTATTGCAACAGACTTTAATCTGTTAGCTTTCAATTAATGAATAAAAATAATGCAATCCACAATAGAATAACTTTGGAACAAATCGCCCTCATAATAACCATGCAATCATCACATCGTATTACTACCATTGTGCCTGTGCTAGTAAATTCTAAGAAGTCTGCTTTTTCTCTGGCTCTTATATTAAAGCTAAGCTTAGTTCGAACGCTCAAGTTCTTTATCAAACCCTGATGACCTAATGTTTCCTGTTGACCAATCTTGAAATAATGAATCGAAAAGTCCCTAGAAAACAATTACTGAATCATTTCCTCAGCTGATCTAATTATTATCAGAGCATTCTATTTTAGATAATAAAGGGTACAAAACTACTAATTTAATTAATTCAATGGATCAATATTATCCCTCCATTATTGGTCCTACTCTTCTCCTTGATCTCCTTGAGATCTTCATATTAAAAATCGACTTTGTCCACTCCTCACTCAAATAATTAGTTTACAATACAAACTTTACAAAACTAAAAACATCTGAACCAACCATGAAAAACAGCACTTCTTCTTCATTCAAGACTTATTAAATGATACTAACTCTTGCTCTGGTTGTTATCCTCTTGTCCAGTAGCGTGTCTTGCCAACAAAATGTCTCCGAAACATCAAAGATAACTAGATTGCTAAGGGCTGCTGCTTTGAATCAGCGATAGCTAGGTCAAGCGAAATCAGTCTTCCATTAAAAGAAAAAAATTATAATAACAGAAAAACCAAATCATACTAAAAGAAAAGAGAATTCATCCAACAACGAGTTTGATAGGGGTCATTCAACTCGATAAGCAGGATACTTATAGAGAAAATATAATATTGCTAGGGGTAAGTAGTAATAGTCTTGGGTAAAATAATGATTCGTTTATTATCTTAATAAGAAAAATATGAACCATTATGTGTGTGTGTGTGTATGTGTATGTGTGCTTGTGAGTTATTTTTCATTAAAGAACCTTTATTTTGAGAATAGAAGTTTTAATAAAATTATTTAGATTCCTTGATTTTGTAAATTAATCTTTCTGGGAATTCTTTGTTCTCTGATAAAAGGAAGTTCTTATTTTGATTGAAGTTATTAGAATATATGCGATTTGTGTGAACCACTAATTAGCAATTTTACTTTCTCCATGAATGCTATTTTTTCTGATTAATAAGTGTTTCTTTTTCTCTCTCTCTCTCGCCATGTTGTTTTCTCTAATGATTGCCTCTATGTTCTTGATTAAAACTAAAGTTAGCTTTTCATTACATTTTATTTGTTAATATTTAAAAAACTATCTTTGAGATTTTTCTAGTTCCCTTTTTGGATATCATCTTTTCTTTCTTCTATTTTTATATCATTAATCACACATCAATAATCAATAATACATGCTAAAAACAAATCAACAACTTTCTAAAAAAAACAAATAATAACAAATCAAATAATTAGTCTCTAAAGAAACCAATGTATTCAGACGAACCCAACAAACACTACACGCATTATTTCCTGCACTTAAAGAGCTTAAAATGAAAAAAAGGTCAGGATATTGTATCTTAAGGAGTTGTTTGAATTTAACTGAAGATCATATTTAACTGTGCTTTTGAAGCTGTAACTTAATCCCTGGAGAATGGTTTGAGTTATTCTGCAGGTAAGCCAGTTAGAATAACTCCATCCTGTTGTTTTCACTAACCATGAATGTCAACAAACTAAACTCCCAGAAAGAGTACATTGATATTGCAAGAGTATTACAAGCATGAAAGAATCTGAGGAACTTAGAGCTGGTCCAGGACAATGTAATTAAATCTATTTTGTGAATTATCGCTTCTTTTTTTTGAATGATTTGTTTTGTTTGTTTAGTAATTTAGCAGAAGGATACTGTTCTAGCATCCAAGACTTGCAGATCTAGCGGTTTATTTGAATTGATGGATCAATTGCAGAAATTGAATGTATAGTTAAAAAAGTAGATTAGTTTTGTGTGTGAGCCTAGGTGTGTGATCAGAAAATTACATTAAGTATTGAATATTTTTATTTCCATTATTTTTGGAACAAATAGCCTTCATAATAGTCCTAAAATCATCAAGACATAATTACACTTGTGCCCTGTGCTTGCTAATTCTAAGAAGCCTGCTTTTTCTCTAGCATTTATGTTAAAACTGAGCTTGGTTAGAACTACTCAAATTCTTAATCAAACCCTAATATTCTTATCTTCCCCGTTTTTTATCAATCTATCGTTATGATGCTGAATCGAAAATTCCCTAGAAACATATCGATTTACTAAATTTAATGGATCCATAGAATCCCTTCGTTACTGGTTTGATCTTCTACTTGAGATTTTCATTTCAAAAATTGATTTTGTCCATTCCTCTCACCCAAGTAATTATTTCATAAAACACACTTTACAAAAATAAAAACATCTTAACAAATCATGAAAAACAGCACTTCTTCTTCATTCAAGACTTCTAAAATATTACTAACTCTAGCTCTGGTTGTTATCCTCTTGTTCAGTAATGTATCTTGCCAACAAAATGTTCCTGAAACATCATAGGTAACTCGATTGTTAAAAGATGCTACTTTGAATCAGCGATAGCTTCGTTCTCAAGAGAAATTAGACTCCCAGAGAATGACAACTGCTACGAAAACAGAGGGATCCAATCCCACTAAAAGAAGATTGAATTCATTCTCCCGCAGATTATCTCATAAAAGAGATCATCAACATAAAGGAAACGGCAGTTATAAAGGTTAAAATATCAAAGATTATGATTTTTGGAGCGGCCTCGATATGGGGCTTTATTGGTGATTCGCTTGTTTTCTTTATATGAAAAATATAAGAGCAATGGTTGTGTGCTTGTGAGTTATTTTTCATTAAAAAGAACCTTTGATTTTGAGAATTGAAATTTTTAGGTAATTATTTAGATTCTTTGATTTCATAGATTAATCTTTCTCGGCATGCATTCATATTTTAGGGGAATATCGATGTTGTATTATCAATAAAATTTTGAAAAAAAAACTGAAAAAAAATTGGATTTAAAAATCATAAAATACACATTTCTTTTGAGTTTAAATAATATTGCTATCTTTGATTTAATACATTGCTAAGCTTAGGAATTGTATTGTTCTTTGAAAAGCGAGTAGATTTTTAAGAAAGTCAAAGCAAATAAAAATATTTTTTTTAAAAAAAATCATAAACTTAGAAAGCCTTCATAGAGGGAATCTTCATTCTCTTCTAAAAAAAAATATTTTATAAAAAAGGTATGTAGTCATCGGGCTGCTTCGTTTTTGTAAACATAATTATTGCTTCAATTTAAAGAAAATTAGCAGCTATTATGGATTTTTATCACTAAATTTTATTTGAAAATTGTCTAAAGTAACAGCTTCAATTCTCATTTTCTCATTTCAAAAAAGAGATAAAACCACATGATTCATCCATATCAAACATACAAAAACTGTTTTCAAATCACTTATCTTCTTCTTCTTCTTCTTGCACTTCTCTGCATGTGTTCCTTTTTTGAATTAATTCACTTGAAGACTCAATTTCTCTCCTATCCCAACCCTGAACAATCCAAGAATATCGGCTTGTAGAAAGTATTGTAGAAGCAGTCATCCGCTCTAGCAGGATCTTGAACATCTTCGTGGAGATAGCACTTTTCAAAGAGTCCGTCGTTATTAAGATCATCCAAAGCCTAATATTCTTTTTCGGTTTTTTCATGATAGCTCTCACAGTCGTCACTTGTTTCCAATGATGAAGGATAGGTTCTACTAAGGAATTCTGTTTAGGCATCTTCGAATTCCTAAGATTTCTAACAATCAATAGGATAGTCTTCTTATTCCTATAAGATATTGTTTCTGCACTCTTCCCAGGAATGAATAGTCACTTCATCACATCTGACAAAGGTAGCAAGAGAGCTTATCAAGAGTATTAATAAGAAGATTTGAGAGATAGATCTGCTCATGTTTGTATGATTTTTATAAATTTGAGTTAATTGTTTCGTTTGTTTGTTTTTTATTTGGTGTGATTAGTTATTATTAGAAAATCTCACAAAAACTTGGCATATTTGAAGTGCTCAGGTTGCCTTTTTGCCGAAAAATAATAGATTTATGTTGGAATAGAACCTCAGCGTATTAACTTAATTATCATTAACTTGCTTCTTTTGACTAGCTTAATAATAAACCCATTAGATGTTTTCACTCTTAGAAACTAAACATTTGCATAATGATATTCTATGACATTTTTATTGCTTTTTCTGTTCTAATACACAATTCAGAGGTCTTTATTTCAAAACAACTACACGATAAATAAATACTGTGGTATTGATGAAAAACTGATTTATTTTACTAGTGATGATGCGTTTTTACAAGTAATGCTCATTTTCTGCTTTGTTTCAATAACAGCTTCATTAATCGTAATGGATAGATTTTACTAATCAATAACGCTAATTCCAAGATTTTTAGTTAACCGTTCCATTAATATCTGCTTCTACTTCAATACAATCTTGCTTTAACTTAGAAAATGATACATATCAGCTTCTCAATGACGCTTTAGAAGCTTGTATGTATGAATGAGACTTCAATCCATACTCAAGTAAGTTAAGATACAAAAGGAAAACTTACAAAACATCTAGAAATTGGTTTGAATAGCAAAAACATTATTAGGATTCTCAAGATGGGGAGGAATAAGAAAATTAATAGCCAAAATAATCAGAACAACTCTGCTTTATCAAAATCACAAGCACCCATGCAAAATGACAGGATCAAGAGTAAATAAAGATTCAACCTTGTATTTTCAATAACTAACTAGCATAACAAAAAAGAACCTTTTCGAATCAAAATTTGCATCTTCTATCATCTCATATGAAATAGAATCAGATGTTCATTCATTGATTAAACTTCCCATAGCACTGGAGATGTTTTTATCTTATTTATCTACTAATCTACTCCATTTGAAACCCTTTTTATTAATTCATTTCTGTAAAAGATTATCTCTTCAAAGTTCATTTTTTTTTGTTTTCATCCAAAAATGGTTCCTATTTTAGCCCAAAGCTCATTAAACGACGTAAGTCTTAATTGTTAGTCCTTTACCCCATTCTTAGGAACATAATTATTTTCCTACTATGACAAAGCAAAAAATAACACCTCCTATCCCCCCCCTCTCTCGCTTTTTCAGCTCTTTGTAATCCTCAAATAACATATTTAAGTTGTCTTGTCTCTTCAATCAGAACATTCATGGAATTCTCCTATCTTCTCTATTAAATTTTGTCTTTCACTCAACATGCCAAAGACTCTTCTAAATATCTCTCTCAGAGTTCAGATCTCTTTCCAATAAAAAATATATTTTTCCCCTTCCAAAAGAAAGTTTAAAATGGACATTCAAAATAAAAGCAGCCTGAATGAATACTAGCTGCATACCAAAGGAACTTTAAGATCAGTATTGTCATATAATATCACTCGCGAAGGAAAACAAAAACAATACGATTCCGATAAGAAATCAGTGAATTCTTCACAACAATGAACACACTCAAATTAAAATAAAGAAACAAAGCAGCTTTAGAAAACATGTGTGTGTGTGTGTGTTAATGGCAAATATAATATTTCAATTTCATGATGATCAGTGATTTCATATGCTCTTCCAAATTCCATTCATTTCTCTTTTTGATCAAAGTATACCCATGAAAAACCTTCAAGTAAGCCTTCCAGCTAAAGAAAACAAAAATAAGTTATGTCGAATTCTCAGTCATAAAACTCGCATATCTCCATCTTAAATATGCTAAAGATTTTAAGCCAAATATATCTCTCTCTTTCTCTCAGTCTGTTCATTTACCTCTTCTTCAATTTCTTCTTCTGAGTATCCTGATCTCTTAACGGAATTCCAGAATTCCTTCCATTCATCTTCCGTGATAGTCCCACTGTTATCCACATCAACAGCCTTGAACAATGCATCAGTGTTCACCTTTGCGAAATTAGATTTCCTAAACAAAATTTCAAAGAGTTTTTTCAAATAACTTCCTAGCGTGAATCCCAATCATTTCTTGTAATCTCCTTCTTGTCCAATAAGAACCAGACTTTTCTATGATTTTTGTTTTATTTTGCTTACCAAAACTTGAGTGTTTCTTCTTTATCGATTTCTTTAGATCCATCTGTATCCATTCTTTTGAATACGCTCATAATCTTTTCTGTAAGTTGTGGAGACAGCTATTTTTGTTAAATCAAGAAAAAATAAGGTCATAAATCTGCAAAAGAACAACTTCAACGTAAAAAGAACACATTCTCTCTACTTACATTATTAGAATTGTTGTTTCCCATCTTATCTTAGCTTGATCTGCGTTCCTTGGTTTGATTCCTTTTTCGTATGATTTTTTAAAAATGACTGCTTGCACTTGGCACTTTGTAGCTAAACCTTTGGATGATTGCGTAGACGTGATAGGTGTGATTTTTATTCTTTAAAATTAATTATTTAGACTTTTCTCCTTCTTATTTCTGAAACCAACTAAGACAATCTTGTCACTTGTTTTCCCCCTTTTGTTTAAATGAATTATTCTATGTGAGGTAAACTAAAAAGGAGTGAATTTGGAGAACCCAAATTAACAAAAGAAAAAAAAGTATGAGAATTACTAAGTGATGCAAGCACACTGCTTAGGCGATTTTAATTTTTTTTTAAAAAAATAATTGCATCAGTTGATGCTATTAAACAGTGAGGCGTTTATTCAAACTAATTACATTTAAGATGGGAGGGTAAATATGGACTTAGCATCAAAAAACTAATTAAAGGATTTAAATGAATAGGATTTTAGCATTGTGTTTAATTTTTAAAAAAATTGTTTGACTGAAAATAAGGGATACAATTTGAAAAAATGGAGAAGGGGAAAGTTGTTATTTCATTTCGAGAATAAATTGAGAACAAGAATGAATTGGAGGATATTTTATGTACTTTAAATGAATGTAGTTAAATAAAAGATGAAGAAAGTAGAACTGAAAAATATGAAATAAAAGCTATATTTGGTATGTGTATGTGTTCTCTTGAGAGACACACTGTGATTTCAAAATAAAAAAGAAGAACCGAATGAAGGAATTTTAGGAAGAAAAGGGGGGAGGGGAACGATCAATGAAAAAAGAAAAGAGGATTTAAAGTTAGAAAGGACAATAAGGTGGAATTGAGGAAAAACAATAAGATTAAC
>Ga0302271_10003055_pt1 | contig 14498 bp, 10 predicted proteins | sample III_Bog_N1_1_FD_198767 | JGI IMG/M metagenome (GOLD analysis project Ga0302271, IMG submission 198767) | Peat permafrost microbial communities from Stordalen Mire near Abisko, Sweden - III_Bog_N1_1 | ecosystem: Environmental > Terrestrial > Soil > Wetlands > Peat | place: Sweden: Abisko... | reverse complement strand
GGAAGTTGTAGGTATTATCCTACGTGTTCGCAATACGCGAAGGAGCAGCTTCTACACAATAGTTTTTTAAAAGCTATCTTTTATAGTTTTATACGCATTTTGAGGTGTAATCAGCTTTTTGCTGGCGGAATCGACTATCCAGTCGTGACTAAACTATTTGCATCTCCTCTTCCTCTTTCTCTCAAACAATCACACGTTCATCGTATCACTTTTTGGTTTGTTCCAAAAAATAAGCAAAGCTTTTACGTGATAAAAGCTTTTAAAACAACGAAATAAAGGGAACCTCGTGACAGATAAACTCACTCCTCAGATGCGCATTATACTTGCCACTGTATTATCATTTTTATTTTTTGCTCTGTATGATCATTTTTTTATCCCCAAAAATCCTCCCGTTTCTGAAACCACAACACTTGAGCAAAATGCAACACCAGCAACAGCCGCAAGTGCGCCGGCTAATGTAACATCAGCCAGTAGTGCAACTCTGACAGGAGCACCTGCAGGTTCATCAAAATTGGGTGAGATTATTGCAACGGTGAAAGCTAAAGGGTATGAAGTTCAGATCGACAGACTTGGCAGAATCGCAAAGTTTTATCTTGAAGAGGAAAAATATAAAGACGATAAAGGTGAGCGTTTTCAGCTCATCGATGCTTCTCAAGCACTTTTACCCCTTGAAATTCGTTTTAGTGACAAAGCGGTGAATGAAGATGCGTTTGTTATGTCCTATAGTGCAGACAAAGAGACTATCGATGTCAGCGAAAATGGTAGCAGTGTTGTTTTAACTCAAACGCTCAGCAGTGTTGTTGTAACCAAAACCATCACGTTCTTTCCTTCTGGTCAATACGATTTACATGTAAAGCTCTCTTCTCCTAAAGAGTACTTCCTTTCTCCTGGTTTGAGACCAAGCATAGCGGTTGATAGTTATACTTTTCATGGCGCTTTGATTAAAAAATCTGATGGTAGTATTAAAACGATTGCAGATGGTGATTCTAAAGGTGATGAGCATTTTTCAAATGCACATATTGTTGCTGGAGCTGATAAATACTACACCACATTTTTTTATGATTTTACTAAAGGCTTAGAGAGTGTTGTCTCTTCTTCTGGCAAAGATAAAGATCCACTTTTATTTGTCAAAGGTGAAGAAGATTTTAAACTCAGCGGTTACATTGGACCAAAAGAGCATGTCAAACTCAAATCGATCAATCCAGAACTGACCGATGTTATAGAATACGGGTTCTTTACCTTTATTTCTAAACCACTTTTTTCATGGCTTGCTTTCTTACACGGCATTTTTGGTAACTGGGGTTGGGCGATTGTTGCCATGACCATTACGGTTCGTTTAGTGCTTTACCCTTTAACTTACAAAGGTATGGTCTCTATGAACAAGCTCAAAGAGCTTGCTCCAAAGGTTAAAGAATTACAGAAAAAATATGCGGATGATAAACAGAAACTCAATACGCATATGATGGAGCTTTACAAGAAAAATGGTGCGAATCCAATGGGTGGATGTTTACCGATTGTGTTACAAATTCCCGTCTTTTTTGCTGTCTACCGTGTTTTACAAAATGCAATTGAGCTAAAGGGTGCACCATGGATTTTTTGGGTACACGATTTAGCGATTAAAGATCCTTATTTTATTTTGCCAGTTGCCATGGGTATTACGATGTTCTTACATCAACGCATTACACCAACAAGCTTTACCGATCCGATGCAAGAGAAGATTATGAAGTTTTTACCACTGATCTTTACGTTCTTCTTTGTTTCGTTCCCTGCAGGTTTAACCCTGTACTGGTTTACAAACAACGTAGCATCTATCGTACAACAGTTTTACGTCAATAAACTTTTCGCAAAAAAACATGAAGAGCAAAAGGTCGAAAAATGATCAAAGTAGAAGCAGCAACACTCCAAGAAGCTTACTCTAAAGCCGCGAGTGAGTTGTCTTGTTCTGTCGTAGATTTAGACATTAATATTATTCAAAATGGCTCAAGTGGATTCCTTGGGCTTTTTAAAAAAAGTGCCATTATCGAAGTGCAGCGTAAAGGTTCTAGACCTCAAGAACGTGAACGTAAAGAGTTTACCCCATCTCCTCGCAAAGAAGAGAATGGTGAGCTTGAAGCTCCTTTGACGGATGAGCGCAGAGATCGTAATAAGCGCACTAAAAATAGACGTAATAAAAACAAAACAAGGGAATTCCCAAGAAATGAAGGGTTTGAGAACAAACGCTCAGAACCACTTCCTCCTAAAGAAATTCCAACAGCACCGAGGGTTGAAGCAAAGGTAGAAACACCTAAAGCAACTCCTGTAAAAGAGCCTAGACATTTGATTGCATCTACGACGATTGATCAAAATTTCCATCATGAAAAACGTGAAATCAATGATGTCATTGATGAAGTACGTGTCCAGATAAGAAATCTCTTTCAATACAGCTGTTTTACGCTCGAAATACCTCTTGTCTCAAAATACACTGATGATACGATCTTAATTGAATTTAGTGGTGAAGATGCCGCATTGTTGATCGGAAAAGAGGGATATCGTTATAAAGCACTCTCGTATTTGCTTTACAATTGGATTAACCTTAAATACGGTCTCAACATTCGCCTTGAAATTGCTGAATTTTTGAAAAATCAAGAAGAGATGATTGAAAAATATCTTGTTCCTGTTATTGAGCGTATCCGCAATAGTGGCAAAGGACAAACCAAAATTTTAGATGGTGTGTTGATTAAAATTGCGCTTGAAGCGTTACGAAGTGAATTTCCTGAAAAATACGTTGGTATCAAATCAGGCAAAGATGGCGGTAAATTTATCGTCGTCAATGATTTTAATAGGAAAACCGTATAGATACAATTGCTGCTATTGCCACAAGTGCAGGGATTGGGTCCATCGCGATTGTTCGCGTGAGTGGTCCCGATGCCCTCGCTTTGGCTCAAAAACTTTCTCACAAAAAAACCTTTGATCCACGTCTTGCCACACTCACATTTTTATACGACCCTTTGGATGATGCGATTGATCAAGCCATTGTTATCTATTTTAAAGCACCTCACAGCTTCACAGCCGAAGATGTGGTTGAATTTCAATGCCATGGTGGTAGTGTGGTTGCGGGGATCGTTTTAGAGGCTCTGATACATCATGGCGCACGCCTTGCCAATCCTGGTGAATTCTCCAAACGCGCTTTTTTAAACGGAAGAATTGATCTTTCTGAAGCTGAAGCCATAGCCGCTTTGATTGAGACAAAAAGTGTGGATGCGGCTAAAATGCTCACGCGTCAACTCAAAGGGGAGCTTCGAGAGTTTGTTTTACATGTAAGAGAATTATTGATCGAAATTCTTGCCTTTGTTGAAGTGAATATTGATTATGCTGAAGAAGATTTACCATTGGATATGATCGAAAAGATCAAGGCAAAATTAGATGCTCTGGCAAAAGAGCTTTTTAAAACCTATGAGAGTAGTAAACGTCGACAAGGTTTGATGCATGGCTTTAAAATCGCCATTGTGGGAAAACCCAACGTAGGCAAAAGTTCACTGCTGAATACCCTTTTGAGCTATGATCGTGCCATCATCAGTGACATCGCTGGAACAACACGCGATACGATTGAAGAAGAGCTGCGTCTTGGGTCACATTTGGTACGCATTGTGGATACTGCAGGCATTAGACAAGCGCATGATATGATTGAGAAAATTGGCATTGAGCGCTCCATTGCAGCCATTGAAGAATCCGAAATTGTAATTGCAATGTTTGATAACAGCAAAGCGTGTGACGATGAAGATGAGCAGATGCTCTCTTTGTTACAACGCTACACTTCAACAAAGCAAATCGTGATGGTTCTCAATAAAATAGACCTTGAAAATCAGTTTGATACAAAACATTTAAATGACGATTTTATAGCACTCTCGTGTCAAAAAGATAGCGATGAATTAACCCAAAAATTACAAACGATTTTAGATCAAACAGCTGTGGAAGATAGCATCATGCTGACTTCGACACGTCAAATTGATGCGGTTAAAAATGCACATGAAAATGTACAAACATCTTACACCCTTTTAGGCGAGGGAGAACTCGAACTGTTTGCGTTTCATATCAATGCAGCGATTCAATCTATCTCATCCATTACAACGGCCTTTGATCGTGATGAAATCTTAGAAAAAATGTTTAGCAATTTCTGTCTTGGGAAATAAGAGACGTTTTTAAGCTATTTATAAACTATTTACCTCAGTATGTTACGATAGAAAGTAATTATAAGGGGTTAATATGTTTACAATCATAGAAGAGTTTATTAAAAAAGAGTCTTCATCAGGAATTATTTTAATCATCGTAACGATTCTAGCACTTTTACTTCAAAATAGCTTTCTCACCGACGCTTATACTAACTTTCTGCATATACCTGTTCAAATCAGTGTTGGTGATTTTGGGATTGCAAAACCACTTTTATTATGGGTTAATGATGGTTTAATGGCAATCTTCTTTTTTCTGATTGGACTCGAAGTCAAGCGTGAAGTCTTAGAGGGTGAACTCTCTTCAAAAAGTCAAATTGCTTTGCCTGCGATTGCCGCACTGGGTGGCATGATTGTCCCCGCACTTCTTTTTACTTTATTTAATCACAAAGACGCTTTTGCTATGAACGGTTGGGCGATTCCAACGGCTACGGATATTGCATTCGCATTAGGTATTCTCTCTTTACTGGGCAAACGTGTTCCTCTTGCTTTAAAGATTTTTCTGATGGCGCTCGCCATTATTGATGATTTAGGCGCTATTGTCATTATTACACTCTTTTATACGAGTGACTTGTCGCTAATGTCCATTGTGATCGCTTTAGTTTCGATTGTTGTTTTAGGTGCGATGAATCAGATGAAGGTGATTAAAAAAGCGGCCTATATTTTAGTGGGAATCGTGTTATGGATTAGTGTTCTAAAATCAGGTGTTCATGCTACAATTGCAGGTGTTGTGTTGGCTTTTTGTATTCCACTGTATTCAAAAGATGAACAGGGAAAACGTTTTTCAATGCTCAAAGAGATGGAACATGACCTTCATTACTGGGTTGCTTTTTTAATTCTTCCGCTGTTTGCCTTTGTCAATGCCGGGATTGATTTTAAAAATATCTCTGCTCCTGCACTTTTTTCGGATGTTTCTTTGGGTGTTTTGTTAGGGCTTTTTTTAGGGAAACAACTGGGAGTTTTTGGGTTTAGTTTTATTGCGATTAAGCTTGGTTTTGCCTCTTTACCAACAGGGAGTACGTTTAAACAACTTTATGGTGTGGCCATTTTAACGGGTATCGGTTTTACAATGAGCTTATTTGTGAATACTTTAGCCTATAATGATACAGCTCTATTCCATTATGCGGATAAATTAGCTATTTTACTGGGTTCATTTTTCTCAGGAATAGTAGGATATCTCTTTTTGCGAAAGGTATTGCATTTGAAATAACATGTAATTCTAAGTTAAGAGATATTAAAATTTAAGAGTACATTACATTTTAATTGTGCGGAGGTATTTGCATGAGACAACTCAATCTTAGCAAGCGCCTTTTTTGGATCATTGCTTTTGCTGTCTTTCTTGCTAATGTGCTTGTTATTTTCTACCTGTATCAACAAGCTGGCAACTTAGCACAGATGCGTGCCTACTCTAAAGCAAAAACTCTGCAAGAGTACTTTATCTCCATGCGTTATGTTTACCATCAACAATTTTTACAAAGCGGCATTGATCTCAACGACTCTACTATAGGATTTTTACCGGCACATGCTTCTTCTCATATCAGCGACGAATTTTTGAAACGCTCTTCTCAAGGGATTAGCATTCGTAATGTTTCTGATCGTCCACGTAATCCTCAAAATCAAGCCAATGAATTGGAAACAAAATCGATTAACTACTTCAATCAAAATCCAGAGGCAACAGAAAAGATTGAGTTGATTAAAGAGGGAAAGAAGGAGTATTTCTCTTTTACGGCACCTCTTCGGATCGAAGCTTATTGTTTAGTGTGTCATGGGAAAAAGAGTGAAGTATTGCCTTATATTGCAAAGCGCTATGAAAATGCCTATGGCTATAAACTGGGAGAAGTCAGAGGGCTAACAAGTATTAAAATGCCTAAAAATGTTCTTTTTGATGAAGTAATTGTCTTTTTCTGGCAAGAGGCATTTATTAGTTTTTTTGTCATGATGCTTTTATTGATTCTGATGTACATTGCAATTCATCAATTAACCAAGCGGGATGTCGAACAGAAAAAAGAGCTTGAAGCATTGGTGATTGAGCGTACAAAGTTACTCGTCAATAAAAGCTCGGAACTTGAAACAGCGTATGACAAGCAGAAACACCTCTACTCCGTTTTACGTACGGTTGCCGATAGTAATCAAATTTTAATTACCACCCAAACATTGGAAGCGTTACTCCACGAAACAGCACTCTGCCTTTTTGCTAATGACTCTTTTGCGCATGTCAAAATTGCTTTATATGAAAAAGATGCTTTACATGTAAAAGAGTCTCATGGTTTTGATGAAGAACATGAAGTGAATGAGATAGAAGAGTTTGTTTTTAAAAATGGTGGTTTTCGCATTATCACAGACAAGAGTGAGCATATACCTCAAAGTTGCAAAGAAACAATGACCCGATACCATGTTCGTGAAGCTTATATTACGGTACTGAAAAGTGATAGGTTTGCACAGAATGCTTTAGGAGTATTGAGCGTTTGTACAACGATGGTTGATGGATTTAGTCCAGAAGAACGCGATATGATCGAAGAATTGGCAGGTGATGTGGGGTTTGCCATCAACTCTTTTATGCAAAAAGAGAGTATCACCAAACTTTCATATTATGATTCTCTAACGCATCTTGCGAATAAAATGCTCTTAATGGAGCAAATCAGTGTGTGTCTTGCAGTCAATAAACACGATAACATTTATGGGGCACTCTTGTTTATGGATTTGGACAATTTTAAATCGGTGAATGATTTAAAAGGACATAAAGTTGGCGATAAATTACTGATTATGATGGCTGAAAGGCTAAAACAGTATGCTAAAGATACCAACAGGCTTGCCCGTTTTGGTGGTGATGAGTTTGCGCTTCTCGTGCCCAATCTTGGCGCTGACCTTGAAAAAGCGGCTAAGGGAGCGGAAGAGATTGCCATACAGATTCTTATTGCTACGAAAGAGCCTTTTATCATCAATAATCAACCGTTTTATATGACTGTCAGTATTGGCATTGTGCTGTTTAATGGAGAAGAGCATGCAGAAGAGCTTTTAAGCCATGCGGATAGTGCGATGTACAACGCCAAAAATGATGGTCGCAATACTGTTCGCTTTTTTGATCCCTATATTCAAAAAGTGATGGAAGAGAAATCGTCGATGCTCCAACAGCTCAGAGATGCAGTTGATGCGAAACAATTTTTACTCTATTATCAACCTCAAGTCGATGAAAATGCTCATGTCATTGGTGTTGAGGCATTGATACGACTCAAAAAAGCCAATGGTGAACTGGTTCCTCCTATGCGTTTTATTCCTTTATGTGAGGAATCAGGGTTGATTATTACCTTGGGAAAATGGGTCCTTTGTGAAGCATTGGCCCAGTTAAAGCAATGGGAAAATGACGTACAAAAGGCGCAATGGCGTGTTTCTATCAATGTGAGCATTAAGCAATTTGAACGTGAAGATTTTGTCAATCTTGTACGCGTAGCTCTTGAAAAAATGGAGGTGAATCCTTTACTTGTTCGACTAGAACTTACGGAGAGTCTTTTAATTAATGATAGTTCCAAAGCGCTTGTTAAAATTCACGACCTCAAAGCCTTGGGTGTTTCGCTCTCCGTAGATGATTTTGGGACAGGATATTCGAGCTTACAGTATTTGAAACACCTTAATGTGGATGAGCTTAAAATTGATCAAAGTTTTGTGTGTGACTTTATGATGGAGCGTAATGATGCCCTTATTGTGGAGACGATTATTTCCATTGGCAAAAATTTCAATATGGAAGTCATTGCAGAAGGGGTTGAAACAAAAGAGCAATTTGAAAAGCTTAAAGAGATGGGGTGTCACTATTTCCAAGGGTATTTCTTTGGAAAACCGACACCACCAGAGCAGCTTTAAAGCTTTACATGTAAAGATTCATGTTCGTGTTTATTCTCGTACAACATCGTAACCTCTAGGAATTTCCGCACGAAAAAGTTCATCATCAATAAAGAGGTTTGTGGATTGGTTGGAGAAGAGAATTTCTACGGAATTATCTAATTTATCGTGATACACAATTTTGTCAATTCCCCCTGTATGGGCGAAAATAGTGTACGTTGTCTCTTGATATTTGGTCATGTATTTGTTAGGAGAAACCTCTTTTGCCTCTTGCAGTAATTGTGTCAGATTGGGTGTGTTTTCCAACGTACTCATAATGACTTGTTCGAGTTCTGGCTCAATGATTAAAACACGCGTGTCATTAAAATAGATCTTTTTTGAGACCGGTTTTTTATAAATCCATAGGGCTTTTTTATCATCGGTTGCGTAAAAAGTACCTTCATACACAATCGTTTTATTTTGATCATTGGTAACTTTTTGTGTGAAATCGCTTTGAATGGTTTTAAAGTGATCGATTTTGGCAAAAAGGAGTGTGGTTAAAAAAGCAAACATCCAAAAAAATCGCATAAATACTCCTCGTGATATTAAATAAGATATGGAGTTTTATCAAATAGATAGTAAAAGTATGATAAAATCCACGTTTTAAGAAAAAATGATACTGAAGTAAGTAAAGAAAATAGAGGTGAAATCACATGATGTTGAGTAATATTGTTCGTAAAATTTTCGGCACTAAAAATGATCGTGTTGTAAAAGACCTAATGGGTCGTGTAAAAAAGATCAATGCCTTAGAGCCAACGTATGAAATATTGAGTGATGAAGCCTTAAAAGAAGCCTTTGATGCTTTAAAAACAGAGGTAAGAGCCGGTACTAAAAAACTAGATGATATTTTATATGATGTTTTCGCAATTACACGAGAAGCGAGCAAACGTACTACGGGTATGCGCCATTTTGATGTTCAGATGGTGGGTGGTTTGGTGTTGCATGGTGGCGATATTGCAGAGATGAAAACCGGTGAAGGAAAGACTCTTGTTGCAACCCTTCCGGTTGTTCTAAACGCGATGAGTGGCGAAGGTGTCCATGTTGTTACGGTGAATGACTACCTTGCCAAAAGAGATGCTGCTGATATGGCACGTATCTATAACTTTTTGGGTCTGAGTGTAGGTATTGTAACCAATGATTTGGATAACGATGCAAAACGTAAAGCACAGTACGATTCAGATATTACCTATGGAACCAACAATGAGTTTGGATTTGACTATTTGCGCGATAATATGCGTTACTCCTTGGATGAAAAAGTTCAACGCGCACATAACTTCGTTATTGTCGATGAAGTGGATTCTATTTTAATTGATGAAGCGAGAACTCCTTTAATTATCTCTGGTCCATCAAATCGTACACTCGATGGTTACAAAATTGCTGATGGTGTTGCCAAACAACTCACGAAAGAGACTGATTTTACCGTTGATGAGAAAAATAGAACCGTTTTAATGACAGAAGATGGTATCAGTAATGCTGAAAAACTTTTTGAAGTAGATAACCTTTACAGTCTTGAAAATGCTGTTTTCTCACATCATTTGGATCAAGCGCTCAAAGCACACTATCTTTTTGTTGCGGATGTTGATTATGTGGTGCGTGAAGGCGAAATTATTATTGTTGATGAGTTTACAGGACGTCTTAGCGAAGGAAGACGCTTTTCTGAAGGATTGCACCAAGCTTTAGAAGCTAAAGAAGGCGTGATGATTAAAGAAGAGTCTCAAACGCTTGCCGATATTACCTTCCAAAATTATTTTAGACTTTACAATAAATTAGCGGGTATGACAGGAACGGCGCAAACGGAAGCAACGGAGTTTGCACAGATTTATAATTTGGAAGTTATTTCCATCCCAACCAATGTTCCGATGCGCAGAGAAGACAGAAACGATCTTATCTATAAAACAGAACGCGAGAAATTTGAAGCCGTGATTAAAGATATTAAAGTCTGCCATGAAAAAGGACAACCTGTTCTTGTGGGTACTGCTTCGATTGAGAAAAGTGAATTACTGCATACGTTGCTTAAAAAAGAAAAAGTTCCTCACTCTGTTTTGAATGCAAAGAATCATGAAAAAGAGGCACAGATTATTAAAGATGCAGGTGTCAAAGGCGCTGTAACGATTGCAACCAATATGGCAGGTCGTGGTGTTGATATCAAGCTTGAGGAAGAAATTAAGGCTCTTGGAGGGCTTTATATCATTGGAACAGAGCGACATGAAAGCAGACGTATCGATAACCAGCTTCGTGGACGTTCGGGTAGACAAGGCGATAATGGTAAGAGCCGTTTCTATTTAAGTTTAGAAGATAATCTTTTACGTATTTTTGGAAGTGATCGTATTAAAGCCATTATGGAACGTTTAGGTATTGAAGAAGGTGAACATATTGAATCTAAAATGGTGACACGCGCCGTTGAAAATGCACAGAAAAAAGTAGAAGCGCTTCACTTTGAATCTCGTAAACACCTTTTAGAGTATGATGATGTTGCGAATAAACAACGTAAAGCGATTTACAACTTTAGAAATGATCTTTTAAATCCAAACTTTGATATTGAAACACGCATTAAAGAGATTCGTGTAGATTTTGTGACGAATGCCCTTTTCAAAGCAGAAATTTATGAGGGCATTTCACAGAATGACTATAATATGGAACGTCTAATCTCTGTGCTCAAAGATGACCTTAATGAGACATTTGAAGCTGAATCATTGCAAAATTTAGAATTTGATGAACTTCGTACATTTATTGTAGAGACCTTAGTAACAAATTTTGATGAAAAAATGTCTGTAGTCGAAGAAGCTCAACGCACGGAGATTGAACGCATCTTATACCTACAAGTACTTGATAATGCTTGGAGAGCACATTTGTATCAAATGGATATCTTAAAAACAGGTATTGGGCTTCGTGGCTATAACCAAAAAGATCCACTCACTGAGTATAAAAAAGAGAGCTATAACCTTTTCATTGAACTTGTAGAACAGATCAAATTTGAGAGCTTTAGAACATTGCACATTGTTCAGCTTCGCGACAACAAAGAAGAAGAAGAGAAACGTGCGATGGATGAGATGATTCGAAGAATGGAAGAGGCGAATGCTAGTGCGACGCTTCAGCATCAAAGTCCATACGCAGATGATGAAGATGAGAAAGAGAAAAAGGCCGCACGCAATGAGCCTTGCCCTTGCGGAAGTGGTAAAAAATATAAACAATGTTGTGGTAAGAGTGGTCCGAAAAAAGGGCTTTTAGCGTAAGGGACTAGGGTGCAAAAGAATCTAAGCTTTTATCTTGTCAAAAAGTATTTACGATTTGACAAGTCACAACCCTTTATTACTGTTATTTCGCTCCTCGCATTTTTTGGTGTAGCCATTGGCTTAACCGTTCTTATGGTGGCGATGGCTATTATGAATGGATTTGATAAAGAGTTTGAGAAAAAACTCTTCACTATGAATTACCCACTCTCTATTTATTCTCGCAGCTTTTCTCCTGTCAATCAGACACAACTAACTGCGCTCAAAGAGCAATTTCCTACACTTCAATTTAGCCCTTATATCTCCACACAAGTGATCATTAAAAAGGGAAATCGCCTGGAAGGTGGTATGCTTTTTGGTGTCAATTTTGAGCAAGAGGCTAAAATTAATGCGATAGTTGCTGAAGCAATCAAAGGTAAAACGCTCGATAAATACGACCTTATTACAGGTAGTGAAATCGCAAAAATGAATCTTTTTATGCAAGATGAAAAAGCAACGCTTATTTTCACCAAAAATGATCCTGGTGGCATGAGCCTCATTCCTAAGATGAAACGCTTTAATTACCAAGGCTCTTTTAGATCAGGCTTGATGGCGTATGATAAAGCTTACATGTACACAACACTTGATGCTTTAGCGCAAGTAATGCAGTATGATGAGGGACATTTTGACGGTATTCATATCTACTCCAATGATCCTTTTGCAGATATTGAAAAAATCCGTAAAGTGCTTCCTGATGATCTAGGCATTGTTGGTTGGTGGCAGATGAATGGAAATTTCTTTGCGGCACTTGCCCTTGAAAAACGCGCACTTTTCATCGTTTTAATGCTGATTATTTTAATTGCCTCGCTCAATATTATTAGTTCTCTTTTGATGACAGTGATGAACAGACGCAAAGAAATTGCTTTGTTACTCTCTCTTGGCGCGTATAAAAAAGAGATTAAAAATACCTTCTTCTACCTTGGTTTGGTGATTGGCGGAGGAGGAATGCTTTTTGGCATTGTTTTAGGGGCTCTAACGTTATGGGTGTTAGGTTCCTTTGATATTATCTCCTTGCCTGCTGATGTCTACGGAACCGCGAGACTACCACTTGATCTTTCAACGCTTGATTTTGTTTTAACCGTGGTGGGAACCAGTGTGATTGTTGCACTCTCTTCATACTACCCTGCGCATAAAGCAACGCAAATTAACGTTTTAGATACACTGAGGAATGAGTAAAAGTAGGCTTTGAATAAGCCTACTTTAAAAGATCTGATTTAATATTGCAGTTTTCTTCTACTAACGTATACATCTTCTGTAACAGTGTTTTAGAATCAAGTCCATCTTCAGGGTAGGTCACGACATTATCATAAGGTTCTTGATCTAAGAAGCTTTGAATGCCTGAAAGCACTTCCGTTGCGCCATTCCAATCGGTTCCTGTTAGCATGACAACGTAGTGATTGTTATGGTTAAAAATGGCATCGGTACGTCGTAAAATACGTTTGAACATCTCTAGACTGTCGATCTCTTTACGATCTTCTAATGAAAAGAAGATGAGCGAAAAAGGGACTTCATCTTTAATGCCAAAGCGTTCAAGTAGTGCAATATGATGATCTATAAGATTAGGAAGATTGATTTTTGAAAAAGTGATACCCGACACGATGACTCCTTTGTATTCCTCTGTTGTTGAATTGTACTGTAAAATCTACATTAATGTTTCAATTTTTTCAAAATTAAAACAATTATAGCCTTCTTTGTGTTCATAGGTAAAATTAATATGGTGAGCCTTGATAATGTGATACACAATATACAGTCCTAATCCAAAACTTTGATGCGAATTTTTTTCCTGAACAAAAGGTTCTAAATAGTATTCAAGCTCATATTTAAGGGGCTTTCCTTGGCTGATAAAGGAGATTTTCTCTTTGGTCGCAAGGATTTGAATGGTTTGATCAATAGAGTATTTGATGCCATTATCAATCACATTTTTCATGGCAGTGGTAAAGAGTCTAAAGTCTACATGTAAAATGATGTCATCGTCCATCTCTATTTCAATTTGCGATGGTGAGATCATCGCAAGATCAATTGATTCATCGAGCATATCGACTAAGCGATACGGTTTCACATTTTTAAGTCCTTCGCCAGAGGTAATCTGTTCAATGGACGCAAACTCGTTGATGAGCAGTTCAAGTTTTTCAAAGGTGCTAATCAGTCTTTCGCGTTGTTTTCCATTTTCAAGCATTTCAGCGCTAATTCTCCCTTTCGTGATGGGTGTTTTAAGCTCGTGCATGATGTTACGTAAAAAAAGTTGTCGGGAGTGGTTTAGCTTGTTGATCTGCTCAACGGCATTATGAAAAGAGTTGGCAACTTGAGATATCTCATCTTCGCCATCGGTTTGGCAGTTAATGTCAAGATTGCCTTGAGCAAAACGATCCATCTGCCGTTTAAGCCTGCGAAGAGGTTTTAATTTACGAATGGTGAGGATATACGCAATAATAATAATGGCAAAGACAACGCCAAAAATCATCTTAATTAAATCATAACGATAGGGCTGAAAGTCTTCATCTTTAAGAAGAAGCGTAGCGTATTTGGTTTCGATTTGAAGATAATGGTTGTTCTCATAGCGTAAAATTGCACTGGTACCAATACGATCAGCAATTTTTTGGATAATTTGTGCATTTTTAATAATCAATGCTTTAGTGTCAGTATCGGTGATTTCGCGCATCTGGTACCCTTGTACCTGGCGTTTTAGCTCTTCATTAGTAATGAAATTATTGAGATGAAAAAGTGTTGCTCTCGCAATAATGGAATATTTTGTGTTGAGTTTTTCTGTGTAGCTCTGTTTGTCATACTCCAACATAAAGAGTAGGGCTAGAAAAATACTGACAATACTCACCGCAAAAATAAAGGTAATACTGTAAAAAATAGAAGATTTTGTCATTGTAAAAACTTATATCCTACACCGCGTACAGCATGAATGTAGGTGGGTTCTTTTGGATTTTCACCCAGTTTTTGTCGAATGCGTCCAATAATGACATCAATGCTTTTATTGGTGGTCTCTTCACTGATGGCTTCAATATTGTAAATGAGCTCTTCTCTGGAGACAACGCCTCCTTCTTTTTTGATGAGATAGCCTAAAATACCGTACTCCGCAGCAGTTAAATGAAGCTCTTTACCCTGCAGTAAGATAATTCTTTGCTCTTCATTTACGATCAAA
>Ga0302271_10003050_pt1 | contig 14511 bp, 13 predicted proteins | sample III_Bog_N1_1_FD_198767 | JGI IMG/M metagenome (GOLD analysis project Ga0302271, IMG submission 198767) | Peat permafrost microbial communities from Stordalen Mire near Abisko, Sweden - III_Bog_N1_1 | ecosystem: Environmental > Terrestrial > Soil > Wetlands > Peat | place: Sweden: Abisko... | reverse complement strand
CAGGTAGGCCCTGCAGGTACCACAATTGATCCCGCATGGGGCAAGATGATATCTTTCAAAAACGACCGGAGTCATTGCTGATCATTATTTAATTTTTATTTATCAGTTCTTCTATTTCAGACAGATGTAATTTCAAATGTCTGGGGAAATCGATTATCATACTCTTTAAGGTCACCTTTTCACCGGGTCCGGAAATCCATTCATTATTCAAATGATCGGGATTTACATTTTCAATGACATGCGTAATATGCAGAAGCGAGTATTTCCATAATTGAACCAATGTATTCCATTCTTCATTCTGGTAATCCTGGATAGCAATCCACCTGTCATTATTTCCAAAAGTGGCATAGTTTGGAAAAATCAATGGAAGTGGTTGATACTGCAGATGGACAATTCTGTGTGCATTATTAGTTGCGGAGTCAATAATGTGCCCGATGATCTGCTTGATGGTGCGATTCTGGGAATTTCTTCTCTGGGAGAATATATCATCCGGAAGACTGTTCAGAATTGGTTCCCAGTCATTTACCAATGCAATAATCTCCAGGCGAATTAAATCAGTTTCTTTCATTATTTTACTTTTAACACAAAGGTACACAAAGGTTTTCACTAAGCGCTACAAAGGGCTTTCAAATAGCACTTTAGGGAGAATCATTAAGGTATATTATTTTAAAATCTAATTTTAATATTGCCAAAGAACTCTCTCGCGGGTCCGGGATGGTATGCATTGCCATCGGGGTCAGGTTCTGTGAATTCCATATATTTTGCCCCGGTCAGATTTCGGACAAAAAGACTGCATTCACTTTTCATTTTTCCGATATTCAGACTGTACGCAATCCGGGCGTGGAAAAGATTAAATCCCTTTTGCCAGTTTTGATAAATTGTGGGGTCCAATTCCCCATAGTACGCTTTCGGATCAGTATAAATAGCCCATTTTGACTGGAATTCAGTTGCCAGACATAATTTAAACTTCTTGTTCATGGAGTACACAACTTCAGAATATAACTGATGTTTTGGTGAATTAGGCAGCCATTGTCCTGTCGCTGGAGGAGAGGTCAGAACATAAGCAGGATCAGTATAAACAGGATCGATCACCGATGAAATATATTTATAATCTGAGTAAGTATATGTGACCTGAAGACTCAGGTTTCTCAACAACTGATAAGAAATAAAAGTTTCGATGCCAAAACGTTTGCTGTTTCCTGCATTTCCGTAAAAAACCTCCTGGTTTCCTCTGCCGCTTTGTTTAAACCGGAAGAAATCATTTTTGGTATTCATGATAAACCCGGTAAGTTCATAGGACAGTTTATCATTGTAAAATCCGCGGAATCCGATTTCGCTGCAATTGGAAGTAGCTGCGACCAGGTGCGTGTTGAAACCGCTGTAGCCTGTTGGATTGCTTGCTAATTCTTCGGTAGAAGGGGGCATAAACCCATGGCTCCAGTCAACGAAAATATTAACAGAGTTAACGATTGAGTAACTTGCTCCGATGCGTGCAGAAGTGTTTTTAAAATTTTTAGCAGTTTTGGCTGTATCCAATGCCAGCATTTTGTTTGTCAGCTCGTTATTCATAGCATCATAACGAATACTCCCGATCAGATTAAATTTTCCTATATTCATCTTATACAAAGCAAACAAGCCAAAGCTTCTCTGGACAATTATCTGATTGGCAAGCAATGAATCAGTTTCTATATTGGTGTCATCAATACTCTCAATTCTCTGAGGATTGCTGGCACTCTGCAACTTGTATAGATCGATATTCTGCCATTTCAGATCGGTACCTATACTCAGGTCATTTTTTATTTTAGCTCCGGCTAAATGCAAATTATACTGAATGCTTGTTCCCGGGTTTGTAATATTTCTGTACTCTGCGCTTTTATTGCTGGTTTCTTTGTAGTTCCAGAAGCGAAAATAGCTGGTGACTTCCATATCGTGCATTTCACTGAATTTATATTTCCCGTGAAAACCAATTGTGGTCCGATTAGTCTTCTGGTATTCGTTGAACGGATTAGCATCGGGATTTGCCTGCCTCAGATTATTAAATTGTCCTATATTTAGTCCCTCGGGGTTTTGCTGAAAATAATCTGTATGTGAGATAATCTGAGTTATTGAGAGCTTTTTGGACGGATTGAAATTAATCTTTTCATAGAGTTTATTTCCCCTGAAGGCCTGATGATCGCGATATCCATCACCGCCGGTATGTGAATAGCTGATACGGTAATCAGTATTTTCATGCGATCCGTCCAGCTGTATTAATGATTTTGTGAAACCATTTGAGCCTATTGTCTGATTTATTTCACCTCCAATGGTTTTTGCCCCTCCATCATTAGTGGTAATATTTATAACACCTGCAGCACCGCCTCCTCCATATAAACTGGTTGAAGGGCCACGTAAAACTTCAATTTTCTTCACTGTTCCCCAATCGACATCGTAGAGGTCAGGAGCAAATCCTGAAGGATCGTTCACAGGAATTCCATCAATCAGGACCCCGATTCCCCTTAGCCCGCGTTCTGTTAAGATTCCCTGACCGCGTATTGAAACATGTACCCGTTCTCCGTCGTGCTGGTTATCTATCCGCACCCCGGGTGTAAGACGCAATGCCTCTTCAGCTCCTGCAGTTTTTGTCATTCCGGAAAGTATTTCGGGAGTAACCAGAGAAACTGAACCTGGATTGTTTTTTAATAAAACGGGTAACCTGTTTGCAGCTACAACAACCTCATCCAATCTGATAGTCTTTGTGGAATCTGATATTCCATTTTGTGCAGAAAGTAAAATACTTGTACATATCCAGAGCAAAATAATGTAAATGGTTATTTTCATGGCAACACTCTGGCAATGCATTTGATATGGTTAGAATAATTGATTAAATGCTTTGGCAACCATGAATGCAGCAGCAGCTGCAGTTATCCCGATAAGAGTAACTTTTAATGCACCTTTCAGGAGAGGCTGTCCTGTTACTTTGCTTTTGAAATAGCCAAACAGGAACAAACATATCACAGTCAGTATTGCTGAGACTATCAATCCCTGGTATGGCGTACTGGTAAAAAAATATCCCGACAAAGGAATCAGTCCCCCCACAATATAAGATATACCAATTGTAGCTGCACTATTCCTTGCCCTGTTTACATTGGGTTTTTCCAGCCCCAGTTCATACTTCATCATAAAATCAACCCATTTATCCCTGTTCTTAGCAAGCTCATCAGCAATGGTATTCTGTGTCAGTTCATTTAAACCGTATTGAGCAAAAACGAGCCTTACTTCCTTTTTCTCTTCTTCAGGGATGTCATCTATTTCATCGTATTCCCTTTTCAACTCTGACTGATAATGATCCTGTTCGGTTTTGCCTGCAAGGTAGCCTCCCAGGCCCATCGCAATGCTTCCTGCAACTATTTCTGCAATGCCAGCCGTTATGACAATTGAGTTGTGCTGAACAGCTCCGCTAAGCCCGGCGGCAAGTGCAAATGGTACAGTCAATCCATCGGACATACCGATAACAATGTCGGTGATAAATTCCGAACTTCCCAGATGCTCTTCTTTATGAACTGTCTTAGTAGTTGCCATAATTAAAAATTTATATTATGAATTTATCTATTACTAACACTCAGAAGACGGGGTTTTTCTACCAGAAATACAATCCCAAGAAAGATGAAGAGGAGTAGTGTATGAAATCCAATCCGGAGAATGGACATTTCAGGTCGAAATATACAACTCATACCGAACAGAATGACTGAAAGCCCAAGGTACCCTGCAAATTTCCCAAGATTATAATTCACAGGGAAATATTTCTGACCGATCAGGTACGAAAGAATCATCATCGCTCCATAACATATAAATGTTGCCCATGCCGATCCATAATATCCGTAAATCAAATGTTCTGAACTTAATGGTATCCACCAGAAGTTCAGCACAAGGGTAATTATTGCACCAATCAGCGATAGCCAGGCTCCCCATGATGTTTTGCCTGTTAATTTATACCAGATAGCCAGATTCCAATATACACCAAGAAATAAATTTGCCATCATTAAAACCGGTATGACTCCCTTTCCTTCCCAATATTTTTTCCCAACAAGTATTGGCATAATAAAATCATCAAGATAAAGCATAGTGACAAGGAATATCAGGGAAACAGTTATAATGAAATAGTCCATAATCCTTGCATAGACCTCTCTGGCATCTTTTTCCTTTGCCTGGGCAAAGAAGAAAGGTTCAGCAGCATATTTGTAAGCCTGGACAAATACTGTCATAAGGATGGAGATCTTGTAACATGCAGCGTAAATACCGACCTGGTAGGAAGCAATGTCTTTTGGTAACAGATAACGTAGTAAGAGCCGGTCAAAGGTTTCATTTACAACTCCGGCCATTCCTGCAAAAAGGAGCGGGAATCCATAAAACAGCATTCTTTTCCACAAATCGGGGTGTATTTTCAACCTGACAGCAGAAATCTGAGGCAAAAGCATAACAAGAGTCAGGCTGCTGGCAATCAGGTTTGAAATAAAAATATATTCAATTCCCCAGTGCGGCCGGTAAATTAAAGTTATAAACCTTCCGGGAAGAGTTCCTGAATAATGGTTCATAATGAAGGGACATAAAAGGAGAAAGAAGAGGTTAAAAACAATATTGACAGAGATATTTGTCATTTTGATCCACGCAAAACGGGCGGGTCTGTTTTGTGCACGGAGATAGGCAAAAGGTATGGCTGAAAGGGCATCGAGTGCAAGGATCCAGGCAAACCAGATTACATATTCTCTATGATCAGGATACTTGATCCACCGGGCTATATTTCCAGCGGAGAATGAAACCATCACCAGGAAAAGAAGAGATGAAATAATAAGTGAAATCATACCTGTGCTAAAAACTTTCTCACGATCCTTCTCTTGTTCATTGAACCGGAAGAAAGCAGTTTCCATTCCATAAGTAAGGATAACCATAAGTAAGTAGGCATAGGAATAGAATACATTAACCGTACCATATTCTCCGGGAAGGAAAACACGGGTATAAAGAGGAACCAGCAGATAACCAAGAATTCGGCCCAGGACACTTGGGATTCCGTAAATGGCGGTTTGACCTGCCAGACGTTTAATTGCTGTCATGCAGTCAAAGGTAAATAAAAGAGAGAATTATTTCCCCACTTTTCTTTTTAATTGTGCCTTTTCAAGGTTCGCTCTTGCACCTGATTTTATAATTTTTGACAGGAGTTTAACGGGTAAAGGTTTATCTAAAGGTATTTTAATTGCCGACCCCGATTTTGAAAGTTCGAACATTTTTAATTCTTCCTGGAAGAGGTTTAGAGTTTGACGAGGAATAAAAATAGAATAGTGATGCTTAAAAGCTGCAAACCATACCAGCATTCCATGATATCTGAATGCAGGCATCTGATAGCTTATCAGTTCTTCTGCTTCAGGAACTGCTTTTTTAATAGTTTGCCGTATCTCTGAGAGTATACTTCTGGTATTTTCAGACTGAAGCTCAATATATGTATCAATGTCTTTTGCTGCAGAACGCATATTTTCTATTTTTGATTATACGCCTTTTCAAGGTCCTTTATAATGATTTTATTCATCCTGAGCATTGCATCCATAACCCTTTTTGATTTTACCGGATCAGGATCATTCAGCAGCTTTCTAAGAACGGAAGGGACAACTTGCCATGAAACACCAAATTTGTCTTTAACCCAGCCACACTGGCTTTTTCCCCCATCTGCTGAAAGCTTTTCCCAAAGCTCATCGACTTCCTGCTGAGTATCGCAATTTATGAACAGGGATATTCCCTCAGAGAATTTGAAATACGGACCACCATTGAAAACGAGGAACTCCTGTCCATCTATTTCGAAGGATCCCTGGTCTGTAATTTTCGAGTTTTTGAAAATTGATACATAAAATTTCATTGCTTCTTCAGCATTGTTATCGAACATTAAGAATGGAGTTACTTTCTTCATGATTATTATTTTTTAGGAGTTTTAGCTGTTTCTGCCCTAAGTTTAAACAGAAATATTTTGTTATAATGAAAACCCGGGATTTATTGTTTTTAATCTTATCTTTTAATGCAAATATTACGGTGCGCTGCACCTTCAACTTCTGATATAAATCTTTACCTACAAATATTACGGTGCTACGCACCTTTATGACTAATTTAATGCAGTTGTTCAGCAAATACCAGCCAGAAATATTAATAACCTGACATGCCAACTATTATATATTAAAAGCAGCAGAGCTGCGCAATATTTGTAGAAACGTATTTGTTAAACCAAATAGCAGGTGCAGAGCACCGAAATATTAATTCAACGTATAAGATCAACCCACATATAGAATAAAAACAAAATATGATATCAATATGTTCGATGTCAAAACAGATTTTCAGCAAAAATTTTGGGTGAATTCCTTTCACCTTTTGAGCGGTACTTTTAAGACCTGATGGGAAACTTCAAAAAATGAAAAACTAATTCAAATTCATCATCTCCAGAACAATTTTCCAGTCGGCTCCTGGCTGTTTCTTCCAGATCCTTACATAATGTCCTTTGAGTAATACAGGATTACCGGGAATTTCCAGTAGCCCGTAGGTGAACCCCATATCACCTGAAGTTGCAGCACCTGAGCCGTATGACCTCCATGTGAGGTTTTTGTCGAAACGAGCGATCAGGGAATTTATTGTATCTGCATTTGTGGTCGGAAGATGTCCGCTGAACTGAATCCTTACATTTGGTGAAAGAAATTCAGTGTAAGTGGATGGGAGCGGACTTCTTTCCCATTCCTTGAGAATTTGTTTCTCTCGGTCCAATAATTCTTTGCATGATAATTCAACTTTTATTACAGGTGGATTGGGAGCAGGCTTATCGGCTCCTGATGGAAACGAAAATTTGTGTTTTGGATCTTTAATTGCAGGTGTTGTTCCTCCACCATCAAGTATTACTTTCCATACACCATCCGCTTGCTTTTTCCAGACAGTAAGAAAATATCCGGTAAAAAGGGGAGGAGTACCTGGACGATATTCACCAGCTTCCCATGGTCCGGTGCTTATTCCGAAATCACGGCTGTCGGCTATATCCATATATTCAGGTTCCCATTTCAGAACCACAGGAGCCGCTTTCCTGTCTTTAGAGACCTGTTTCCCGTTTGTAATCCATTTGTCGGTGAAAAGAATGGACTCTTCTGCAAAGTTTTCAACGAATGCGGCATTGCGTCCATACATTACTGAAGCCCTGGCGAAATTCTGTTCAGCTTCTTTCATACTGAAGAGCGCTGAGCTGCTGTCGGGTTCCTGTGCCATTAAAGATGCACCCAATAACAATGGAAAAAGTAGAATTGATTTCATATCATTTTTTTTTGGATTATCTGTAAAAAAATCCTTTGTGCACCTTTGTGCAACCTTAGTGTTCCTTTGTGGCAAAAGAAAATTAATTTAACCACAAAGGGACACAAAGGGAATCACCAAGTAACACAAAGGAAATAAAGGGTTATAAAATATCCTAAAGCTTACTCAGGAATTATAATAGAATGATTATGTTTCATCCTTTTGACTTAGGAATATAGAAATCTTCCTTTTTCAGGTTGCATTTTTTTGCAACAGCTTTGGAATAAGCTAATCTCCCTGCATTCTGATTTCGCGAATCTGAGCCGAAAGTAAATTTCAAACCCTGCGCCTTGGCCATAAGGATAAATTTATCGTGCGGTGTATGAGCCATGTCGTTTATCTCAATTGCAATATTCCTTTTTTTTGCTGCCGAAATTATTTGTTGCATGCGTTCCTGGGTCCATAAAGTATAATAATCCCGTGCTATACAAACAGGAAGGAATAGTGGCCAGCCAAAAATATTGATTGGCTGATTGTTGAGAACCTCCATAGCATAAGCCATGTAACGCTTCATAAACTCTTCAGTATCTTCCACATAAGTATCAAATTGCCATATTGACAAAGTTTCTCCGTTTCCCATTGGTACTCTTTGAGGGTCCATTAAAACATAATCTACTTGTGATAAAAGTTCCGGAGAAAAGCGTTTTGTCCATTCCAGATCGATAGGTTGCAAACCAATGTAAACCGGATATTTTCGTAGTTTATCGATATATTTTTTTAAGTCGGTATCGTTCCTGATAGCCCAGTCGGCAGGATGGTCCACTATTCCGAATTTAACATTTCTCGTTTTGGCAAAATCCATCATCCTGTCTATTGTAAAATCATTTGTGAGATGGACATGAAGATCCATCAGAGGAAAATCATATTCCTCGGGAGTTTCAGTTTTGGCTAACATCGGTGATACAAGCATCATCCCGCCGGCAAGACCAGCATTCTTAATAAATGTGCGACGTTCCATTTTGTGTAATTTTTGGTTGATTTTCTTCTGTTCTTTCAAATTTAAACTTTTTCTCACTGAAAATCAAAAATTAGACCGGGAAATAGTCTAATCTATAAGGTCTCACCCCCCAACCCCCCAAGGGGGACGAAAATTCACTAAATGTGTGATGATTTTCCCGCTTAAGCGGGATGCCGCGAGGCGGCAGAGGGGTATTAATCCTATGACAGAACCAGCTAAATGAGTTTCTATTCTTCAATACACTCCACCCCTTTAGGCGGGATGGAGGGCAAAAATTAGTTAGATTAATCTTGTACCGGCTCCTGGTAAATGCCGAATATATTACCTGCAGGGTCGCTGAATCTGGCTGTTATCTCGGGTGAATCAGCTCCAACAGGCTGGACTATTTTACCCCCATTTGTCTCAATCGCTTTAATTGTTGAAGTAATGTTGTCAACCATTATATAGACTAGTAATCCGGTTTCTGTAGATGGACTCCGACCGACTACCCAGGTACCGCTTACTTCATTTATTGCGTCATCAAATGCAATCTGGCCATTACTTCTTTCCCGGATCTGCCAGCCAAAAGTTTTTTTGTAAAAAGATGCTGAGAGCAGTACATCAACTGCAGGTATTTCGAGATAGCATATTTTGCCATTAGCATTTGTCGGTTGTTTACTCTTTTCCATATTATTGCCAGTTTGAGTCTAGACATTTATATTGTCATCAAGTGTTTTATTTAAGACATTTAATGTTTAAAATGTCCGAATAGAATTATCATCTTCTCAGCATGTTAAACGCAGACTTATATAACAAAGAAAGCGGGTGATTTGTTGTAAATTCCGAATGACAGGCTCGTGAGGAACTCATTCAGTTTTTTTACCAGGAACAATCAGCTGGTACCTTTCAATTTTCACAATGGCGCTGTCCATCTGAGATAACAATCCGGGTACCCTGTCGACAACCCATCCACGATAGATATCCTTGATTAATATCAGTGTTTTACGGACCTGCCTGGGATCTCTTGATGATCTGTCAAAGATGACTTTAGCAACTTCATCCTCTATTTTGGCTATTCTGTCCTGATTTTCATAAACCTTTGTAAGAATCGAAACAGTCTCGATATCTATCTTCGAAATAATATTGTTGTTTTTGCCGATTGCCCATGCGTCATTATCGAGGAATCTGTACTGAATACCATGTGGGGCAATCACATCCAGATGAAATTCATCTTTTGATACAAGTTTTTTCTGTAGCTTTTTGTCCACCAAAACAGAATCTATCTTAGAGAAAACCACTAAATTGTAATCCTGCATTTCCAGCAGCGCTTTCTTGTTATGGTTAAGCTCTGCTTCTATACTTTTTAAAAGATTTTTTGTATTCTCTCTTTCATGCAGCTTACTTACACGTTCGGTCAGAAAAAGAGCCAGAAACACACTGAAGACTATCATGAAAGATTCTCCGAGATATTCCTTCCAGTCCCTGATTGGATAAACGTACTTTTTTTTGTGGTTTTTGGGATATAAAACCTCCACAGCATGTTCATTCTGAAAATTTGCTTCTTTTTTCATTTTATTTTGATATTGCTACACCTACAAATGAGTCAGCAGTTCCGTAATACATAAACCATTTTCCATGAAAATATACAAGTGCTTCTGAAAATGTTGTTCCCGATTTATATTGGCCGGTAAGTTCATGAGGCAATGTTGGTCTTAATAAACAGGTATCTGAACGCGAGATTGCATTTTCGGGGTTATTGATATCAAACACCACCTTACCTACTGAGTAAGTTCCTTTCGGTACCCTGACCTCAGCATCATCGCCTTCAGAATTCTTGCCATTATAGAATAACACAATCCCTTCATCATTTATCAATGCAGGGGGTCCGCACTCGGTAAGGTTACTGTCAAATTTGTTTTTTCTTGGACTGATAGCTGCTTTAAGTTCGCCTTTTTCATTCAGCGATGGATACCAGTCTGTAAGATTATCCGACCAGGCCAGATTGACAAAATTCTCTCCCCAGTACATTCCATATTTCCCGTTAATTTTTGCAGCAACAATCCGGTCCCCGATCTTTTTTGTGATTATGGAACCCGATTTTGACCAGATATCAAGAAACTTGCCATCATATGCCTTTGCAAATGCCGGGCCTTTCTTCTCCCAATGAATCAGGTCCTTTGAAACAGCTATGCTCAGCCTGGCAATCTTATAATTCCATGAGGTATAAGCCAGTACATAAAGACTATCTTCAGTCTGAACAATCCTTGGATCCTCACAACCTCCGGGGAAGTCATACTGCATAAATCTGCTGCTGTCGGGGTACAATACAGGTGCAGGATATTTTGTAAAATGTATTCCGTCTTCACTATAAGCCAATCCGATTCTGGAAGTCCGTCCGCCAAGAATAGCTGCCGGATTATCTTCACTTCTGTAAAGCAGAAAAACTTTATTGTCTTTCACTATAGCGGCCGGGTTAAAAACATCGGCCCTTTGCCACCTTACCGGTTCATTCTTTATCGGATCAACAAATGTAAAAGTTGAATCAGCTTTTAATACAGGGTTCTCAGCAGGTTTATAGAATGTTCTAAAGTCCCATTTTGTTGAAGGATGATTGGCGCATCCGATAGTCAATAACAAGAATAGTAAATAAGAAATCCTTCTCTTCATTATTTTAATCCTTTTACAATGTTTATAATACAGTATATCTGGTTTATTGTAAAAGTACGAAATGTTTGGGTTCACAAGGAAAATTTCTTTCAGCTTGCCGGCTCTATTAAATCCCAGAGATTTCCATACAGGTCCTTAAAAACCGTTACCCGTCCATAATATTCAACAGATGGTTCCCTTACTATAGTAATCTTCTGATCTATGAGGTTCTGATAGTCCCTCTGAAAATTATCGGTATATAGAAACAAAAAGACGCGTCCCCCTGTCTGATTTCCAACCATTCTTTGTTGTTCCTCATTTGCCGCTTTTGCCAGAAGTAAACTACATCCGTCGGAACCGGTTGGTTCCACTAATACCCACCTTTTGGTTTCAGTTATAAATGTGTTTTCAATAAGCGTAAAGTGCAGTTTTTCAGTATAAAACTTAATTGCTTCATCATAATCATTTAAAAGCACTGTGATATGGGCTAAATGTTGATTCATTGGTTATTTGTACTAATTTTAATATTCCGGTGCGCTGCACCTTAGTTTTTAGCTTCAAACATTTGGCTACAAATATTCCGGTGCTCCGCACCTTTCTTTCTTTTCAGAGCAGCATAGCTGCGAAATATTTGTAAAAATGCTAATTTTAATATACTGGTAATCAGCACCTTAGTATTTAGCTTCAAACATTTGGCAACAAATATTCCGGTGCTCCACACCTTTATTGCTTTTCAGAGCAGCATAGCTGCGAATTATTTGTAAAAATGCCAATTTTAATATCCTGGTGCTCTGCACCTTAGTTGTTAGCTTCAAACATTTGGCTACAAATATTCCGGTGCTCTGCACCTTTCTTGCTTTTCATAGCAGCATAGCTGCGAATTATTTGTAAAAATGCTAATTTTAATATCCTGGTACTCTGCACCTTAGTTGTTAGCTTCAAACATTTGGCTACAAATATTTCGGTGCTCCGCACCTTTCTTGCTTTTCATAGCAGCATAGCTGCGAATTATTTGTAAAAATGCCAATTTTAATATCCTGGTGCTCTGAATTTTTTTGCTTTTTCAGAGCAGCAGAGCTGCGAAATATTTGTAGAAATGCATTTTAAAACATTAATTTAGGTGCAGAGCACCGAAATATTAATTTATATTTTATATCTGATTATCAATAGCTTATTTACTTGATAACCTTTATGTTTTCCGGAGTATTCATCCAGTACTTTTCATTACCACTGTATTTTGAAATACAATTTTTTTCAAGGGGCAGATATTGCATGTAACAACTATCTTTTAGTGGCAAGGGTTTATTGTATTCCTGAACAAACAGTTCCCGGTATTGATAGAGGTCTATTGATTTTCTTTTTCCAATTACATTCCCATCCACATCCCTGATACTACTTATTGTAAGCTTGATTGTTTCGTGACGCCCCTTAATATCATCAGCTTTTAACCTTATATACAGATATTTTCCTTTTACCTGAAGGCCATTAATTTTTACCGCTTTCTTGCCGGATATTATTTCATAGTTACTTTTTTTTGCAGCGGACGCAGGATCAATCTTATTATTAAATTGAACTATAATAGTCGGATTTATATTAGTTGTAGTATCCAGACTAGAGTCAAGTATCTTGAAAGAGGTATTATCAGTTGAATCGACCACTCTGAAAAAGTTGTTAAAAGAAATATATTTAAGATACATTAAAGAGTTTTCGGAATTCTCATAGCCATACTCAACATCAATATTGAACATTTGCTGTGATTTCTCTCCTTTTACACTGTAATAGCATGAGTACTCAAGTTTATGAATTGAATAATCTTTAGGCTGAATATAGATAAATCCTGAAGCCTGCAAGGAATCGCCTGTTATTATCCGCCGGGCGTTGAAGCCAATCTTATACAGCAACAGGTTATTATTAAAAACTTTTTCCGGTTCGGAAAAAGTGTGATTCCGGATAAAATCAGTTGCAAAGGTTTCGATGAATGAGAAAGATCTTGTATTGAAATTGCGGATTGCATTATGAACCATCAAAATGAAAAGCTCATTTCCATTCTGATCCCCAAGGAGTGCACCAGGTATTGTCTTATCAGGATCGTTTATTTCCCCATTTTTATCTAATTTATAATATGGAGAAATATTCATTCTTGGGAATTCAGTATTTTTTCTGAAATCGAGCAACCGGTATTTATTCGAAGCAGATTGAGTAGAAAATCCTTTGTCAAGAGTCTGGACAATTGCTTCATTGAGGTTAATGTAATTACTATCCTTTTTTTGATAATCTCTGTAATATGAAATATAACTGAATGGCTGATCGGGATAATTATTAGCAATATTTCTTATAGCCCTTCTGATAATAGCGATGGAATTTAATTTACGTGGAGAAGCAACAACTTTAACCTCACCAAGTCCATAAACCACGGGTGACAGAAAGACCTTATTTATCCTTGTTTTAATTAAATCTTTAAAAGCTATGGCGCTTTGTTTGTAACCGATACATGATATAAGCAGACTATCATCCTTAAATTCATCATTCCTGCTTATTTTAAAGTCGCCATCAGCATTAGCATAGACGCCAAGCTGATTGTTCTTAAGTTTTATTGTTGCAAAAGGAACCGGTTTGGTTGTAGCATTATTAATGACTTTGCCATCGATGTAACCTGCTTCCTGAGGATAAATAAGTATAAAATTTGCCTGGCAGATCAGAAATAATGAGATTAAAAGAAGTTTTAAACGGCGGACCATGGGAAAAGATGTTAAATAGTCAAGACGACTTGATTATTCTTATAAAAATAATGACTTAAATTATTAATTCTGCTTTTTGTTTATGATTTCTATTGCTTTTTCAAGCAGCTCGTCCCTGCCTTCAATTATTCCCTTGATTGTCGGCTTAACTTCGATATCCGGAATTATACCGACCCGTTGAGTCCCTTTACCATCAGGATAGTACACACCTAAACCACTGATCATAGTTCTGATCCCTCCAGGCAAAATAATTTCAGATACGTTCCCATCTGCTCCGGCTGTTGTGCTGCCAATTACTGTCGCCTCAGGAGCTACCCGGAGTGCCATGGTTGTATACTCAGCCTGGCTCTGGGTTACCTCGTTTACTATTATTACAACCTTACCATGGTAATAATCATTATTGGATTTTCCGACCTGGAGCGCTGCACCATAAGTGAACAGACCGGGATTGTAATAACCTGTTTGTGAAAATTTTACAAAATCAATAGGTTCAGGCATCAGGTATTCGCCCAGACTAAAAACAATGAATTCGGAAGGATAGCAGCGCAAATCAATGATCAGTCCTTTTGTCTTTGCGAATTCTTTCATAATTTCAGGGAGGTAACTGTTTTTGATTGTCCCCGGATAAATATAAGCGATCTCCGGCCTGATTAATTTAAAGCAGGTATCCTTCCTGTAATAGCTTTGGTATATATTTACTTCCCTTGGCGAATAGCAACTTATTCTCAGAGGACCTGTTGATCCATTCCTTGTAACTGAGAGATTCAATACCGAATCATTTGTCCTCAACAGGCTTCTGGCTATATCGCGCAGTTGGGTGGGATAATTTGAAGCAGGAGTATACGC
>Ga0302271_10003049_pt1 | contig 14511 bp, 5 predicted proteins | sample III_Bog_N1_1_FD_198767 | JGI IMG/M metagenome (GOLD analysis project Ga0302271, IMG submission 198767) | Peat permafrost microbial communities from Stordalen Mire near Abisko, Sweden - III_Bog_N1_1 | ecosystem: Environmental > Terrestrial > Soil > Wetlands > Peat | place: Sweden: Abisko... | reverse complement strand
AGCACCCAATACTTTCCTTATGCCGATCTCTTTAATGCGTTGTTCTGCTGCATAGGTAACTAATCCAAATAATCCAAGTGATGCAATGAGAATAGCAAGGATTGAAAATATCAAAGAGATTGTACCCGTGCGTTGCTCCATGCTGTATTGTTTATTAAATTCATCATCAAGAAAGGAATAGCTGAAAGGCACTGAAGGAGCCATTGTTTTCCATTGTGTCTTTATTTTCGATAACAATACTGAAATATCGGCAGTATTGATTCTTACTGCAATACTTCCATAATCCGGAGACAACTTTAGAACGAGCGGTTTAACCTGTTCGTGTAATGAATTAAAATTGAAATTATTGATGACCCCAATAACAGTATTTGGGACCAGTCTTCCCGTAGTAAGATCTTTTATTAGATACAACTTTTTGTTTTCCGGGCTTCCGGCACCAAAAAGCTTTGCAGCAGCTTCATTTATGATAACGGCATCCGAATCGGATGGTAACTCAGTAGAAAAATTCCTACCGCTTTTTAAATTTATTTGTAATGTTGGAATATAATTTTCATCAACAGGCCAATGCTGCATTATTGTGAAATTTTTGCCATCAAAAACCGGGGAGGTAACAAAACCCTGCTCCCCCCTGTTCCCGCTTATAGGCAAAAAACCTGTAACAGTTGCGCTTTTTACGCCAGGCATTTGCAGCAATTCATGCCTGAATACCTGCGTATTCACAGCATACGTATTTTGCAAAACCAGCACCTGATCTTTATTAAAACCTAAGTTTTTCTTGCCGATATAGTTAAGCTGGTTGAAAATAACTACAGTCCCAATCATCAGGATAATTGAAATTGAAAATTGAAAAACCACCAGGACGTTTCTTATCGCCGAACCTTTGAAGCCTCTCGATAAATTTCCCTTCAACACTTCAATTGGCCGAAATGACGATAGAAAAAAAGCCGGGTAACTTCCTGCTATTAAACCTACAATAATCATGAGTAATAAAACTCCGGAAAATATGACAGGATTCAGCAGCAGCATTGAATTTATGTGCTTGTCAGCAAGCTGGTTAAAAAGAGGTAGTAACAGTAAAACAGTTCCAATTGCTAAAAGAAATGAAAGAAGGCTAATGAAAACAGATTCGGTAAGAAATTGTATGATTAAAAATTTTCTACGACTGCCAAATACTTTTCTCATACCCACTTCTTTTGCACGATTGGATGAATGTGCGGTCGAAAGATTCATAAAGTTGACGCAGGCAATAAGTAAAATAAAAATGGCGATCGCTGAAAATATATAAATATACTGGATGCTGCCATTAGTTCCCAACTCATCTTTAATATTTGAATATAAGTGTATATCCGTGAGTGGCATCAGGCTTATACGAATAGAATTACCGTTTTTTTCAAAATCATCTTTACTTATATTTAGGGTACCTTGAAATTGTGGCGCTGCGTTTGCCATCATGGTAGTATTTAAGCGCTTTTCTAATTGCATTGCATCGGTACCGGGTCTTACAAGTAAGTAAGTCTGAAGATTAAAATTAAACCAGGAGCCATCCCTGCTTTGATCCATTTCCGACATGGGAAAGAAGAAATCAAAATGGAAATGAGATTGTTCCGGAATATCTTTTATTACACCCGTAATTTTATAGTTGCTGTTTTTATTTATAACCAACGTTCGTCCTACAACATCGGTGGTGTTAAAATATTTTTTTGCCGTGCTTTCCGTTATTACCAAAGAATGTGGCTCTTTTAAAGCGGAATTCGGATCTCCGGCAATCATAGGTAAAGTGAATACATCAAACAGCGAAGAGTCAGCATAAGCTGCCTGATCTTCCTTAAAGATTTCTGAACCTTTTTCAATCGTAATACTACTACGCTTTTTGAAGCGGACATAGTTTTCTATCTGCGGAACATCTTTCTTAAAAGTCGGACCCATTATTGCTGGTGCTTCTGCGCCTTCATACGAAAAATCGCCAAATTTAGTATGGTCGACTATCCTGTAAATCTGGGATGCTTGTAGGTTGTATTTATCAAAATTCAGTTCATTTAAAACATACAATGCAATCAGTAAAAAACAGGATACACCAATAGAAAGACCAGTTATATTAATAATGGAGAAAGTTTTATTCTTCCGTAAGTTACGCCAGGCGATTGTGAAATAATTTTTTATCATGACTCTGATTTTTTATTCAGTTCTTAAACTCTTAACCGGGTTGGCAATCGCCGCTTTGATTGCCTGGAAGCTTACAGTGAACATGGCAATTGATAAGGCAATAACCGCGGACAATGCAAATATCCACCAACTGATATCTATCCGGTAGACAAAATCCTGCAACCATTTGTACATGATCCACCATGCAACAGGGGTTGCAATCAACTGCGCGATTACCACCGGCCACAGGAAATCCCTGGTAACCAAAGCTATTATTCTATTTACCGAGGCTCCTAATACTTTGCGAACCCCAATTTCTTTTACCCGTTGCCTGATAATGATGGATGCCATACCAAATAATCCCATACAGGAAAGTATAATAGCCACTAATGATGCAATTGAAAACATTTGCGAAAGCCTTCCTTCGCTTTTATACCAGCGTTCGATATTTTCATCCACATATGAGCCTTTAAATTCAATTCCTGGCGCTACAACGGCATACGTGTTTTTTATCAGATCCATAGTGGCCGCCGTATTCCTTGAATTTACGCGTATAAGCAGGTAACTGATTGATTTATTATTCGTCATGGAAATAGTCAATGGCGCTTTTTCCTCGTACATAGAATACAAATGAAAATCAGGAATTACACCAACTACTGTCCAGCGGGCCTGGCTGCTGTCAGCATAAAATGAAAGACCCACTACCTCCTTTTCACCAAGTTGCTTCGCCATACTTTCAGTGACAATTACGGTGTTAATGCTATCAGCTATGTATGAAGTGGAAAAATCTCGACCCGCCTTTAACGGAATATCAAGCGTTTTCAGAATATCGTAATCAGCTATCAAAAAATCGGTTGAAACAGATCTTCCTTTATAATCGAAACCAAAACTCGTTCTGCTTGAGCTGCCATCCTGCCCTACCCCAAAATTAACAGCAGATCCCGAAACGCTGACTATTGATGTCTGCGAAGCAAGTAATAAACGCATTTTACTAACAATTTCTTTCCCTTTTTCATCTTGCTTAATGGGCACACTGATGAGTGCCGACGTGTTATATCCAAGCGGCGCACTTCGTAAATGCCGGAACTGCTGATAAATAATTATTGTAGTGCATATAAGGACAATCGCAATTGCAAACTGTATCACAATCAGTGCATTTTGGAAGAATCCAGGTTTCTTAACAGCAATTTTACCTTTGAGAATTTCCACTGTTTTCAGTTTACCCATAATAAAAGACGGATAACCTGAAGCGATAAATGAAACGAAAAGTAGTATCATCACAAGTGATAATATGATAGCGGGCTGGTACAGCAATGCCGTATCAAACTTTGTTTCCATAAATTTATTGAAGCCGTTCATTAACAGCACAGTTGCAATAATTCCAATAAGCATCGAAACAAAAACAGTCAACAGGCTTTCACCCCAAACCTGCAACCAAACCTGCCGCTTTCCGGCACCCAGGCATTTCCGAATCCCGATTTCTTTGGAACGTGTAAACGATAAACCAAGGTTGAGATTTACGAAATTGAAACAGGCAATCAATATAATGACCGATGCCACAAGCAATAAAATATACAGGAAGGATTTACTAACCGGATTTCCGTTATTTAATTTTTCGCTAAAATGAAGTTCATTTATCGGCAATAGTTTGAAGCCTGAAATATCCCCGTTAGCATCAGGTTTGTACCCTTTCTTCTTTAGATAGTCATTGTCATTGAAATTGTATTTTTTGTTGAACAGGCGAAGCTGTTTTTCTACAGATTCACGCGAGGCATCAGCATTTAACTGAACAAAAACAGTGTGATGCCGGGCGTTCCAGTTGTCCTTTTTCGCTGCATAATCGGGATCAAGTTCTGTGCGGACCAATACAGAATACTTTATTGACGAATTTTCTGGTGCATCTTCCAATACGGCCGACACAACCAACGTGTTCCATTTACCACCTATTTTTACGTCGACTGGTTTGCCAATTGGGTCTTCCTTCCCGAAAAGGTTTCCCGCAGTTTTTTCACTCAGCACAACGTTTCCAACGTCAACCAATGGATGTTGCTGCGATCCCTTGATTACCTTAAAAGAAAACATGCTAAAAAAATCATCATCAACTAACTGGGTCGACTGTTCCAGTTCCTTCTCTTTATATCGCACCACGCGTCCGCGGCTTTTAATTCGTGTTGCTTTTTCAATACCAATTCCTTCCAGCTTCAGCGTACTCGCTACCGGGTAGCTCATCGAGCTACCTACTTCCAGACCCTGGGGCGAATTAGAGAAATTATACACTTCAAAAAGCTCCTCCTTGTTTTCGTGAAAACCATCGTACGAAAATTCAAGGTAAACCATAGTTATTAAAAGAATACTGCACGCAAAGGCTACAGACATACCAATAACATTGATGGCTGCAGGCAACTTATTCTTCAGCAAGTTGCGCCAGAGAGTTTTTAAATAATTTTTTATCATAGCTATCTGTTTATTCTGTCCTTAAACTCTTCACCGGGTTGGCAATCGCTGCTTTTATTGCCTGGAAGCTTATTGTTATAATAGTTATCACAATGGCTGCGATACCGGCAATAACAAATACAATTGGACTTATCGTTATCCTGTAATCATACTGTTGTAACCAATCGTGCATATAATAAAAAGCGACAGGCGATGCAATCACGCAGCTTATCAACACCAGCACAATAAAATCTTTTGAAAGTAACAGCCACACTTGCGATACAGAAGCGCCTAATACTTTACGTATGCCTATTTCTTTTGTTCTTTGCTCTGCCATATAAGCTGCCAACGCAAATAATCCGAGACAAGAAATAAAAATGGCGAGCATGGCAAATAAACCCGAAAGCTTACCTATAAGCGTTTCCAGTTTAAACTTCCCTGCATAGCTATCGTCTACGAAATAATATAAGTAGGGAAATGATGGGTTGTATTTGCTGAAGAGGGGTGCCAGTTTATCAATCGATGTGCGGGTGCTAACATTGTCAGCCAAACGATAAATGACATTGCTGCCTCCTCTTCCATGATAAAACACTACCGGGTTAACAGGGGCAAAAGGAGATTCCATAACAGCATCCTGCACCACACCAATTATTCTTACAATGTTGCCATTGTTCCATGTGATCAACTGGTTGACTGGGTTCTTTATATTCATTGTTTTTACTGCAGCCTCGTTTAATATCACAGTTGCTGAATCCGCTTTCCAACTACTACTAAAATCTCTTCCCGCCAGCAATCTCATTTGAAGGGTTTTAAAATAATCGTCAGAAATACCTATACCACCAACATTCAATCCTAGTTCGCCGGTATTTTTACCGGACCACTGCGAAACATCGGTATGAAAATAAATGCCGGTAACAGGACTTGAACTCCAGGTGACATTTTGCACAATGCCACTTTGCAGCAATTCATTTTTTAAAGCGGAGAAGTTTTTATTGAGGTCGTCACTCATGTCAGTCATCATCAGCCTGTTTTCATTATATCCCTTCGGCCTTTCTTTGATGTATTGAATCTGCTGGTAAACAATGATGGTGCTAATAATAAGTGCTAAAGAACAACTGAATTGAAATACAACTAAAAATTTTCTTGATAAAGTTGCAGATTTGCCAATTTGTAAAGTTCCTTTCAAAACTTTGACAGGATTGAAAGACGACAAATGAAATGCAGGCCTGGTGCCGGCAAGTAAGCCTGTAAGGAATATATATCCTATCATAATGACCCAGAATACAGTGTTCGAAAAAGGTATGCTAAGCTTTGTGCCGGTGAGCGTGTTAAATGAAGGCAACGCTAATTGAACAATTAATAATGAAAATACAGCAGCAATAAATGTGATGATAATTGATTCAGCAAGGAACTGTAAAATCAAATCTTTTCTTTCAGAGCCTAACGTTTTTCTTACGCCAACTTCTTTTGCTCTTTTTTCTGAGCGGGCAGTAGAAAGATTCATGAAGTTGATGCACGCAATGAGTAAAACAAGAATGCCGATGATGCCAAACATTCGTACATAGTCGATAAACCCACCAACTGATTTGCCACCCTTAAACTCATCATACAGATGCCAGTCCTGCAAAGGTTGCATAATTATTGCAGGATGTGCAGGACGCATTTTATCGCTACGATCATTTACAATATTCTTAATTTTTTCGGCAACCTGCGCATAATTAACATTGGGCTGCAAGGTTACAAACATCTGGAAAGAATTATTCGTCCATTTCTGTCTTGCATCTTTCATCCAGTCTTCCGTTTGCTCTTTATGACTGAAGGGAAGGAGATAATTAAATTGCATTGATGAGCTCGGAGGCAGATCTTTTAGTACGCCTGTCACTTTTAAATCGGAGCTATTATCAAAGCGAATTATTTTGCCGATAGGATCAACATTGCCAAAGAGGGAAATGGCGGTAGATTTCGTAAGAACGATGGAATTCGTTACCTGCAATACATTATTGACATTGCCTTCCAATAATGGGTATTGGAACATTTTTAGAAAGTCTCCGCCGATCTGTGTTCCTTGAAGGTATAATTTCTTGTCACCTACTACAAGGCCATGTGATTCATTCCAATCTGATTCGGCAACATATTTGACACCGGGAATTTCTTTTCGCAGCACTTCCGCCAATGGCAAAGACACCGCATCCTGCGTTCGCGTATTGCCATCTACCGTTATGTTCATTTTTACTTGGTATTGATCTGAATAGTCTGGCAAAAAGCGATCATACGAAAGTTGATTGTATACCCACAAACCAATGAGCAGTGCAACAGCCATCCCTGTTGCAAGGCCGAGAATATTCAATGCGCTGTATATTTTGTTATTAACCAGGTTGCGCCAGGCGATTTTTAAATAATTCTTTATCATGGTACTATCTTTATTCTGTTCTTAAACTCTTAACCGGGTTTGCAATTGCAGCCTTTATTGACTGAAAGCTGATGGTAAATAATGTAACCAGTATTACAGATACACCTGAAATTACAAACACAAAAGGCGTAATGCTGATGCGATAAACAAAGCCTTGCAGCCAACTATTCATCATCCACCATGATACAGGAAATGCAATCAATAAAGAGATGCCTATTAACTTTAAAAAATCTTTTGACAACATTGAAGTAATGCTTGTCACTGATGCGCCAATTACTTTTCTAACTCCGATTTCTTTTCGTCTTTTCTGCGCCGTGAAAGCGGATAATCCAAACAAGCCCAGGCATGAAATCATAATAGCAAGTCCGGCAAAATATTTTGATAAAGCAGCAACTCTTGTTTCTGTATCATACTGCTTTTGATAAGCTTCATCTAAGAAATTAAAAGTGAATGGAAAGCCCGGATTATAGCTTTCATACAAATGTTGAATTGCTCCAATTGTTTCATGCTGGTGTGCTGCATTTATTCTTGCAATAATTTTTCCACCGTGTGGTTGCAATAAAATGTAGGATGGCTTTACAGCATCGTGCAACGATTCAAAATGAAAGTCTTTTACAATGCCAATCACATGCATAGGATGCTCGTACAACTGAACATTGCTGCCCACAGGATTTTTTAAACCCATCACTTTTACAGCTGCTTCATTTAGAATAATGGCTGATGTATCCGTGCCGAAGTCCTTTGAAAAGCCTCTGCCGCTGAGCAATTGCATATCCATCGTTTTCATAAATTCATCGCTACCACCAAACACTTCAAAATATACATTTGCATTCGGGTCTTTTCCAGTCCATTCCAGTCCATAATCTCCGTAGGTATGTCCAACAATGTTGGCGAACGTATAACTTGCATTTACTACGCCGGGAATGTTTTTTAGTTCATTTGCAAAAGTTGCTTCGGTGCCGTTTATGCTGCCTTCAGCATCTATGCGTATCACATTCTCCTTATTAAAACCGGGATTGGTATGTTGTATAAATTGTATTTGCTGGTAAATAATTACCACTGCAATAATTAATATCGTTGATAATGTAAATTGAAAAACAACCAGCCCTTTTCTTGAAATGATTTCAGAAAATGAAGTATTAAGATTTCCTTTCAATATGGCAAGCGGTTTAAACTTTGATAAATACAAAGCAGGATAACTGCCAGCAAGCAAACCTGTAAATAAAATGATGCTGATAAAAGAGAAGATTATCCGCATATCAAACTGCAGGCTTAATTCTTTTCCTGTTATTTGATTAAACGCAGGCAATAAAGCAATGGTTAATCCCACTGCAAAAACAGTTGCAATTAAAGTAATCAAAACAGATTCCGTAAGAAACTGGAAGATGAGTTGCTTGCGATGGGCACCTATTACTTTTTTAATACCGATTTCTTTCATGCGCCTTGAAGCTCTTGCTGTGCTTAGATTCATGAAGTTGATGCAGGCGATGATAAGGATGAATAAAGCGATGAGTGAAAACATTTTTACTGTTTCTATTTTTGCAGTGGCTCCGCTGTTGCTGCCAACATTGTTATGCAGGTACACATCAGAAAACTTTGTTGCAAAAGCACTGCGTGTTTTTTTATCTGTGTTAGCACCAATGATACCTTTAATCTTTTTATTGAATCTGTTGATGTCTGTACCTTTTTTAAGCAATACAAAATTGAGTGGACCAATATTGCTCCATGAGGTTACCCAGGCCTGAACTGTTTTAAAATAATTCCAGGGCAATACAAAATCGAACTGCTGCGAAGAATGAACGGGTGTTTTTTCAAAGACACCTGAAACATAAAAAGTAGTATCGTGTTGAAAGCGGATGGCTTTACCTATTAGATTATTAGTTGTACCAAATAATTTTGTTGCCAGTTCATCAGAAATAACAATTGAATTATTATTGGCGAGTACATTATTCCTGTTGCCATCAATAAGTTTGAAAGAAAAAATATTGAAATAATCTTTACCCGCATATTGACCCGCGGCTTTAAAATTTTTATCATTGACAGAGAGCGTAAACTTCGGGAACCAACCGGGCGGCGCAAGTGGCGAATCATATTCCACTTCAGGAGCCTGTTGTTTAACAGCATCACTTAGCAAACCTGAGGATCCATCAGATACACCAATACTGCCATTGTTATCCTGGTGCTCCATCAATTGATATACCTGGTCATCATTTGAAAAAAATTTATCAAAGCTCAACTCATCATTCACCCACAAAAAAATAAGTAACGTGCATGCCAGTCCAGCCGATAAACCAAGTACATTAAGTAGTGCAAATTGTTTATCCTTTAGAAGATTACGCCACGCTATTTTGAAATAATTTTTTATCATCACTATCTATTTACTCCGTTCTTAAACTCTTCACCGGGTTGGCAATAGCTGCTTTAATCGCCTGAAAACTTACGGTGATTAGCGCAATAACCAATGCCATTGTGCCAGCAGCAACAAAAAACCACCAGCTTATATCTATCCTGAAGACGAAATCCTGCAGCCACTTATTCATTAAGTAATATGCAATCGGCGACGAGAGTATGATTGCAATCGTCACTAATTTCATAAAGTCTTTTGATAAAAGGGCAACAAGAATTTTTGTATTTGCCCCCAATACCTTGCGAATACCAATTTCTTTTGTGCGGCGTTCTGTATCATAAGCAGCTAAACCAAATAATCCCAGGCAGGAGATCAATATGGTAAGATATGCAAAGTATTTAGCGAGCGTAAGGGTGCGTTCCTCCGACAGGTATTGTGCCTTGAATGTATCGTCCAGGAAATTAATATTTATTGGATAGCCTGGGTTCACTTTCGAATAGAAGGCTGTTATATTTTCTATGACTTTCCGTTCCTTTCCAGGTTCAATGCGAACCATCGCCATACTTACATTGTCGGGATCACAATAAAAAATCAACGGTGAAATGGGCTGATGTATAGATGCAGTGTGAAAATCTTTCATCACACCAAGTATTATTTTATCTTCCCCCCAGAATTTCACTTTGGTCCCAACGGGCTCCTTTAGTCCCATCACCTTTACCGCAGTTTCATTCAATAACAGGTAAGAATTATTACGACCCAGACTATCTGAAAAAGTTTTTCCTGCCTTTATCTGCATGCCAAGTGTCTGAACCAGACTTTCGTTGACCGCTCTGTCAACAAAATCAATATTCTTATTGTCAATTTTTCCTGGCCATTCAATGCCGTAGGTTGACGATCCGCCATCTTCCCTGATCAGGCTTTGATTTATCCCTCCGGCTTTTACTACTCCGGGTATCCTGCTGAGTTCTTCAAAGAAATTTCTTTTGTTTGCAAAAATATTTCCTTCCAAATCAAAATACACTACATTCTCTTTTGTATAGCCAATCGGTTTGGTTTGCGCATACTCAATTTGCCGGTATACGATCATAACCGAAACGATTAAAACCAGCGATATCATAAATTGAAATACGACCAATCCCTTTCTTACGAAAAGTTCACCCGCCTTCCCTTGTAATTTACCTTTTAGAATCGCCAGTGGTTTGAAGCCGGAAAGATAGAAAGCGGGATAACTTCCGGATATGATACCTGTTACCAATGCAATTAAGAAAAGAACTGATAGCTGATTTATTGAAAGATAAAATGATAATTGCTTTCCGGTAATAAAATTAAACCGGGGAATTAATAGGGCGATTAGTATCAACGCAATAACAGTTGAAAGAGCGGTAATAAAAATCGATTCTCCAAGAAACTGGTAAATAAGTGCTCGCCGGCTACTCCCTACTACTTTTTTAATTCCAATTTCTTTGAGCCTTCCCGATACCTTTGCAGTAGAGAGATTCATGAAATTAATCGAAGCAATGATTAACAACAGCACTGCAATCAGAGCGAATAATCTGACATTTGTGATCCTCCCGCCAACTTGCTTATCACCTTCATAACTCCCATACAAATAAGCATCTGAATATTTTCTTACAAAAAGCGAGAAAATATTATTCTTATCATACTTAAGAATAAAAGTTTTGATCTTAGCATTGAAGGCTGGTATATTAACCCCCTCTTTTAATAATAAATAAGTTTGAGGTCCCGTATTACCCCATTTGGCAAAACTCGGCCCAACGTCTTCTAACAGCTTTTGCTTAGTCAGTACAAAGTCGAATTTAAGGGTAGAGTTGGCCGGTGCATTTTCGAAGATACCTGACACAGAAGACAAATGACTCTTACCAAACGCACTCCAATTCAATGGTTTTCCTATCGCTGCAGCTGTGGAGCCGAACAGCTTTACTGCAAGATTTTCGGAGATCGCAATATTGTTTTTCTCTGCTAATACAGATCCGTAATCGCCCGAAATGAGCGGAAAACTGAATACCTTGAAGAATGCATCACCCGAAAAAACACCGGTTGACTTAAAGGCTTTTTCGCCATTTATCATCGTGATATCCATCCCCTCTTTACCAAGATTCATTACTGTAACCGCCTGATCAATTTCAGGTAAATCACTTTTCATCGCTTCCGACAATGGCCCCTGCGTGTTCTCCTGTACACGTGTGATTCCATTCTCCTTGCTTAATATCATTACCTGATAAAGCTTGTCATCATTTTTATGAAACTTATCCATACTTCTTTCGTCCTGCACCCACAGGTAAAGCAGAAATGCAAAAGCAAGTCCTGTGGAGAGGCCGATCAGATTGATTGCAAAAGAAGATTTGTGCTTCTTTATACTCCGGAATGCAATTGTAAAGATATGTTTTAGCATGACTTTTATTTTTAAGTTCACAAATAATTTGTACCATTCAGTACATTCAACCAATACTTATTCCGTTCTTAAACTCTTCACAGGGTTGGCAATCGCCGCTTTGATCGCCTGGAAACTTACGGTTAATAGTGCGATTGCCACCGACAAGAAACACGCAACCGCGAATACCCACCATTGAATAATGACGCGATATTCATAATCCTGCAACCATTTATACATACCCCAATAAGCTAATGGAACTGCTATAATAAATGAAATAATAACCAGCGTTACAAAATCTTTTGATAACAATGCTGTGATTCTGGTAACGGAAGCGCCCAATACTTTTCGTACACCGATTTCCTTTGTCCTGTTTTCTGCCATGTAAGTAGCAAGACCAAATAAACCAAGGCATGAAATAAAAATGGTAAGCCCGGCAAACAATGCAGCCAACGTGCCCTGAAGTTCTTCATCCTCAAACTTCCGGGCATATTCTTCATCAACAAACCTTACATCAAAAGGGTATTCCGGGTTGTATTTTTTGAAAATAGCTTCTGTCTTTTTCAGATTATCAGCCATAGCATTATTCCCATTCAGTTTTATCTGCACCACGTTGAAACGCATAAAACGACTCTTCGCACCACATATTAGTATCGGTCTTGTTGGTTCATAAGGGCTGGTCAGAATAAAATCTTTGATAACCCCCACGATATGCCAGTTAATGCCAAGGTCACCTACTATTTTTCCAATCGGTTCCTTGAATTTCATAACTTTCAGCGAGGATTCATTTATAATCAGCCCTGTGGAATCAGTTGGAAATTGTTTCAAATCTAAATCACGGCCTTGTATAAATTGTAACCCGGCAGTGACACCCAGCCCTTCATCAGATAAATACCGATCGAAAGATGTTTTCTCATTCGGGTCCTTTCCTTCCCAATTTTGCCCCCATCCATTGCTCCACCTTTCCGTAAGCGGAGAGTTTGTTTTTGTAATTGATTTCGCAATACCTGATACCAGCAATTCATTTTTTATCAGCGTGTAGTTCTTAGGTATATCACCCGTCATGAAATGGTAAACAAGATTATCTTTGTTATACCCTGTAGCCCGGTTACCGGCATAGTTTATTTGCTGCTTTATGATTATGGTGCAGATAATAAGGATGATGGCAAATGTGAATTGCAATACAACCAATGCTTTTCTTGGCGTTACTAATGCGTTTGTTTTCTGAAATGTGCCCTTTAATACTTTGACGGGCTGGAAAGATGAAAGAAATAACGCGGGGTAACTGCCGGCAAGCAGGCCAGTAAATAAAATGAAACCGATAAATGCAAGCCATGTATTTATACTGCCAAAGTCAATGAATAGTTTTTTATCAGTCAATTGGTTGTAACCTGGCAAGCTTATCTGAACAATAATAATAGCTAAGATACCAGCCAGAAAAGCAAGAAAAACAGATTCTCCAATAAACTGGCTGATAAGGGAACTTTTCCGTGCTCCCACTACTTTTCGTATCCCTACTTCCTTCGCCCTCTTCTCACTTCTTGCAGTACTCAAATTCATAAAATTGATGCATGCAATTAATAGTATAAACCCTGCGATGATGCCAAATAGCTTTATAAACGTGCTACGGCCCCCGTTATCTTCCGCTCCATTGGTGAAGCTTGAATACAAGCGCCATCGGTTAAGCGGATAAAGAAATAACTCCCATTTCATCGATTTTGCCTCATCACTATATTTTTGTTTCAATCCTTTTATTTTTGCAGCCACTGGAGCAAATGAGACATTGGGCTTTAGCATCACGTAAGTGGGTGTGCTGTTATCGTTCCAACCTAAATCTTGCCCATCCCTGTATTTTAAATTGGACATGGATATCAAAAACTCAAAATTGAACCGTGTATTATTGGGTAAATCTTTTACAACTCCTGTTACTGTAAAGTCTTCTTCATTTTTAAGCCTTACGACCTTGCCCAAGGCATCTTCATTACCAAACAAACTTTTTGCAGCTTTTTCAGTCAGCACTATAGAATGAATGTCATTCAATGCAGTAACAGGATTGCCTTTCAGCATCGGGAAGCTAAACATTTGCAGGAAACTGGTATCTACCATGTTCCCTGATTTTATTAGTTTTTTATCGCCTATTGAAATAAGAACACTATTGCTACTGACCACCCTTACTGCACGCTCTACTTCAGGTAAATCTTTTTCCAACACACGGGCCGTTAATGCGGATACACTATTCCAACAAGATAGCTTACCATCTATTGGTACACGATTCCACACTTCATAAATCCTGTCTTTGTTTTTATGGAAGTTGTCGTAGCTAATTTCGTTTTGTATCCAAAGCAAAATAAGGATCGCGGAAGCCATGCCAATAGCCAATCCCGTTATATTGATGAAGGAAAACCCTTTACTGCGCCATAAGTTACGAACAGCAATTTTGAATAAGTTTTTAAACATATCTTTTTGATTTGCGATTCATGAAATTCATTTGTACATAAGCGATAGTTCTTTTTTTGCTCGTGGCGGATAATAATAGCCTATAGTTTAATTTTCAAATTGTGTTACCTTTTTATTATTCCGTTCTTAAACTCTTCACCGGGTTTGCAATAGCAGCTTTAATAGCCTGAAAACTTACGGTGAACAAGGCTATCAGTAATGCAGTGACAGCAGCTAATGCAAACATCCACCAGCTGATATCAATCCGGTAGGCAAAATCCATCAACCATTGGTTCATCGCCCACCACGCAACGGGGGTGGCAAGAACAACAGCCACAAGCACCAGTTTTA
>Ga0302271_10003048_pt1 | contig 14515 bp, 6 predicted proteins | sample III_Bog_N1_1_FD_198767 | JGI IMG/M metagenome (GOLD analysis project Ga0302271, IMG submission 198767) | Peat permafrost microbial communities from Stordalen Mire near Abisko, Sweden - III_Bog_N1_1 | ecosystem: Environmental > Terrestrial > Soil > Wetlands > Peat | place: Sweden: Abisko... | reverse complement strand
TTTTATAATATATTAAAGAAGCTACGAAATCGCTTTTTTTCTTATTTTCTCAAGAAGTAAAAGTTGCATTATTTTGACTACTAAAATGGTATTTTCTGAGGAATTTGAAGGGAATATTCAAAAGATAGTTTAGAAGTTCAAATGTAAAATACTAATCTATTGCTATGAAACTAGCATATATAAGGTTATCCAGAAGGCATTTTCTAAAAATTATGTTTGCGCTTAGAATGGAAAGAAAAATTTTAGTCAATCAATTTTTTTGGGAGGGGCTGACGATTGATCATCCAAAGAAAGAAAACTCGATTTTGTATTGGAGGAATTCACAATCTAAAAGAGGGAGAGAGATATAGATAAGGGAAAGTATAGCAGCTCTATCGTCTTAGGATATCCTGAGCAAGAACAAGCAAAAAAGGAGATACAATCCTAATGAGCGATAAACAGTTGGCTAATAAAGTGCCAGGATTTAATGAGATCGGGCTTGGGAAATAGGGTATCCGATAGGAGAATGCATATCTTGATCATATCTAAGGAAATAATCTTGAGAAAGAAACGAAACTTTCTTCTTCACTGGATTCTTAAATTAAAACGAATCTCAATTGTCTTGATGAAGTAATGTTCAGCAACCATGCTTGCAGCAAGCCTCGCTCAACTTCGATTAATATGAATTTAATAGAAGGTCTCCGCGAGCATGAAAAAGTAAATTCTAGTGAAAATATTATTAAGTTATCGAAACGAACTTTCGAAGGATTATCTGATATATAACTCAGTGTGAATAGCTTCCCAGAGGGCTTCCCTTCAGTTTAGCTCAGCTCTAAGGGGGCCTCAACGTCAGTGGAAAATGATATAGACGTAGACAATAATAATTTACGATCTCCTCCAAAATATTAGCAAAGACAAGAACACGAATATATACCTTATTAAAAAGACAAAATTAAAAATAATATTGAAGAAATTGAAGAATACGATACTTCTTCATAGTAGAATAAGAGAAAACCTAAGCTACTAATGATACAATTACCTAATTCTAGACCTTAAAATCGTTAAGGCAACCTCTATAATTTTATGGACAGCTCACCAATTAAAGAAATCTAAAGTGACAGTTCTTCATACAGGGAGAATTTCCCTTAAACTTAGCCAGTAGGATTTGTAAGGACTTCAAAAGGCAATGGATATGATACTGTAGAAGCTCTCCAGAATGACGAGTAATGAATGAACATTTTGGGTGGGAAGTAGTGAAAGAAATTGAATGTTTTTTTGGGGAGGAGAGGAGGGGAGTTTTAGCGTTTAGAAGAGAGAAGGAGACGAAATAGTGATTCCTTACATTTCTTTAATTTAGAGCGCTTTTGCTTAATTTAAGGTGATATGCTTTTGTTGTTGTATGCATTCCAAGGTTTACAATGATGTTCTAGTCGAATTGCCCAATAAAATCTCCAACAATTCCAAAAATCAAGAAAAAACACAACGATCATTCATCACAGCAAGGATCTTTATCATCGCCTATGAAGGATTCTCTAGATAAGTTAAAAGACTCTACTGCTACATTTTTTAAAGATTCATAATAAATTTCATAGAATACGGATATTTCTCAGAAACCTATCGAAACTTTAACTGGAATATGCTAAGAAGAATTTCTAAAAAAAGATGAAGATACGATTGAAGAATAATTATGCGATCCTAAACAAGTCGAAAGGGAAGCAGTGCCAATAAATAAAGATGCCATGCAATATGGCTTGACTGATATTAGATCTGTGAGGAATTATAAAGTGAACGCTTTCAGGAATCGACTGAATCTTTAGTCGTAATAATAGCAATTAGCAGCGTAATCCAATTTAGAGGGAGACAGAAATAGTTCTGGTTCACAATGTTTCATCCCTCTGATGAATGAACCTGTTTCGCTCATGGAGATGTAAAAGAATTAAAACTACAATACTGTGGAGACGCCCATATCAGGAGGAGGATCAGGATAAAGAACCATGTAGCGACCTCGTCTGAGTGTCCCTCCACTTATGCCTTTAGGGAGGCCTGGATATCTTTATGAACCAGCTGAGAAGCAAACTGGTTTTGAGTCAGCGATTCAAGAAGAAGGAACTAGCTAGATTGACGTCGATGCCCCATCAAAACGAAAGTTCTAGAGATAGCTTCTGAGAATAAAAGTAAATCCGGAAAATTCCTACAATAAACGGGAAGAAAACACAGAAACGTGGTAATAAAACAGATATTAAATATTTGTTTTAAATGCTTTTGTTAATAGTTTATGTGTTTTTGAACAAAAAGGGATGAAGTTGTTTCATCAGATTAGGGTCCAGCTGAGACAATCTTGGAACCTAAAGCGAGATAAGGTAGCAGTAACTTCGAGGATTAGTATACAATCATAAATTAACGCCCTTTAGGTGAGGGAACCAGCGGTTGTGTGTATTAGTGCGTGAAGAAAAGTGATGATGACACAATATATGCTGTGAAAGTCATGCGGAATGTCGATGAGGAGATGTCAAAGAGCATATTCTAGACATTTGGGATACAGTATCGATTACAGCATGAATCAGTCTCTCGAGTTTATGAAGTATATTACAACGAAAACAGCTAAACAGTCCATTATGTCATGGAGTACATCCCATTCAGATCCTTAGACAGTTTGCTCAGAGACAAAAATCGAACCCTCAAAGAAACGGACTCTTCATGCATTGTATAGAAATTACTCAAAGCCGTCTGCTATATGGAGTAAAGAGGTGTATGCCATCGAGACCTGAAGCCAGAGAATATTCTAATTTCCGAAGATCTAACGCAGATTAAGATAATCGACTTCGGAATCAGCAAATCGTTTGTGAAATCATAGCGAGTTTAGCATATTACATAATATGTTAAGCATAAAATGTACACGCCAACAGGCACGCCAAGCTACAAAGCACCTGAGATTCTGCAAGGCGCTGGGTATACGTAACTAATCGACATGTGGGATGTTGGAGTTATAACATATTAGCTTATCTGCAAGGGTAAACATCCGTTTAAATGCGCCTCACAGACTGAATAAGATTAGAGAATAATGACCTAAAATTATGACCAAACTGATGAATATTGGGTGAAAGCTTCAATCAACGCCAAGAACTTCATAAAGTAGTTACTGAGACTCAACAGATATCCCGCATTTGAAGCACTAAAACATCCTTGGATTGAATAGCGCAAAATAGACGTTGCGGACGATGACAACAACAGAAATGCTATTAAACTTGAAAAAAAGCAATCAAACAATACGATGACAACATCTGTGCCTGTTCATTTCCAGCCGAGATTATTCAACACATTTAACATCAATGTCACGAACAGCGAATAGAATTAAAGAAGTGATAATAATGCAGAAAATGACTAAAATACAAATACAAATAATTAATCTAATGAATTCGATTATCCAATGGGAAATCTCAATGCTGTTGTCACTACTACTGCGGAGAGACAACAATCCAAAGAAGATGGATCATCCGTAATTTCAAGTAATTCTGGTGCAACACCCGAAACAACACGAAAATCAAACTTTGGAAAAATGAATAATGATAGTACGCCCAAACCTGGATTAAGGAAGAAACATTCAATTTAATCATTTTCTTCGACTCAGGACGTTGTGCATGTGGTTATGCGTTAGAAACTCAGCGAGAGTAGAGAAAAAATGATGTAATTTTTCCTTAGAGCGAACTCGATTATTAAGAATCTAGAAGAGGAATAACTAAAGTTAGAGTAAACTACCCATCCAGGAAAAACCCTTAAGAGAACGCATTCGATGGAGAAATAATGTGATTAACCAAATAGTCCACATAATTCAGCTGCCCCGTTTCTTGGAATCGATGGGCTTTCGATTCTTTCGTCTGGAGGGCTTTTCTAAGGAAATAGTAGTTCTCGAATAAATAGCCCTTCAGCAGCAGTAGGAGGACATCCAAATTCATCTAATTCTTAGGAAGACATTTAGAGATGTATTGGAAGTCCAGCTGGCACTCCTAGTGCTGCTGGGCCTGCTATGCAGACATCATTTCATATGAGTCTTTTTAGCAAAGAAGCGTAGAGTAGTTTTACGTCGAATAAAAATGGATCTTAGAATCTTCTTCCTAACATAAATAATCATCAGAATCTGGATAATTCGAACACTCAATCAGAGGGCGAGAAGTTTAATAGCTCATAATTAAGTCAGATGCCTGATTTTAATAGTATGAAATTCTCTAGTTTAATCGCGAGAAAGAACAGTTAACAATAGCAGTAATAATAGTAATAAGGTAGTAACGCAAGGAAGTCAAAGGTGATTCAGAGAAGAAATAGTACTTTACAGACTAATTCGATGGAAAAGAGCATCATTTTTATCAAGGAAGTGATTGGGGAACTTTAAGAAACGTTTGGGAAGGAATAATTATAAAAAGAGGGAGAGAACACTCCGTCTAGGAAAATGAAAATAGGAGAATATGCTGAACTTCTTAAGGCGAACAATAATCATAATAATTCGAAAAATGAAGCAGAAGAAGCAGGAGCTAAAACTGGGGGAATTAATTTGTAGTTCTTATCTTAACACCAGCAATCGAATGGGGAAGCGCACGATAACAAAGTAAAAAACCCTATTGAAAAGTTAACTCAGCAACATTTACTTGCAGGAGCTCTTGGAAACAAAAGGTTAAGTGAGAAAGATCAAGAAAAATGGAAACTTATTGCCGAAAATATGGAAAATAGCGACAGTGACAGTGATAGTTAAGACAATAAGAGCTAAGACGATTCGTCCTCAGATTCAGGTACATCTTCGAATTCAGATTCCTCAGAAGAAGATCGAACATAAAGCTTCGATTTAGATAAGTTCCTTATTAAGTAACCTGATCAACTTATTGAGCCTGAATAACCCGATATTGATCCCCAAAAACCTATCTTAAACGCAGTAGTTGATAATCCATAACACTCTAATAATGTTGAATCTCCTGAGAAGCATGGAAATAATAAGAGCAAAGATAGTCTAACAAATATTCCTTTAGGCTTCAATCCTTTATCGCAAAGCAAACTGAGTTCTTTGACATTCTCCGATGCTAAAAACATGGGAAAAACAGGAGGCTAGGGGATATTCTAAAGTGTGCCTTATGTGAATTATATGAGCAGCAGTAAAGACAATATTATTAATAAATCGTTAATAGAGTTGTAAGGACACTAGGAGGATAGATAACACCAGTAACCAGCGATTGTCATGAATACCAGCTGTGCGTAGTCTTCGAAAGAGAATACCCATATTCATAATCGCAGTGCTGAATAATAATAATAATAATAATAATAATCGTAAAAGCAATAATAGAATCATCAACAATCCAGCCATTTCCATCATTCCAATTCCTTAGCGTAAATGTAATCGCATCACCATAAGCACCACCATCATCATGCCAAACACGGCAAAAAAAATCACAAGAATAATAAGGTATCAGATACATAAACAAAGCTGATCATTCCACCTATTGCCACAGAATAAGTTGAGAGTTAAGCTAATTAAAACAACAGCTAAACTAGCAATATCAATTAGACGATGAGCAGCAATTGTAGCAGTTGCGGTCTCCCTAATTCCATGCAATAATTGCAGGAATAAAAAATCCACGAAAATGGAAACGACGAGAAACTTTTTAAGAACAAACTCGCTCCTATTCCGAAACGCGGGAGCAACGAAATGAGCTTCAACGATTCGATGGGAGATTAGAACCTGAGTTTCATAGAGATGAATCAATCCAAGCTAGTGCAGAGCTTCTTTCCGAATTCAGAAGATCAAATACCTATAAACCACTCAGTCAAAAAGGCTAATTATCTTTTTAGTATGAATATTAGCTAGACTTCGAGCATCACCGCAGGGAACATAAGTCTGAGCAACAGTGGGAATAACAACACGATTCGATCTTTCCATGGAATTCCCTAAGGAAGTAATGGCTCAGGAATAATTACTAATGGACATGTAGATAACACAGGAGGAATTCAAAGTGCTAAAGATAGGGGTAATAACAATAATACTTCTAAGTTTAAATGGTAATAATCTGAGCATAATAGTAGCAGTGGTGGTAGCAATTCGTAGTTTAATAAAAAAGAAGGAAAAATGGATTTTGATATGTCCGTTTCAGAGCAAGTTTCTCAAGGAGATTTTCCGCTTTAAATAAGTCAAAAACCTTTTTTAGATAACTCCGTTTTTAATTCAAGTTACGAGGCTACGCCGTCAAAGAAAGGGCAACTACAGAAGTAGCAACCCAGTAGCGGTGAGAATGCATAAAGTGAGTCGAATAGCTAAAGCGATAATTCCAACAATACGAAAAATAGCCTGCCTATACCAGTTGCAGAAAGCAAACCTACATCTTAAGATTCTTCATCGTCACTATGCTCCTCCCCACAGAAACACAAACAATCAGGAAGTCAAACTGGAATTATCGATGGTTAAAGCATACCTGCACCTTCCAAGGAGTATTCACTTTCAGGGAGCGAAGAGGAATCAAATAAATTAATTGAAAAGGAGATAAAAAATGTTCCGATCTAACCGTAAAATGAGAGAAAACGCTCAAGGAGCAGGAGTAGAAGCCCTGGGAACAATTCCCCAGCTGGGATTAGTAGACACACGGGATTTAGGCCTACATTTTATCAGTAATATAACAAGTAAACATCGAATTATTCGACAATCATTGAGGAATCAGGTGAAACTCGAAGTTGTCTTACTAGTTCACTTGCTGCTAGCTCTAAATATGAATTCGATGGAACTTCTACAACGTCTATGGGCTTGAAACTCAACTAAACTCGTTCTTTGACATAAATGAATCAAAGTATTTTTGAAAGAAACGAAAATAATGCTTAAAGTATATCTATTAATTTCTACCCTCCTCATCCTCACATCCATCACCAAAATAGCTTGCCTGCTGGACATAATTAAGTTGTGCACTCCTGCGATGATCCGGAAACTCCAACTGGCGATAAACTACTTTCAAACGGGTTAAATGATTCCCCTTTTCGTCGAGCAATTTCCATTTCTGTCAAGAAATTAGCAGCTGCTGGAAATAAGAATAAAAACAAATATCATGTTGGATCAAGGCCAAGCTCTATTATTGGCAGTCAAAGCAACAGTAAAACCCATTCCCCGAAGATTACATAATCATAAGTTTCTCAGCATTCATTTGATGATTTTTTTGGTACGATGCAGAAATCTGCATTTTTTGAAGAAGATCAATAGTAAACTGCGGTTTCTTAGGAATCGCATCATCATTTCTAAGGAGGTCCGTTAACATCAATTAAAGAATAAGAAGTTTTAGAAATACTCCCTCAAGAACGGCATTACTCCGATACGACAAATTTAAGTTAATAACCTCCTCTTTTAAAACATTGTAAAAGCTCTCTAAAAGGAACTCTATCCAATGAGAACTTCTTCGAGGCAATAGCTGAGATAATTAAGTAAAATCCAGAATATCCTTCTACTAACAATGAACAAACTAAATTAGATTAATGAAACATTTATTTAGTTTTCTCTCTTTTTTCTTAAAAAAATACATATTTCTTAGAAATTTCCTTTATTTTTTGTTGGTAATTCCAAATGGAATATATTTCTTCTCGTTGTTAATATGTTTCATCCATTTCACTCTGTATTCCTTCAATTCAGGAGGATTTAAGAAAGCTGTTGAAAAAATTTGATTATCAATTGTTTCACAGCACATAATTCATTTAAAAAGCTGAATAAATGAAATAAAATCAACATTCACTCATATTATCTACCTGTACTAATTCAAATGAGAAAAAGCAGTTTCAGAGATCATTTTGAATGTAATTTACCTTTTTTGCATTTATTTTTATCATTTAATTTGTAAAAATGAGAGCACTTCCCAAAAATAACAGGAGATGATTCTCTTTTTTTATCTGCAACTAGGATAAAACCAAGAACAGATGTATTTTGAAGTGACTATTGTTTACATTGATATCAAAATGAAGAAACTAATTGCTCTTGAGCTTGGGAACCATTTTCAGATTAAAAGAATAAAAAATAAATTAAGAAGTCATCTTAGGATTGTTGAATTTTTGCATCAAAACCCTGAATAAATTAAGATATCTGTTGCAAGGTCATAAAGGGTAACTTTCAAGTAAAAAAAAAAAAGAATTGCGTTCTAGGCTCAAGAGCGATAAGTCATATGAGGAATAACGAAGAACCCACAGGAAGCGATACCAAAACAAAAGAGAAGGGAGCATAAAACGGAGCTGATGCAAAACCTGAAGGGAAAAATGGGACTTACAAGTCGAACAATGGAACAAATAACAACTACAAAAGCAAAAACTAAAAAGAGGAATTGATTTCTGCAAATTTAGATTCATAGTATTACTAAGGTTCTTCGACGAAAAAAACTAACTTAACCACAATCAGAACAATATCAAACTCCGATCCAATAGAGATAACTCCTGGAGAAATACACTTCAAAGACATCCAAATCAACTAGACTTACGAAATCACTGTCTATGTGAGAAATCTCACTAAAACAGCAAGACGGATTCGAGTATTTTAGCCACAAATTCCAGCATTCCGAGCAGACTATGAGATGCAAGGTGCGATACCTGCTGGATTAGCTATGCGAGTGACAGTGACATTTGAGACTACTTATCTCGATAATTTCAAGGATGTTATGAGAATCGTAAGTGACAACGATTTCTCCAAGGAAATACCTCTTTTCGCATACTAGCCATGTGCTTAAATAATATTTGAGCCTTTCATCAATTTTGGTAAGGAAAAATGAAAGAAAAAAAGGAATATAGTTTTTTCTAAAAAAAATAACTACTTTTTTTAGCAGAATTCACGAAAATTACTACGATATTAACAAAATATAATTATCCTTTTATTGCATTTGAATGTAATAGGATTCGTAAAGGTTCAGCAAGTGAAGAAAGAAAAGATATTCTTCAAAAATGAAGGCACAGTAAGTACAAAAGTAGATTTAAAATCAAGTGATCCTGCTGATCTAAAAGTTGAGCCTGTTAGCTTCACCATAGCTCCAAAACAAGAACTATCAGTAGAAGCAAGCTATGAGAGTCAAGAAGCAGGTTTGTTCAGAGGTTTTATATCTGTTTCAACAGAGGCAGCTTGCTTGTAAAAAACAATTGACATAAATGCTACTTCTGTTGAGTTCACGAAATTCTTTATCGATGAGAATGGCAACTAATCTACATAATTTGACTTCGGTACGTTTTACTATGGCGAGCATCGACATCTCGAAGGATATTTAGTGAACAATACACCTAAAAAATATAAGTTCAAAGTTGGATTTCGATTTGGATTGCTATATTCCTCAGAGGATATATCAAGTCTATAGACTCCTCATGAAGTCGGAAGAGAATAAACTGAGAAGATCATGAGTGTAGAACCTTCTGAAGGAGTAATCGAAAGCTACTCGTAAATGCCTATTAAGTTTAGATGCCATTCTTAAGTTCACCCGAAGCACTAATTCTGGACTTAATCTTATGCATTATCCAAAGACGAAATGAATGCGGAAATTGAAGATTTCTCGTATTCAGCGATTTTTACATACGATGGAGTCAAAGAAACACCTACTATTATTCATGTCACAGGGAGAGGTATTTGCCCTACCGTGAAGGTTTCGAAGTCCCTCATTTAGTATGGTGAGTGCAATGTCAATGACTACAAAGATTCTAGGATCACAATTGAGAATAGAAATCAGAATATTCCAATAAATGTGTCCTGCAATAAAATACCATATTTCTCTCTGTCGCCTTCAGAAACTACCATAGCACCTAAAGGCGTTGAAAACTTCTTTGCAACTTTCAGACCTAAAGGTAAAAATTACCAAAGATTCTCTCCTTTTTATTCTCTTTAAACATCTCCCTCCAAATTTAATAATTTTTCTTGTGAATTTTCTTCGATAGCTGTTGGGAGCTTTCAAAAATCTATGCAGATCTTGCTACTTGATGGAGCATATAAACTTGAACTCAAGATGCTTGGGAAAGCACTTGACATAGGGGAAAAGACATTCGATAAGAGAGGACCTGAAATTCTCCCAGAGAACTTTGAGAGCGAGTTGAAACAAATTGATGAAGTTATCTTCCATCCTGGAATTAAAAAATAATACAAAAAGGAACTGAACTTGATTTTTTCTTGCTTTTTTACTTATTTTCTTGGAATTCCTTACTTGAGATATTAATGAATACTTCATAACTGTAGCATTTCAAAAAGTCTTGTAAGTGCCAATAGCTGAAGAACATATTGAGATCGACTACCAATCAGAAAGACAACATTCAAATAGGAAAATACAATCCTTTTAAACAAACCTAGAGAATCCTGTTGGAATTCGAAATTAATTACATCTACTATTAAATCATTAAATATTATGAACTTTGAAAATTTCTCCGAAATTATGTTCATCTAAAACCATTTGAGAATCTGAATTTCATTACCATTAGATACTTCCCAAGGGATACAATGGATTCTCCTAAGCATCTGCCATAGATAGACACCACTACTACTGATATTATGCAGGGAAAAATTGAATATCAAACTGTCTGTGACAAATTGAAGATTTCTGTGTTAGAATACTCAAGGAAAAAAGAGGAAGATGGGCAGTTATTTTGAATTGTGCCTTAAGGATACTTTTCCTCATAATCTAAATAACTTGAGAATTAATGAAAGATAGATTCTACTTACAATCATTCTTTGGCTAATTCAAGATTAGTTAGCAGTACTTAACTAGAAGTGAAAACTAATTAAATTGATCTTTACTAATCCTGCAAACTATCTTAAAGATAACTTGATGAAACGAAGAACAACGCCACATTGATCTTCGTTACTTTTATCTAATAATAAAACCTGCAATTTCAAAGATTTCAAGAAAATATTCTTCATATAAATTGGCCAAAACAGTAATATTTAGTCTAATCTGTTTTCGTTTATAATAATTGATATACGTGTGATCTGTGTGTCTGTCTGTTAGGTCATAAATTATTTCATTATCTTGTAAATGATATTAAATTTAACTGAAAGTAAGCTCTTGAAAACTTCACTTGCATATCCAAAAGATAACTATTTGCATTAATATTTTAATAATCATCTAGGATGTTGAGTTTTGCAGATTCTTACAATTAATAGTCCTAGCCTAACTCAAAGAATCACTCTAAACTAAAAGTTCATTCTTGGATAGGCTAAAAAGAAGATAAATACTAGTCCAAAGAATTTCTATCCAAAAATACACTAATCGAATCCCATCAAAAATATTTCTAATAATTCAAATTAGAGAGAAGTCTAAAGAATGTCTATTTTCTTTTATCCCAAAGCACTGTTATTCATTTATTGCAAGACTTACACAATTCTGTTATATAGCTTACATTTTATGTTAAAATAATATCAAGAAAGATCGCTAAAGTTAAGATAATATCGAGAAGGATCCTGAAAATCGACCTTCATATCATATCATAACATAATTCTTTTTTCTTTCCTTCTAACATGCTTACTTCTCTCTATTAGAATCAGGCATAAATGTTTGATTCCCTTCAAAGAAAAGCTATTACAGTTTCTGATTTGAGCTGCTGACAAAACTAGCATCAATTCTGAGAGCAGAAATAATTTAGGATTTCAATAATTAATTTGAGCCTCAATTTCGAATAACTTTCAAATCACTTATTGATACGATAGTTCTTGTCTTTTCAAATTAGAAAGACAAATTGAGGCTAATCACCAAGCCAAGGACTAGTAAATTTCGACAATATTACTTCGCTGCCCTGAAATATCCCTTTAAGTTTTCCAAGAAGCTTGGGAATTCAAATTATTTTTAAATTCATTGTGTAACCAACCACCCCCAATCAAATCAACCTAAACAAAGCAATTCTGTACCTTTTATCAGAGAATTTTAACTTTCTACAATACTTGAATTGCTCGAAGAAGCTAATCCAATTCAAAGTGAAAAAGGTATCCTTGCCTTTTTTCAGAAATTGAGACAGTAATCGATCACAAAAGCGAATGAATTCCATAACGCTGCTGCGGTTGAATTAACAGCTACATGCAACAAAATATCACTAATTTTTCAGTTATTTCAAAACAGCAGTGGACTACTTCTAATTCAAATAATCAACAATCTTGTCAAATCCCTATTTCTCCTTGTTAATTTTCAAGAGAACACCCAATTTATGTTATCAAATGTAAGAACCCCAATAGTCCCCACCAATTCCATCCAAAACCTTCTATATACGTAGATTCAAAGAACCAATCTAAAATAGAAGAAACCACAGAAGCAGCTCAGTAATTTAATCCCCTCCAAATGAGAGACAGTAATGAAATCAAACTGTACTTTCTCCTTGATCAGCGGGGAGGAGGAGGAAGGGTATCCCTAGCAAACATAATAAACGAAACTATTTAGAAATAAAAATTAGAACCTCAATGTGAAGTCTTCTGGGGAGATAGATAACATAATAAATATATATGCTCGATTAATGAAAAAGACTAAATGGTTGCTTACATTAGTCTAAAAGAAGAAGAAAAAGAAAATTAGGCTGGGGGGAGAGGATCAAAGTGCAATTTAAACAAAGAATACCTAAGTTTTATAATAACTCGATCTGTGACACACTATTCATCAATCATTTTAATTTATCTGACAACTTGATATCCCCACCAGACTAGTCTCTGTTTCTGGGTTTTCAAGAATTTAACTCTCTTATGCGATAGGTTCATAAGTAATATTAATCCAAAAACAAAACAAATTTATCAGAATCTTGCGAGTAAATCATTATCTCTCTCTCTCAAGAGAAACAAGCAAATTACAAACAACTTCACAACACTCTGCTACGAATATATCCATACAAACTGATAATGAAACTTGTCATCCGCCATAAGAGTTCTAATCTCACAGCAGACAGCTCTCATTGCTAATCTTCCTCTGAACTACCTGCTCAGGTTATAGGTAGTTCCAATGCGTGTGAGGTAATTCGATCTAAAGGTTGCGCTGTTAAGATTCTCAGAGGAAACAATATCGATCTCCTCGTTCACGAATACACTATCCTTAAAACACTTGACCATAAGAACATCATTAAATTAGCATCTTCTAAGCCCTTCATAATGTGCAAAGAAAGAAAGAAAATTGGTTTAAGATTAGACCTTGGCCATATTGACTTGTTTGATCTCCTCAAACAAGCCTAGCCATCAACTCTCAACACGCCTACTGTGAGATTCATCTTCCAATCCATTGCTAAGGCTCTCCATTACATGCACACTGAGAAGCACATAGCTCACAATGACATAAAACTACAAAATATTCTATTGTTCTTCAACCCAAATGATTCCAGTGATCTAACTGCGAAACTCATTGATTTTGGATTGGCTTCATCGATCTCTGAAGACTCTTCAACAATCTGCAAGAACTGGGGAAATCGATCCCCAAATAACCTCCCTCCTGAGATCATCGAGATACTCAACACACATTCTAAGGAAACTGATAGTTATAACCACCTCATAGGCTCTTCTTCCTCATTGGATCTCTCGAAATGTGATGTATTCTAATTCGGCTTGACTTTGTTCAACGCGATCTTCCTCTCAAACCCCTTTGAATGCATCAATGGCAATTCCAGTTATCAACATTTCCTTCAAGGTAATCCTGAACTTTTCTGGAGTCTTCCTTAAATACAAAATGTCTTGAATAACTACTTAGCATAACTTTCTAATTTCTAAAACATCCATGAAAGATCATATAATGCCCTCCAAGAGGAAGTCAATTAACTCATTGATCTCTTCAATCAGCTTTTTGCTTATAATCCCTCACAGCGATCAACTATGCAAGATATTTTAAATCACCCTTGGTTTAAGGCATGAAGCTCTTCGTTTCTCATGCCAATTTCAATTAATCATCTTAGCCAATCATCAGTTTTTCTTCAAATTGTGAGATAATCACCCAATCTATCAACCTTGAGTTAAATCATCTGAATCTCTAATAAATAACTTCTTCTTTTTTCCGCCTTTCCCAAAGCATTCATTACATTACATTATCCACCCATAGCTCCTATTTAAAACATACAAAAACACATAAGCTAATCTATTTGTTTTTTTTCCTTTTTGTTTCCTTTCTGTTATTACTCACTTTCTACTTTCTGATTTACTTCCCTTCAATTTCTTCTTCTTCTTCTGCTCTTAAACAACCACAATAATTAAATATATTTCGAGAACACAAAATGCAGAAACCTTTCAAAGCAATTAATTAACTCTTATTATCCTGACTTTCAGCTACCCTCTTAATTCTTCTACTTAATTCATCTGCCTTCCAGCCAAATTGACATAGAATTTTTAAGCGTTTCAAAGTTAAAATGTTATAATAAATTTCAATCTTACTTCAAGAGCCTTAGTTATTTATTATCAATAATGTTTTTTCGTTTCTTTCTGCAACAAAGAATGGACAATCTCATACGAACTCATTTTGATACAACAACCTGCAAAAACCTATTCATCTATTTGTTAGATTCCTCTCCTGAAAGAAATCTCTCTTAATTTCTGTAATGTTCTGTAATGAATTAATCAAAT
>Ga0302271_10003046_pt1 | contig 14520 bp, 11 predicted proteins | sample III_Bog_N1_1_FD_198767 | JGI IMG/M metagenome (GOLD analysis project Ga0302271, IMG submission 198767) | Peat permafrost microbial communities from Stordalen Mire near Abisko, Sweden - III_Bog_N1_1 | ecosystem: Environmental > Terrestrial > Soil > Wetlands > Peat | place: Sweden: Abisko... | reverse complement strand
TCATTTTTAAGAATGGGACCACAGTTAATTCGAGTTATTAGAGTCTTCAGAGTAACTAGACTGCTAAAGTTAGTCCGCAGTATGAGGGGCTTGCAAAAATTAATTGAAACCTTGCTTTTCAGTTTACCCTCACTGGCGAATGTTGGAGCACTTATGTTTCTGTTTTTCTTCATTTTCTCTGTGTTAGGTGTATTCCTCTTTAAAGATATTGTCACAGGCACTTACATTACGAGCTACAATAACTTCTGGAATTTTGGAAACGCGATGATCACCCTGTACAGATGTTCCACTGGAGAAAATTGGCAGTATGTAATGTTTGACGTTGGATAGGCTTCGAACTGTAGATAAGGAGGCACATGCTATACATGTAAGCAAAAAGAAAAGCAAAACATACATAACTTAGGTTTTTTTAATTCCTTTTTCTTTTTTCTTTTTTTATCAGTCCTAGCATAAATTTACTTTGTATTTTTCATCCTCATTTGCGTCTTTGTGATGCTCAATCTCTTCATCTTGGTGCTGATTTAATACTTTGAAGACTATCATATGAAAGAAGATAATCCTTTAGATGCTTTCAATGAAAATCTGAATATTTTTAGGTCAGTTTGGGCTAAATATACTGCATTCTCAAATGGAATAAAAATTAATCACAAACACATCGTTAATTTTCTCAGTGAATTACCAACACCTTTGGGATACCTGGAACTAAAAAACGGTGATGACCACGATGATTTTGATTCACATCTTGATAAACATTAAATAGCGAAAGATGTCATGGAAATGAAACTTTCTGAGTAAGATTTAATAAATATGAAATTTCTCATTGAATTTTGATTATCTTTTGTTGTTTTGAGCAGTGATGGATCCGGAAATATATTCTTCAATGACTGTCTATTTGCATGTATGAAGAAAGCTTACGGTGCGAATATGGTAAAAGAAGGAGAATTATAACTAAAGAGATTCTTGCTGAAGCAGGAACTTGAAACGAAGAAAAAAATAGAAGAGAAAAAGCGATTAATCCTGATCAAGCAAAAAGTCAAAATATTTAATGCAGACAAGAATCAACTTGTGAATCCAATAGTTCTAATGCTCTTTTGTGGCATGGCATTTAAGAGCTGGCGGAATTATATTGAAGCCTTGCGGAATGACAAAGATGAAGTAGTCCGAGAAGAATCTCCTTATTGTTTTTCTTCTTCGTCAGACGAAGATAGCGATGAAGAACAAAGTGAAGAAGGAGATGAAGATTATCCTTGGGAAAATCCTGAGTAAAAACTTGAAAATATCGATGAATAACAAGGAGAAGATGAAGAAGATTAAAATGATGATGACGATGATGATGATGAGAAAAGTAGAAATGAACATATTAATAAATTACATAATCCATTAGAAATAAGAAAATCAGTAAATAAATAAAAGGAAATATTAGGTGATGAAACAAATAATCGTTTTGACACTGAAAACCTCGGTGACGTTGAAGAAACTCCAAGAATAAATAGTAGCAACAGCGATGACAATAATAATAATAAGATTAAGCCGCTGAATAACTGCTTCTTTAACGTGTTGGAAAGCTAAAATAGTGAGAACGAAAAACAAAACAAAATTATTAAAAAAATCGAGAGCGAAAAAAATGTCCCTGCTGCTGATGCTCATGGAGATATTGAAAACGCTTAAATTGCTGCTGGGAGTGAAGTTGCATAACAAAAAAACTAGATACATTTCGGGCATGATTCTCATCATTAAACTGGAGGAAACTAAACTAACATGCTTGAAAGTTGGGGTGGTTGCGGTCTGAAAGAGTCGATTACCTTCAGTAACCTAAGTTCCGAAAGGAAAAAACCTTCCTTAACGTTCGCATTTGATAAATCTCATTTCTGAGAAGCAAAAATTGATTTATCTTAAATCTTTGGAAGAAGAAAAAAAGGATCAAAAATATTATCTAGAAAATCAATTAAAAAATATAATTAAAAAAATTTCTTCATATCTTTACTCTTATTGTTGAGAAGTTACAGAGCTTACCATGTGAGAGCGAATATGGGGTGTTTTTAGGTTTATTAGGATAGGATTTAGAATCTAAAATTATAAAAAAACTAAAAATCCAGTCCGAGGGGAGTAATAAATTATCTATTTGAGATAGGAAATATATTTTTTATTCATATTTGGAAAAATTTGAATTTATTGAGTGGTCCTGATGAGAGAGATATTCCGTTGCTGAGGATAATTCAGTAGTTTGGAATAGCTTAAAGATCAGCCACTGAGAAGCAGAGAGATAGATATTTTAATTGCGATACTCTTAATTAGTAAGTTGATAAAAGAAAATACAAATATTCTTAAATACATCAGCAAAGCGATTGTCGTGTTTTATTATGAGCTTTTTGTACTAACCCGAGTTGAAAACTAGTTACTCTGTGCCTTCAACAGAGAAGAACACATCACCTTTATACCCTGCTTCTTCGAAATAGCATTAGATCCAATAGTTTAACTACCCTCCGTAAGCAGAAACATACTATTAACCTCTTCAGTATTAAACAGCAGCTGGCAGAAGTATTAACAGAACTGCATCTCCTTTGATAATACAGAATCATCAGAAATATCCTTCAGCTTCATCAGGCTCGTCCTAAGCACCTGTAGGTAGTTACTTACCTTCTTACTATGGCGCTTACTCTGCAGATAAAAACATTTCATCAGCGTATTCAGATGCTATCAGTAAACCAAGCTACCTCTCGAATCCTTCCGCGAGTTTGCAATCCTACAATAAAAACTCTGCTTTTCAAAAATAACCATAAGTCTCAACATTCACTGTTGCTGACAATGCTATTCCAGAAAACATCAAAGCAGATGCGAAACCTATCAATAATACCACTACAGCTCCCAAAATCAGAGATGTTTCTCCTCCTCCTCTTCCTTCTAAATAAAATAACCCAGAAGAGAGATAGTTCTTTCCAAATCCTCCTGCATTTCATGGTAGGGCTTTTAGCCTGCACGCACAAGACGACTATGCTACTCCTCCATCACCTTTAGCACCGCTATTAACGAAAGGAGAATCCTGCTCTCCAAGTAAACGAGTCACATTCAATCTAGCGAAGAACATTTACACAGACATAGAGCAAATCGAAAAGCGTCTCAACGAATAAAAGAGAATACGCGAACAAGAAGAAGCAGCAGCAGCGCGACCCATCATGGATAAAGTCGACATTGACATACATCGTCGCTTCGATAATGCAATTAACAGAAGCGAAAAGATCATCAACGAATTTCTCAGAGTTGGGAGAGAATCAGCATATTCTAAAATCCCAAGAGATTCTGATTAGCTAGAGAATGATGTTACTATAAGTAACAACAACATCAACAATACGCCTACAAAGACTGGCTTCAATCCGAGTCGCAGTAAAAGTCCAATTAAACCAAGTTTGAAGAAAACTTTAAGTTTTACTACTAGCCCTTAACGACCATCGACAGGTAATTTTTTTCCTTAGCAACGAAATGAAATCCTAACATCAAGTCCCCTGAGTAATCAGACTAACAAAATGACAAATGCTAATGGTACTGGGAATAGCAATGAAAATCCTCCGAGATAATAGTCAGATGAAGTGAAATAATCATCCTCTAGACAATACGATGACCTAAAAGGTAGTTTTTAGTCTTCTTATTATCCACAAAGAGAGAGGCTCTCTTCTTCAACGTTGCTTTATTCTCAGCAACCCTAATAAAAAACTTCCTTTGCTTACAATGAAAATATTTCTATTTCTGATTATTAACGATCGTTGACTCCACCACCTAAACTCGTCGACAATCCTTAGAAATACCTTTCATTAATGCAACCTAATCAAAATCAGTAATAGTAACCATAAACTCAACCGAATTATCATAGAATTCTTGGAAATACACCTTTGATTCCATCTGAAATTTCAAAAACTATCAATCCGAACAATAGTCTAGCTTCAGCATCGAAAGAGAATTAAGATAATAGTTCAAGTGAAGAGAACAAAGGAAAAATAGAAATTAATCCAAATAACATAGTTACAGCTACAAAAACCCCTCCAGCAGCAAGTCCTTAGCCACGAAAGGGAGTACTCAAGTATTCCGATGGCTCTCGCTACACTGGGTTTATTCTCAATGAGAAGCGATGTGGTCACGGTACTTTAATGAGCGAAAATTTTCAGGTTATCTACCAAGGTGATTGGAAAAATGACACTTATCATGGTAAAGGAAAGTTCTTTAACCCTCTTGCAGAGAATCTCTAAGAAGATTATGACTACACTGATTTTGATGTCGCCTTGAGCTAGTATTGGGAATCTTACGAAGGGGAATTCCTTGATGGGAAACTCGACGGATAAGGCACTCTCATGCTTACAAATGGAGAGAAGCTTGTAGGGAATTTCAAAAAAGGTAGAATTTCAGGGAAAGGAACGTTCAACTGCTCAAACAATCAGATCGTCACTGGGAACTGGGAGGATAATCGTCTCATTGAACGGTTATAAGATGCATTGTGATTATTTTGAAAAACATCATTTGAATTAAATGATAAAGCATCAACAGTATTAAGAACATAAATCCCTAGTTATTTTTTGATGCAAAAATAAAGCAGAAATATCATGTACATAGCTGTATTATTTGCCAATAAAAATAAAAAAAAACGTTTAGTTATTTTGTATCTATGAAGAAAAAACACATTATGAAAGAAATGAAAACAATTAGAGAGATTATCTTTATTTAATTTTGGGAATTTACTGAAATCGATGGATCAGGGAATAGAGGGTAGTTATTAAGAAAATTAGTTGATTTATGAGAATCGTCTATACTTAAATGTGAGTGCTATGAGAGAATCTTGGAATAGATGGTCTAAGGACTATTAGATAATAAAATATGTGCTGAAATGATTAGTAGGATACTTGGTATTTATATTCCGTTGTTTACATTAAATGAAAATTAAAGGATTTACTATGAAAAAAGTGCTTAATAATTATTAATGTTTAATCTTTATTGAGGAGATTAAATATCTTGTACAGAAATGTAATTTTTTTGATTTTTATATTTGAAATATCTTTAATAACTCAAATATTTTACTTACACAGAATTCTCATTATTACACAGGATCTTATTATGCTTCTCATACTATTTCAAGCAGCATATTTTATCTTATTACCCTCACTCTTATTGCTACTCTTAATTAGTTTAATTTAGATAATTTGCCATTATTGATTGAATTAGTCTTTGATTCATTTTGATTTACTTAAGTTAGAAGCAGAATAAATAATATTCGAATAAATCAATTATTATCAAAATACAAATAGAATTCCTTTGTATTATCATAAAAACATCTAAAATCTAAAGAGACAAAGAGAAACAGAACATAGATTTGTTTTCTTCTTATTATTAATTCATCTTGCTCAATTCCAATATTGTAATTTTTGCATTCTATTCTAGGATTGTTTTAGGATAAAATGTTTGCCATAATAATTGTTAATAGAATCATTCAGGTGTCTTAAAATAAATTATTCAAAGATCATTGAGTTCATTCTTCTTGGCCTAGATTCTTTAATAATTTGTAATGTCCCACCAAAGCAGTCCAGAAAGAACTGAAACTGTAATATCTGATTTAATTATTAAGATTGTTTTTAAAAAATGAGTCATTTTCCATAAAAAAAACAAAGCTTTTATGCATACCTGATGTTATGTTCTTTGCAATAATCTTGTACTATGCCACTGATCTCAGGTAATCTTGTGTGACTGTATCCTGGAACGAGATGATGCTCAATCTAATTGTTTTTTTCAAAGGTAATTTTTCAAAAAACACTTCTATTATTAAACTATTGATTTTATTACTTAATAGTTGAGTCCTCCACTAAGGAATGTCCATAGATTGCTGTCCAATCCAAAATTAGATGAATTCTCAATTTAGATGATGCCCCAATCTCTATTGTTAATATTGCTGTTATCAGTGAATTTCGTCTCATCTGTCCAGTGATTCACAGCGAAATACAGAGTGTACGAATAGCTGAAAATTCCAACAACAAAAAGAAAATGAAATTATTTTGATATCTTCTAAAATTCTATTATTTTTACCTGAACCAAACGCAGTAGAAGAGCCAAATAGGGAAGACGGACACATATCCGAATCTGATCGATGGAATAATCAAAGTAAATATGAAGAACATAGCTTTAACAATAGCTTGCATAATAATTTGAATTTTCGGGCAGTGTCCTTGTCTTGTAGGGTAGTTAGACATCCAGTACATCTCATCAAAGGTGCCAAATAAATCACCGAAATTCACTAGTCCATAGACTAGCCATACATAGTACTGTTGGTATTTGTGGAACCATGTTTTATCTTGCATTTTATGTAATCTGAGAAGAGGATAAGAAGTATCGAAAGCTCTGTCTAATTCATAATGATTAACACAGCCATGATGACCATAATTGTGAGATCGGCGATAGACTACGGAAGTTGAAAATAGCATGTCAAGAGTGTATCCAGCAATGTAAGATAAAATACGATTGTTTGAGAATGCCATGTGATTTCCATCATGCATGATGTTCACACCAACTTAGCCTGAAATAAACCCAAGGAAAAGAGCACTGATGAAGTTACATCGAGTGAAGTAATAGTAGAAGGCAATAAAATAGGCAATAGTTAAGACAATAGCCTTAGCGTATAATTTCCAGTGGTTTTATCTCTTCGAGCGAGGAATCTAGGCTTCAATTTTCTTCTTCAAATTATTGTAGAAATTATCAGAATAACTGTAGAAACTCTCATAGTCTTTGACTTCTCCAATCAAGAACTATTCATGCATCTTTCTCTCCACCATATGAGAAGGATGATAGGATTGCCACATAAAAGTGCATTCACCACCAGCACCATCTAAGATCATATCACCACTTCAAAAGGGAAATCAAAAAGGTATTCATTAAATCAATTTTTTTTTCTTCCAATTAATAGCTTCAAATTACCCAGGATGACGGGGCAAGAACTCAGTTACATCAAAGACTTTGCCGTCAATCACAACCCAGCAATCTTCTCGCTTGTCATGGAGGATGATTTCTGGCCACGTGTAGACCTTATAATTTGACTGCTTGACGAGAGAAGAATTTTCTACTGCGTTAGATTATCTTGACTTAATCTTCTAGATTGTTTCCTTGATTTCTAAGATCAAAAATACAATTAGCGGGGAGGAAAACAAATTATTTTGAAATCTATTGCAACTTGCAATAAACAAAAAGGTTCTATAGCCTCCTGTGTTTTATTTTATTTATTTGGATATGTTCTATTTCATATTTCCCTTGGGGGGAGGGGGAGGATCCAAGGAGAGAAAGAATATGCCCTTGATTATTTTAGCCAAAGGAGATATAATAGGTCCCTATTAATATTTTTTTCAATAAATTCCTTTTTTTAGTGCAGGCATTCGATTATTGCATAAAAAAGGGCAAAATGGCAGAAATAATCATGAAATAATTTCAAATAAGCGAAGAAAGAATTATTTTTGTCTGTAATTAATGGTGGATTAAATTGTTACTGTGTGATTTCATTGTTTTTTGTTCTCGAATTGAGAGAATCTCACAGAGAAGCAAGAATGAAAGACCAATGGAGCAAATTCTAATTTTGAGTCTATCATGTGACACACCTTCTTGCTAGTATTGTCTCATAGTAAGAGGTACTTGCACGATCATGAGTGTGACTACAAGCGCATTAAGAACTTTCCAAACGATAGGCTTCTTCCAGATGAAGATTTTAGGAAGCAAATCGATTGTGTAGAGAAGCATCAGGGATACTTCAAATCCTTTGAAGACTAAGTTGCTGATTTGCAAGTGATTTTCACTGGTCACTGCATAAGTTGGAAAAGGCCACAGATTGAATGTTGATTGGAAGATTTATTGAATTGTTAATGGGAGCTCAAGAACAAGTTGGCCGATTGGAGTTAATAGGGTGAGTAGATGAATAGATATCAAAAGGAATAGTGATTTTCTGAAATTTCTGTGAGAATGGATATCTAATAGTTGCTCGAATTTTGACTTCCTAGTGATCTCTTACTGCTTAGATGAGCTTAAGAGTTGTTGCTTTGGTGCAACATTGGTGGAAACTGATTTTTCAGATACTTTTTGTTTGGAAGATTGTTTCATTTTTGAGAAGGTTTCAATTTAATTAATCTCTTTTTTTTCTTTTTGGATTAATTTAATGCCTGAAAAATTGTTAATTAATGATTATTTGTTTTTGGTTCCAAGCCCTTCCTTGGGTTTTTAGGTCTGGATATCAATCACCCTTACCCAGCTTTTTTTGAATTTCTTCTGAGTAATAGTTACCCGACTTTGAATGATGACTAACTTGTATTAAGAAAATTAAGAAAATAGACAAATAAATCTGTCAAACGAAGATAAAAATAACATTACTTTAGGAGTTTAAGAAAATTTGATTGGTTTCTTTGTGCGTTAAAATAATCTGCTTCTTTCAATAATAAAAATGTATTTAGTTTTAGTATTCATTTAAGCATTTTTTTTGAGGTTAAATACTAAAGAAAGAAAAAAATGAAGGAATAATTTGTTTTAAACTCAATTCAAACTTAAATGATGTATTGTATTCTTCTTTCCAATCAACTGCTCATTCATTACAAAGATCTAAATGATGCAATCAACAATCAAACTAAGTGTACCTTGCATCATCATTATCATCCTCTAATATCTCAAAAGAAACTCCAACAGAAATCTAGATTTATATTTTTCTCCAAGCAATTTTATTTTTCATTATGCTCCTGAGGTCTTTTAGCTCTGCTTTTGATTTAACAATTGCACGGAATCCTTTTATTTAAAACTAGATTTTTTTCAGCATTTTCCATTTGCGAGTCTGAGTGGTTGTTGATCTACAGCTTCTGCGAAAAACGAAAGAAGAAAAATAAAAATTAATTGATTAATACGTGAAGTTTAAAGCTTCTTTGTAAATGATAATGGGGAATGATTATTATCCTCATCATATTTTAGAGGTCTTGCTTTTGATAAGTAAAAATATCTATGGATCTTTTCTTTCGAGTTTCATTATCTCCCCTCGATCAAATCACAAATCAAATCAAACTTAAGACAAACAGGAATTTTCATCACGCGGATTGAATCACCAAGATAACTCAATATCTAAATAGCCAGCCTAAACACAAATTCAAAAATATTATAAAAAGTTCTTGAAGAAAGACTAAACACCTTCAAACTGCTGTTTCACTCCCTAGAAATCTTACAATGACTGAAATTAGTAACAAATCTTTAAATATTAGTGAAATGTTTTTGTTAATAACGAATAACTAAGCTTCTTTTATTTGAAAAGCCAATGAAATCCTCAGCAAACTCGATTATGATGATGTTAAGAACTAGAAGATTTTTCAAAAGTTCTTAGCAGTTTAGCAGAATGGTTCTATTTCACCAGAAAGAAATAATCATAATAATGAAGATCACTAGAGAGCGAAGAGCTAAGAGATACAGTAAGATCGCTGTAGAGATATGCCTTGTATTACTGAAGAAAGCAAAAGCCAAGCAGATATTTCTCCTGAAAGAATGAACAATTCTTAAAGAATGTAAGGTCATAGAAAAAATGACAAAAATGAGTAAATATAGAAGAGAATCCATAGCGAAGAGGATTTATACAGAGGCAGGGATGATGATTATGGGCAAGGATAGTATAGATCGCAGTAGTACTAGTACAACAACGAGATGGATGCAGAAAGATTCTAAAATTCATAATAGCAAAAGAATAATTTTAGAAATGAAAATAGCAGAATGAACAGCAATGGACAGAATGAGGCATATCCACCACAGCAATAGAACCTTAGATAGCAGTCAGCTGCATATACTGACCACCCTATATAAGAAGATTATGAAGGAGAACTTGATAATAACTCACAATTAGTTCAAGGAGATTAATTCAGTAATTCTATGGAAAACAGAAATATCGAGAGAAGAAATCAAAACTAAGACCCCAGAGATTAACCATAAGAGCCTTTAGGATATTAGAATCAATAATACTCTCCTTAGTAGGTACAATACCAATAATAGTATCAGCGTGATGGCATGTGGAACGAGTAAAACTTCTAAAAACAAGGATCTTTTAATGAAAATTATAATAACTACGATAGTAATGCTGTCAACAGCAGAAATAATGGCTAGGTAGATCACAGCTTCGATTAAAGAAGATATGCAGGGAATAGATAAGCTTATGATCCTTAAATGATGATGAGAGATAGAGGGTATGGACAAGGATAAGGATAAGGACCAAGAGGACTTGAGGGAATATGTGCAGATTAGGAATAACAAATTAATAGAATGGCTGCGTATATCCATGACTTTAAGGAACAATCTTTCAGAGAAAACTCTAGGACAAAAACATAAATGCTAGAATCGGAAGCAACTCTCCAAGCGCTTAAAGAAAGAGTCAATAGAGTTATTTTTTTTATTTTTTAATTCAAGATAGTTGACTGATTTTAGAAGGTTTTGTTTGGAAAGAGATATAGAAAAAAGAAAGATAAAATATTCTTTTAAAATAGCAGAATTACACTGAATTCTTTTGATTTTTTCTTAATTATGTGATATGTTTTTTGGCTGGGTTAGTTGTATGAATTGCAAAGGAGAGAGGATGAACTAACTCAGGAAAATGAAAGGATGAAGTAGAAACTTGCTCATGAATAAGCGTTAAGAACAAACACAGAGGAAGATCTCAGAAATGCTAACTTGCAAATTGAAGAAATCAAAGATTTACTTGAGTAACTTTGAATTTCATTGTTAGTAGCAGAATAACAATAAAAGCTGAATTTTATTGAAAAATCTTGTGAATTATTTATTGTAGGGAATAGAAGCGGGAATGCCAAAGAAAAGAGAGCGAGTCTATCTCTATCCGCCAGCAAATCGAATCAATGAAATAGAAGCACGCTTCTGTATTGTAAAAATGACATGAAATACTTACGTATCATTAAAATATCGATTATAAATACTTGATAAACTAGGGCCTCAAGTGAATCAAAAACGAATCTACTCCGAGATGAGAAAGAGTAGCTAATCAGAGAAGTTGATTCCCAGACAGGGAATAGTAGGCAGTTAGCAGAGATTTAGCAGAAAAACACAGGGTTGTTGAATGAAAACAAGCGACTTTACGCTGAACTAGACGAAGCATAGAAAGCATCTCTTGAACTCACACACCAAGCTGAATAAGATAAAAATGAACTTTACTCAGCTAAGGATCGACTCATCAAGAAAGCTCAAAGAGAAACATAACTGATTGCAAAAATCGAAAGCCAAGCTACTGAAATTGAATAACTCAAGTAACTCCTGCACAGAGCAGAAACATCGCTGTTGGCAAATGTATCAACATAAAATTGGATTTTTGGAATATTTTGTTGTTTTAGTTTAAAAAAATAATTATTTTCTCTGAAGGATCGCCAAGATTTTTAAGAATACAGAGGAAATTAATAAGCTCCAGAGTATACGAATTCTAAGAATGGTGGTGGAAGAAGCACTGGAAATCTAGCAAAGCTTAGAGATGACAATAAAGCTAATTCAGGGTAAAAGAATGAAGAATTTTAGGGTGGTTAGCAGAACCAAGTATATTCACCTCAAAAAGCGCTCAAAACATAACAAAATATGCAAGAAACGCCAGAATAATTTGGAACAAGGAAAACAGCAAATAACAGTAGAAATTCTGCCACTATTGGATAACCTGCTGATGCTGGAAAAATCAGTGCTGAAAACAAGCAAATTTATGATAATTTGAGATAGAAAAATGTTAATACCCCTTCGAATTTCCTGTCTTGGGAAGTACCTGATAAATCAAATGCTCTTTAAAAAGCACAAGACAAACGCAATGCTCCCGTTTAAAGTGATGGGTAGTAGCAAGGGAAATAATTTTAAGCATAGTATCAATCCCAGCAAGGAAGAGATCAGAGATAGTAAAATATCCCTGAATAGGTGTAACCCTAAATTCAGCAGTATTAGTATTTCAATTCATAACAACAATACCCTGAATAATTCTAATCTCAGTAAATTTAAAACCCTCGCTCAACTCGAAATACTGGTGATTATAACTAATATTACAATAAACAAGAACCTACTTAAGGAAAAAGTGGAAAGGAAACAAACTAAGCAGAATCAAGTGATCAAATCAAGGAAATAGAGAATAACTTGCTATTTTTAAACGTGGAAAAAGATAAAGTAAAAAGAGAATATTCATTGTTGTTGTTTAATTAAAAAGGACTTTTATTAATGGAAGTTATGCATTAGGAGTTTGCCTTGTTAACATTTTTTATTTATTGGAAAAAACATAAACAGTTATCAAGTGAACTTCAAAAACTAGAGCAAGTCAAACTAAAGAGCGCACAGAATATTAGAAGAAGAAACGAAATTACGGAGGAGATGGCACTAATTTAGAATAATATATCCTCTCTCAAGATCAAACTCAGAGAAGCAAATGCACTTTATTGAGGCTAGGAGAGCACTTTATTGCTAAAAAACTTCTTACATTACTAAGAATATGCATAATTATCTCTTTATCTTACAGTCAGTTCTTTGTTCAATGTGTGTATCTCTTTGTTTTGTTTTTTTCTTTCCCTTCATCTTACCTATCCTTGAATTTATATCAATAATTTGGCGGAATTCTTCATGAAGGAAAATAAATCTCTTTAAAATTTATTGTGCCAACTCTTTGAATGGTTCTAAAACAATCCAAATACTATTTCCATTTGATTTTTTCACTCACAAAACAAAACTTATTAAAAATATAATTCTCTTCACCCATGCATTTCTATTAAGACCTTGAGTATTGTTGAATGCTGAAGCACAAACAAAATTAATAAAAAAACAAAAAACAATTATTTTTCTGCAAAATAAAAATAAAAATGAACGAACATTCCCAAGTGAAACTTGAAAACCAAGGCACAGAACCTCACGAAGTTAATACAGCCCCTGAAAACCTGTCTTCCAGCGTGTTATACGCAAGCTAGATAGCAGCACCGAGGGCGTATAAAACTAGAAGTACCAGTCATGCAGCAGGAACGAGCAGTAATCGAAACCATACAGCTCACTAATAAGCTGAAAATTATGGATCCACTAGCATGCGATATTCTCCTCATGAAGCACATCATATGGTTCTGAATTAGCAAGATAAATTCGAGAAGCAATTCAATTATTCCGGTAGTAGGGTCCGTTCACTTCATCACAATCCCTACAATAATCGAGTGAGAGCACGTCTTTCGTCTTTGGTCAATTAGAATGATACTAGAGATGGTTTAGTTAACAGCTCTCAAGTAGGTGGAAATAATAGTGCGATTCTTGATTTTTATCATGATTGTGGAGACACATGTGTCAACAAACATTCAGGAAATCCTCCAAACAATGTGAATAATTCTGCGATTCTTTCAGATAGATAGGAGATCACTAAACCAAAGGAAACTTAGGCACTTCTGGTTTCTGCTGTTCCTCGTCGTGCTCTTTAGCTCGCTTAGCCATTTGGCAGTGGAGTTTATGCAAACTAAATAATGCATTTGAAAACGGGCATTGACTTTCATCATAGTAATCGAACCAAGGGAGAATAACTAAACACTTCTCAGCTAGGAAATCGAACTGGCGACAAGTCGACATTTAAGCAGTTCATGGAAAGCAAGCGGAATGAAGAAAAACTCCGTGAGAAACTGTATTTCGATGAGCGAACAAAGACCATACCTAAGTCGACTATCAAGAATAGAGTTATCGAAGAGATTGTCTCAGAAGGAGATGTCTTCGTTGGAAACAAGCAGTTGCTTGGATCAGTCTTCAAACTGAAAACACTGAATCTTCTCAAGCAAAATGAAACCAATATCAACAGATACGCACCAGGTTCGACGATTTTCCCTTTCGTCTTTAATGACTACCACTCTAAATCCACGAATAATGGATATTCGAGACAAGAAAAAGGAGGTTTCTTCTTCACACGATGATTGGTTGAGACCAAAAATACATATTTTTTATTTCATTTGTACTGCAAAATAGCATTCAATTCAATGTTGCAATTTTTTATTATTCTAACCTAACAAAACAATTTCAAGAAATATCTCTACATCTAAAGAATTTAAGCTAGATAATTTCAAGCCACTCTTTTAGAAATAAAACTCCTTTTTTTTCATATTCTTGTTCATTCTTGATTCACTTAACTCCTTCTGTGCCCTTTAGTCTTATCAATGAAAGAGAGACAAGTTGCAGCGAAGGAAAGTACAAAGAAATCAATTTATTTTTTTTTATCTTCTTACTTTCCAAAAATTCTCAAAGAAAAGAAACAGTCAAAATACTTCTTTTATCTTCTATCTTGGCTTAATTTATAATGAATGGGATTTAAATGTAATTTTATTTCAAATCTCCCTAGAGTTCTCTTTTAATATCTGAATAACAATGAACCATTTGTCTTTTTTTGTTTTTGTTTTCTTGATTCCTCCTCATCTATCACCTGATCTTAAAATAATGCTTTGGTTAGCAATAAAAACAGAAATTTATTGAAATTGAAATCATTTTAAGCACATTAATATGATCAAAAAA